>Ga0210059_1007948_pt1 | contig 16819 bp, 10 predicted proteins | sample Ectturendosymbi2_FD_188042 | JGI IMG/M metagenome (GOLD analysis project Ga0210059, IMG submission 188042) | Ecteinascidia turbinata endosymbiont from Florida, USA - Sample 2 (SPAdes) (version 2) | ecosystem: Host-associated > Tunicates > Ascidians > Unclassified | place: Key West, Florida...
CGTTCAGAAACAGACCACTCGTTATCCATATACGGTAACGAGACAACGCAAAACTGACCATGTAAACGTAGTAATTGAAAACTAGAATAACTCCCAAATTAGCTACCGCAATCAGATGTCTAATTTACAGACACGGCACATCCTTACGTCACAAAGTTATTCGTGCGTTGCCAAATGCAGCAGTACTGCAGTGGTCATAATCACACTTTCAACAATTTTGAATGAAAAAGTAGGCTATCATTTTTGCCAGGTGATCCTACTATTTTGGCTACAACAATAAGTAGTTCCATATAGGAAATATAAAATACACTGTAGAAGAAATCATGAATATTTTATGAGCTCTCGCGACCCCTAGAAAAAAGGCAAACGGCCCCTGTGGAGGTCGCGACCCCAGGTTGACACCACTGCTCTAGCCAGGTTCCTGGAAATCTATTTAACATAACGCAAGACCTACGTAAAGCTAAAACGCAATCTCGAGGATTCACTAATACATTTGATTTTCTTTGTAAGCCAATTAACAAAGACTTCTCTGTTGGGTACCTATGGGCAGGGCCGGCCTTTAGCCGATTGCTTCCAATCGGGCCCCGCGCTACACCTACGCAAACTTACATTGTCTATCGAACCTGTCTGTCTAGTGCCGGCGCGGGATCCACAGTGTTTTTAAAGCATTGGGCCTGATGGTAACAAAATTCAAAGTGAACTGCGCCGTCTTTAACGCCCTTAATCATCATACTTCGTTCTGTCATCGTAACGATTGTCATTGTTAGCCGGTAATGTGTAGCCTAGCTTTTTTCAATAACATCTAGTTAAGGCAGAGAGGGTTTAAGTTTTGAACTGCTTTTTGTCTGTTTTAGTTGAACGTTTCGTATAACAGGTCATATTTCAATAGTTGCTGAAGCTACGCTTTGATAGTTCTGCTGTTTCAGTAGTTACTGCTGCTTGTCTTCCGAAAGTTGAATTTATTTCGTAATTGCAAATGTGCGCTGCTTAATCAGTCATTAGGGATATTCATTTTTCCTCACGCACAAGTCTGATGAGGCAACCTTAGATTGTCGAAAACCTTTGAAATGCACCTAGTTTTAACTATGCCAACTGAATGGCTATTACAGGTGTGCAAAAATAACGGTTCTTCAAAAAGTAACAAGCACAGACGCATATGCTTTGTGAGGAAATCGAAGCATATAAACCAGTTCTGTCAACTTAGATTCGCAAACCCGCAAAATTGTTTGAATTTCTCGCACATGGTAAAAAGTGCAGCTCTTACCCTAATTTGTTTATTGCGCTCAGAATTTACATGACCGTGGGTGGCACCTGAAAAAGGAGTTTTTCTAAGCTCAGAATAACTAACATCTTTTGAGATCTTCAATCCAACAAGTCCGCCTTAATATTTTGGCGTTTTTGTCCATTGAATCCAAAATTAGTAAAGGATTAAACATGGAAAAAATTCTTAAAGACTTTGCTGATGAGCACAAAAATTAAGTTTCTCTTAGCAAAGGCAACATTTGTGTCGCAAGCTACAAAAGCCTGAAGTGCGCCCATTTGGTTTGTGTGTTGTATTGCTTGGAGCTAACTTCTGTTTCATTCGGTGTTGTCATTACTGTGCAGCATTATAATACAAGGTTGCACTGTAGTTTTATGTTATGTCTTGTTGTCACGCTTTTTTTTAGCTGATGTTTTGTAGAAGCTGTTGTATCTTTACTGGCTGATCATATTAAACAGTGTTGTTAATTCCTTTTAGCACAAGGCCAATTGACAGCCGTACCCTGCCGCGGGTGCCATGGCCGGCGATGAGGTACTGAATGTAGTAACTTTTGGATTTATTGGGTGTTAATGAGATATTAGTTGAAGTCTCTGTTGGAGATGTGAAACTGGGGGGCATGCCCCCAGATACCCCTAGCTTGGTATCGCCCCGTCAGGCCTCGCTCTTTGACATCACTGATTTCTATCATTATGACTAGATGCCCCCATCAAAATTTCTGCACACGCTACTGACTAGGACCCCGCAAAAGTGCTTCCAATCGGGCACCGCACTTGCTAAGGCCGGCCCTGCCTATGGGTAATCTGTTGCAGTTTTGCCTAGAGGAAGTCATTGTTTGGCTTGACATCTGCGTTGATTTGATGGAGCCTTTATTCTTAGTCTACTTTAGGTACCGTAACTAATATTTAATAAACGACACAAATAGCATTTCGCGACGAGAATGTCCATCTCCATCGCAAAAACTTGAAAGACAGAAAGGAACGAACCGACTATATCTGTCCAATGTCGAGCAAGAGCCAGACCTGATTGATTTTTATAGTAGTGTAAGCATGCACCGAATTGAGAAATCGCACTGAAGACATTCGGAGTGTCAAACATTTCAGAGGATTTACAAGCGGTGTAAATTGTTACTAATATTGGATACGCCCTCCATGGTCATGAACGAAGATTCATCTTCACCAAACGCCAACAGCAGATCCTACAGTGAAACAAAGATGTTTCTAGAGGATCTCTATCTCATGCTAATACTTGGTCTTTACGTAGTTCGACAACCAGGGGAGGCACTCAGAAGTAAACGCAAAGGCCTACATCTTTTTCACAATAACGCGTTTGTGCTTTTGAAAAATGAAATGCCGTATGTTACCAATTGGTACTTCTAGTGAACATCAACGTGGGATGTGCGCGCGTTGAGCTAAATAAAGTTATTCCAAGGTGGTGAACCTGTTCGGTCACTGCGAACCTTGACGTAACTGCTTTTCATGAAGCTTACCCGTGTAGGATGCGAGATTGTCTTTTGCGAAATCTTCAAATATGATCGGTAATGTTGAAAAATCTTTGCGTTGTATCAGTTCATATACCGATGGACCTGTCAGGCTAAAACCTTTGAAGCACCACTCATTGTTTTCAAATCGGCCAGCCGCAAGTGCCACGGTTCCGAATCCGACGGCGCAAATAGGTTCTAAAAATTGGAGAAACAAGTGAACCTCCTACTGTAGTTATACACAAGCGTACGTGCCAAGAGATAAATAAAATCGATAAATACAGGAGTACAACTGCAGCTTTGAAAAAAATTTAAACAAAACTTGAATTTTTACTTCACGACGCAGTGCAACAGAGCATCTTCTACAAAATATCGATTGGTTTTGCAAATTATCACATCATGATTCGACACATGAAGGGACAGTTTAGGTGGAACATTTTAAATGGACGAGGAAGGCATTTCTTCGAGGGGGGAGCAGTAATTTTTGCATCCTCTTCCTGCAACTGCACTTTGTTTGTCAACAAACATTTATGGAGCGGTAGATTTCCGGCAAGTTCATGCGTCTCTCCTTGCATAAGCAGCAGATATACTCCAGCATTAAATGTGCTCGCTGAAACTTTACAGTCCCATTTCAAACACATTCGTATTCTCTGATATTACACGAAAAAGCGTCATAGATCAGTGCTATTCAACCGGGGTTCTGCAAAACATGTAGTGGGGTTCCGTGAGGGTTCCTCGTTTTTTAGGGACATATTTTTTTGCTTCAGTATGTTGATGCGTCAATATGAATTTTGTTAGATCAACGTGCCGCATTCAGACTCCAAGTAGGCCAGTCAGTTATACAGGAGGTTGAGTGCAGATAGGGGAACAAGAAATATTGATAGTTGTTGCGTCATTTGTTGTTCATTTGGTAAACAATGCTCGGAGTTGCTGTAGATTCTTACTGCGAACAAAATAGCCACAATTATCGAATATATTATTTTATTCAACGTTTCGGCTTATTCGTAAGCCATCGTCAGGAATAAATGAAATGCTTTATTTCTCTTTTGTAGGGCGCCGCACGCCTGAAAAGGTTGGGAACCACTGAAGTAACCACTTGTTAGTGGAAATTATATGAAACGAAAACACATTGGAAAGAGAACTGATCAATGTAAACCAGTGCTCTTCAACCTTTTTGTCATTTGCACCACCTAGTGGCAGGGCCGGATTAAATGAACGCGAGGCCCCGGGCAAAGTGACTGCGAGGCCCCCTAAACGCTGAGCGCAACTGAGTACCGTTTCACATGTCCTCGTTTCAGCTTTGCAGAAGCACCGGTCAAAAACGTCAAACCTGCTACGATTTGGCAGCCTTCACTTCAGAGGCAGTTGGGGGTGACCATGTATGGCGGGTCGCATGTGGTTAATTTGTTCAAACAAGAAGTTGTATCACAAAAAAACAATCGTTTTGCTACGGTGACACTACACAACAATCTTTTTTGTCATAGACTCTGTCCGTGTCCATCTTCACTGCACAAATCGACCATCAATATAGGTATTGAGGAAAGATATATGCCTACACTCTCTCTCAGATCAAAAGGCACATCGTTTAGAACAAATGCTCTCAATGAAATATCACGCAATAACAACTTGAACCGTACTACTTGACACCAGTAATCGTAATCGCCAATCGTAATCGATTACAGTTTTTTGAGTAATCGTAATCGATTGAACTGACCAAAAATGAAATCGTATTCGATTACATTGCCAATTTAATCGTAATCGACGATTATTTTCGCGATTAAACTTGGAAATCTTCATCCTGCATCACTGTGCGATGAACCGAGGTTGTGGTGGCTGGGATTCGTCCTTTATCACCGTTTGTTATGGTTATGTTTGAGGGGAGGCTATTTGCCCGTCTGTGTGCTTTTAATCCGAATAATCCAGTGGCAAGCACAGCGTTTGTAGTGTTGCGATCGGAAATCCCGAGCGGCATATGCGCAAAGCTTCGCACCGTGGCAGCAAGCAACAATAGAGATCACATGCCATGATCACTCTATTATTGCTTGTCCGCGCCACATACATATATTTTTGTTCTTCGCGCACATCCCGTTCGTGGTGAATCACACAACCAACGCAGCACCACCGGAGAGGTTGCAACAGTAGCAAATTATCGCTTTGTTCCAGCTATATAGCCCTCCTGTTGGCCGCCTGAAGTAACGCAGTGAGTCCAGTGAGACGTAGCAACAAAAATAAGAGCTTTTCTTAAAAACGAGTTAAAACTTCGGGAACAGAAGAGATAACGGTACATTACCAGGAGAGGTGTTGGTTTTGTTTATATAGATTCAGAGGGAATCTGTGAATGTGAGTGCTGGAGTAAGCTACGTAGGCTATATGATTAATACAGTGATTTCTATAAATTAAATTTTTTGCAATGGAATAAGATAATTTAACCCAAGTCGAAAGCACCTTTCCGCAACGCGGATAACTAGCATGGCAACAGAGATCACCCACAGATACTGGTAAAAAAAACGCAATGAATCCAGTGAGCTTGTGTCAACTGTTGACTTTGTGTCCAATAGACAGATACACAAATATTTTGCTATCACTCTTCGTTTCATTTCAAATGAAAAGCTATACAATGCTATACTGGCTTGCAGACGATCTAACGGCCATCACAAAGCTGAAAACATCGTAACCTGCAGTTTAGAAGAAATAGTCAGCTCTTTTGAAATTACAGTGCTAACACACGACTTTTCGTTGCTGGACGAAAGTTCAAGCCTTATAGATGTCGTTTGACTGATAAAATATTTGAAGCGTTGGTGTGTATCAACTGTAACAAACATTTCAAAAATATATTACTTTTGCAAATTTCCCCTCCCTGGCAATTTAAAAGGAACATCTGGGCCCCCACTTAGCTTATATTTCGGTTTAAACATTCTTTTGGCTTTCAGTAAGTTGTTGCTCTTCGTGTTTTTCGGCCAGTTTCAGAGATGCACACTGGTCATTGGCAACGACACTCATTCCAAACACCTCAGCAAAAATTGTAAAACTAACCTGAAGAAGTTCAAGCGTATATGGTCGTAGCACGAAACTGCTTTCGAACTACATTAACAAGCAACCATGGGCGTAATTAGGTGGGGGAGACGCGGGACGCTTCCCCCCACTTTTTCAGACAGTGGGGATATAATATGCCATGTCACCCCACATTTTTCTCTTTACAGTTGCGCAATATATTGGTTACACACCAAGATGTCCCTGTCACATTTTACAACAAAATTGCACTCATGCAAGCGACCAATTTGTTTGAGGAAAGTTGAGACCACTGCATCATCCTTTGCTATGTAAAATTTAAAGGACGTTCCAAATGCACTTGCAAAAGTTTAAATCGGTTCAAAATATTGTAAAGTTAGTTCAATAACCAGTTGACCAAACTATGCTAACAATCAGGTATGCATGGTAACGAAGCAGTGCAAACAAAAGGCATTGGCCCAGTGTCGTTAAAAAACGCAACTTTTCAGAAAAACGTTTCAACTTTTTAACAAAGGTGTTTTGCGTTTTGGGCAAAAACATTGTGTTGGGAAAAATACATTTTGCTGTGCAAAAGCAAATTTGTGGCAAAAAAGAAAAACATTTAAAACAATTGTTTTCTTTATGACTTACGGGTTTAAAGGCTCGATGTTCTACTGAAGCATAATACAGTTGACAGGTCAAAGATGAAGAACACTATTACAAAATTACCTGAGTTCTACTGAAGCATAATACAGTTGACAGGTCAAAGATGAAGAACACTATTACAAAATTACCTAAGTAAGTTACTTCAGTGACAGCGTTGAACACAGAAAAAAATTTTGTAAGATAATTCCAACTTCAACACCATGTTAAGATGAATTTAAGTGAGCAATACTCCGCAGTATTTTCTGTGATTTAGGGTTTTAGTATAGCCATCCACATCCGGATTCTGCATCATTTCTCATGATTTTTTCTGAGTGTTGGCTAGTGGGACCCTCACAGTGGTCAGTGGGCTTCGTTCAGTTAAGTTTTGCCCCCTGGCTCAAACTTCTGCTTACGCAACTATGTTTGTTGTCTGCACAAACATCTCAATCAACAATTAACGTGATTTTTCTTCTTTCGGACCTTAACTTTTACAGATTGGTAATTTCGTTTATTGCATTCATTCATGCCGTATGTTGTTTGAAATTATACTTTCCCGAAACCATGCAAATGGGTTGTTTTTTCTGAGAATGTTTCAAGATAAAGCTAATCGCGATTACTTTCAAATGTAATCGTAATCGAATACATTGTTATTTTGTTTATTCGTAATCGTAATCGAGCATGTGGCAAGTAATCGTAATCGATTACATTTGTGATGTAATCGCCCCATGTCTGCTTAACACTAGCGTAGCCAGCCCAAAAACTTGGGGGGGTGAAGAATTGGGGGGGGGCAAAATGCTTGATTTTAGGCGAATAACACTATCGTGTTTAGGATACCCCCTCTCAAGGCACAAATGACTATATGTTCTAAAACAGTGGCTCCCATCCTTTTCAGTGTCATGCACCATTTAGACAACTTAGCTGAGAGCTGTGGACCCCTTCAATAAAACCAGTCAATACTGTTATGTACAAGTGGTGTCCCAGAAACAAGCAATCATCTGCTTTGCGCGCCAAAAATCATGACGAATGTTCCATGGAACTAACCACGGAAGAAATTGACATTGTTGCATAGCAATCAAACTGTCTAACGAGTGGAATTGTGTTTAAGAATCATTGGGAAGGGCGGGATATTTGCATATACTTGGCGTTAGGTAGGAAAATGTGAAATTTTTTTTCACCAGTTAACTTTTCAGCAACAGTGTTCCCCGATGGTGAAGTTCGCCACCAAATTGTCAAAATCTTGTGACACTTGAAACAACTTGGTGACAAAAAAGAAGCTTGGACCCAGGTGTAAGTCTGGTGAAATTTTATAGTATTTTCCAGTGCATGAAAAAAAGATTTCCTGACGAAATCCAGCTAGCTTTTTCTTTTTTCAACGTGGAATTCAGCAACACTGTCTCTATAACTCGCCTTCTTTGGCAAAGCTTTGGTACCGGAGCCAACAAATGTAGATGCCTGGAGCTGGATCCCGAATCAGAGCCTGAAATTTGAGTTCCGGCTCCACAACCCTGATTCTCAGGTGTCAATTTTTAAAATTTGATTTGGTGACGGCAATTGGCTGAAATTTGTTTTTTGCCGAGGCGGATCCAAGAACGAGGTGATTGGGGCTATCGATCCCCATAAAACCAACTAACCTTATTCACCATGATTTTTTACAATCCGGAAAAAGGCATTCGCGATGTAGGACCATTTTGTGATCCATTGTGTTGTCACAACAGTATTGTGAAGTACACTCCACCCCTTTCACAGTAGCGAAGCCGTTGTGAGACTTGACTACCAAATATTGCTGAAATCTCCTCCCCTAACCCTACTGGCTGGATCCGCCCCTGGGCTGAGGTGAACGCTCGTGACCAAGATTCACTCAGTAGCGGTGGATCGACCACCCAACCTTCCAATTGAGAAGCTGACACTTTACCACTGAGCTATCGTCACCACGCCAACCTGTAGGGCAGTGTTTTTCCACGGGGTTTCGGGGAACCTCAGGGTTCCACGAGTGGCTGTCATGGGTTCCACCGAAAGAAACCGAAGTTGCCTGGGACGAAGTTCACAACCACAGTTCCATGTGGTTGTAGCATTATAGACACTTGGATCATTGTATACGTTTCCATGAGCAACGCAAACGTTTGCTGAAGGTTCCCTGCAGCAAAAAGGTTGAAAAACACTGCTGTAGGGTATGGTCACCTCACAACGTTTTTAGTTGGTGTAAGAGTCAAGGTTGAAAGTTTGAGATGGGGTTAGTGATACGGGTTAAACATAAGGTTGAAATCAGGGTTAGGTTTAAAATATTCGTTCTCCGAGTCCGGCTTATCAACAGTGCTTTTCATCAAAACTACACCCGAAATTCGCCTTGAATTGGACAATGATTGTAAGATGTGTTCTAAGAGAAACTTCCCGTATGGATAAGCTTCTCAAGAACTAACAGTATTAAGCCTACCATTGAAGCTGATGAAATGGCTACTTGCATACCTCTGTGCATAAACATGTTATTCGTATGAGCCAGATCTTGCGCTACCCTGTAGCTGCATTGTAGAGTTGCGCTCAACTTGTGTTTTGCAGGATAGACCAGCGCACCGTGTAAAGTTTGGCATTCGCCATTTTGCTTTAATCCTCTTCACACAAAAGGTCATGGACCCCCTAAAATCTTCCTGTGGACCCCCAGTTGGGAACCACTGTTCTAAAACTTCGGGGGTCCATTGCCCCTAGGCCTTCTCCCTGGCTACACCTACGCTACTTAACTGAAGTTTGCGATGGGAGCTTTACAGTAGTTACACCTATTAACTGTTCCCTGATCTAGTTGACAAGAGCGCTTTGTTTGATCTAGGACTAATGGCACGATGGGTTGTGTCACCCTGGCGTTACTCGAATGCTTCACTTTGTTTGAGCAAAGAACCTGCCCTACTCAACGGATGATGTCAAGAAAGTTTGCACTACGCGTCGTACGTGTGCTGAGTTCAAACCTCGGTTCTATGCTCCCCAGGAGGCAAAGCTTATAAAGGCGACGCTACCTTTTGAAAGATTAAGTATCGATTTCACAGGTCCTCTTCCAACATCGTTCCGTAATATATACTTACTGTTATCGACGAGTTTTCTAGATTTCCGTTTGCCTTTGCCTGTTCTGATATGCATTCAGCTACTGTGATCAGGTGTCTTGATCAATTTTTTTCCCTGTGCGGAATGCCAGGTTATACACACTCAGACAATCAAACATCGTTTTCATCCAATGACATCAAGAAATATCTCACAAAACGAGGCATTGCAACCAGCAAATCATCACCGTATCATCCCCCGGGAAACTCTCAAGTTGAGCGGTACAGTGGTGTAATATGGAAGGTGATGCGTCTTGGGTTAAAGTCCCGTAATTCCGGTGTCCTCGTGGGAGATTATGCTGCTGGATGCTCTTCATACCATTCGGTCACTCCTTTGCACGGCAACTAACTCACTCCTCATGAACTCTTTTTCGTATTCATGTGACGTTCGCCAAATGAAAAATTGTTGCCTGCCTGGTTGTCAAATCCTGGGCCTGTGTTTCTGCGAAAGTTTGTGAGGTCGCACAAGAACGATGCTCTGGCGGAGGAAGTCAAGCTAACCGATGAGAATCTGCTGTGTGCACGGGTTCGCTTTCCGGATGGAAGGGGGTGAGATGTTTCAGTGCGTGATCTGGCACCATTCCCTGTGAGAGATTCTATAGGTGATGCAGATGGACCTGCAGAAACAGCTCAGGAAATTGCGGTTCTACAAGCGAATGATCCGCAGACAACTGATTCTCAGATCAGCAACAATGGGTCGATTGATACGCAGTGAAACGTTGGCAAAGCGCAGGAATCTGACCCTGTGATCAGAAGGTCGACTCAAAAAACTCGGGGCGTGCCTCCCGTCAGATACGGCGTGGATCAGTGACATTTTCATGACGTTCTATTTTTTGTAGGAGGGAAGAATGTGGTAATTAGGATTTTGTGACTTTTGAGTTACGTGCAATTGATGTGCCTCTGCCGAGGGCAGAATGTACTTTATAGTTGATTACAGTTCAACGCTGCGCGATGGTTCCTCGCTGATTCAAATGCTGGTTGTGGTGTACCTTTGCGGCTATTTTTCGTTCTGCATGTGATCAATCGATGTGTGCTTTACATGTGTGTTATGTTTGCAGATGGTACGTTTATCTACGTTTTCAGTAAATTAAAGCCACATTTGCGTGCGGCAAATCGGTTTCATTACACTTTCCTAGCATTTGGAAGCATATCAAAGCACTTACATGGCATAAACTCACATTCATTGCTGCTGGACCTTGGTCCCAACAAGGTGGACCAACTCAAAAGGGCAATGCATTTACACAACTTCTGAGCCACAAAAACTTTGGATTCTCAATCCAAAACCTGAAGTTAAATAGACTCAGGCTAGGACCACATTTTAAGGCAACATACCATTGTGAAATTTGGATAAAAATGTATATGTACGTCTGAGAACCTTCAATTAGTTAAAATGTATGTATATATGTCCCAGGTAACAAGTTAACAATTTCAAATAATGTATATACATGTCGGCCGGTAGCAAAAGTGGTAAAACAAATTTTTGGGTCGTGCCAAAAAGTATTTGCGGACTCCTGATCGAGAGCAGGGATGGGGAACCTACTTACTAACACAGTCTGCATGAATTGTGAAATATCGATGGTGTGTTGCAAAATTTAATTTTTGTTTCGTAAAAGTTTACCTTTATCTGCCAAAGGAAAATAAGGAAACAAAACCATGTCAAGGAGCAAGATAGACTTCTCTTGACTTACTGCCTATGTATCTGCTTGTCATGGAGTTTTGTTTCAATGCAATGTTGTGTTCTACATAAATTTGGGTAATGAAAATTCTGATGCAGGCCATATATACTAAATTTTCACACCGGCTGCATGTTCCCCAACCCTGATCTAGAGTGATACACATCAGGCTTGCTGAGCATATTTTACACAATATCCTAAACGTGATTATCTGATTATCAGCACATGTCTTGATTGCAGTCACAAATTGAAAAATTGTAACTCAAGTTGCTCAAGAATCAATGGAAGATGAAACAAGTCTTTCTGCAAAAAATGCGACTTGACCATCTTTTTTAATAGTTGACTCTAGTCGAATAAAAAAGTTGATGGTTTGTTGAGTCACAAACCACGGGTTTCTACATCTAATTGATGGACATCCAAGTACAAGCACTTTGCAGTGCAGATCAAGTTAAATCTTACTTAACTTTTTCTTAGGCTGCAAAACGAGAGAGTTGGGTAAATCACACTGGCACCGATTTCAAAGCTACACACAGAACAGGTAACAATCACATGTTTTTAGTCCTGTTTAAATTCTGCTTCTGCTAAAACACAAGAAAGGACACTTTCTCATGGTGTATGCTTCAATTCTCTATCCAAACACATGCCAGGTCAGTGGTTTTTAACCTGGGGGTCCCGACCCCCACAGGGGCTGTTTGCCTTTTTTCTGGGGGTCATGAGAGCTTCTGATAAAAATATTCATAATTACCTCTATATTTTATATTCCGTATATGGAATCACTTTTTGTCACAGCCAAAATAATATGATCACCTGGCAAAGATTGCCTACTTTTCCATTCAAAATTGCTTTAAGTGTGATTATGACCACTACAAAGTTGAGTGTGATTATGACCATTACAATACAGAGTACTGTTGCATTTGGCAACGCATGAATAACTTTGCGACACAAGAATGTGCTGTGTTTGTAAATTAGGTATCTGAATGTGGTAGCTAACTTGGGAGTTATTCTAGTTTTCAATGAGTTTTACTCTAGAATGATTTGTATATGGCACAAATCTCTCTCACTAATGCTGCCATGTGCATGAATTAACAAGTGAGTCATTGTTAAACATTAGTCAGTGTGATTTTCTATTGTGCAAACACAACTGCATTACATATGCCTGACAGGAAATTTTCAGAAGGAGGTCGTTAGGTTAAATTGGATTGCAAAATTGGGTCGCTGCATGAAAAGGTTGAAAACCACTGTGCCAGGCAATCAGAAAAGCAATTTTTTTCATAAAATTCAGCACAACCTTACTTTTATCTCGAGCAAATGCACGCAAAATGTGCATCATGCTATCATGCTTGACAAGATCATAAACAGCGCCTGGTGAACTTGGAATGAGCAATGCAGCATATTTTGATGGATCAACAGATTCAAGTTTCAAAGGAGATGCATAACTTTTCGTGCGATACTCTGAAACCCAGCGTCTGTTTGTTTCATCCACATTGATGAAATCTATGGGAACACCCTTAAAACACAAGAATGGCTTAATTCACATGCTTTACCATTTCACACACTGCAGATGTAGCATCAGCAACCTACTTGCGGAGTAGCAACTGAGAGAGTAAATGCTGAGTTTGTTAAAGTGAATGCATGGATGAAAGATTGGGCACACACACCTGAAATAGATAAATAATTTTAGCTTGTACCAACAAAAGTATTGAAAAAAACATAGCTTAATGTAAAACCACACTTGTTATATGCTAAAACGTGTGTTGTTTCAACAGTGACATCCAGACAGTAATTTATAGCTGCACTGAATTGCACAAGTGCTTGGCACAAGGAACCTTTCATCACAATGGTATACTTATTATTTCCCAAACTCAAGTTTTCCATTGAATACTCATAATTCACAATTGTTATTTATTATAAAAACTTTGTTTATTTTTTCTTGCTACGCAATGGTCAAAGAGCCTCATGAAACTTAGATGTCATAAAGTCTTACGTGAAGACCAGTAAACACTGCTCTGCCTTGGTAGCAGTAGGCCTAGTGACATTTGTGAAAAAAAGTTGTGGCATTTGTAGACAGATAAAACATGACAGCCGTTGCATCAATTACTGGGATTGGGTTAATTTTATTTGATATCAGCTTCATGAGTCAGCAGCAATCACAATCTGGTTGGTGAAAGACATAACCTTACATATTTGATTACAACTTGGGAGTCCAATGATGCACCCAGTATCAAAAATGTTAAGTGCATGCAATATAAATTAAATGACAAACAAAACAAAGTACCAGTCAGCACATTTTCATTACTTGGTCACAAAAGAAAAAAGATGTTATTGATACCTTCTTTGCGACTGCTGCATACAACCAAACATGATGGTCGTTGATCTGCCATATGCAATTTATAAACAATTTCTCAGACCAGAACCATCATTTCCAGCCTTTACACAAGTATAATACACAAAATAGTCTGCAATAAACAAAACAAGTTTTAACCTGAAAATGGAAGCTGAAAATTGGTTCAAATGCTGTCACAGGAAGTTGTGACAAGTGTGACACAAGGTGACAATGCAACATTGCATTGCAATGTATGCTATCTCCACACAATCACTGATACAAGCACTAATTACTTGTTAGTAAATACTGAAACAACAGATGATGTAAAACAGGTATGTTTTGTGGATGATAGCTCTGTAGTTGCACCACTACTGCACATGCGACTGTGGTGAATTTGTTGATACGCTAAGGCTCCAATGACTAGGGCTCTTGGAGTACCGATGATAAATGCTAAAAATAGAACCAAATATGATTTGAAAAATAAACTAAAATAGTTCATTTTACACATTTTCATACTTTTCCGAAAATCCCTAAAAAGGGTCAAAAGTTCCAATCTATGGACAAATCCCTGAAAGTGAGAGTACTGCCAACGACTCTCCTACTAAGTAAGAATAAGAAATAGATACGTCGACCGCGTTCTGTGCGGAAAATTTTACCGTGTACCAGCCGCGCTGCGTGACTTTAAAAAATTTTAAGTTGTGCCAGCACCATGTACTGTGTGGACATTCATCTAATGATGAATCTTTGCAAAACAAAGTGACTTTTTGGAGGTTATTGTCTCAGATCACAACAGTTGTTTTTTTTGTTTAGCCTACAGCTTTTATCTGTGTATTAGCGATGCCTCTGGGCAAAGTTTGGTAGGCAGAATATTACGGTTATTTTTCCTGCAGGTTGCGTGCTGTAGCCACTCACTGTTCTGATGCACTGGCATGCGAATTGCTAACCCAGAACTATGGATAGCTAACTGGTGGGCATCTAACTAGGAAAATGTTTTCAGGGCTGCAGTGCAAGTTAAAGGATTGTTAACTACACATTCTTCTATATAAATATGAACATTGTCGAATCATTGTATAGTATAATGCTGCTTTGACTGTGGCAAAACTACTCTGAATATATGTCATCTCTCCATTAAATGCGAAATTTAAGGTGAATGAGGTTTAAATTAACACACCGTGACCTTGCCATGCTAACTAGCTAATCATATAGGCTGGTGCATCACATAACCTATGCTCAATTGCAACAGGTATGGAACACACATAAAGTTTATAAAACTGTATAAAACTTTGACACATGCAAGCAGGAGATGTATGTCGATGGACACAGTGCTGAGTGCTTCAAAGGGATTTTTGCTTGTGTGTCAATTATTGCAACTGCAAATTTTCATAAATTGCAGCAGAAAGCTTGCTATGGCTTTGCACACCGTAGCAAAGAGCGATCGATGTGACCATTAAAAAAGATTAAAAACATTTTGTAGATTTATAGGTAATGTCTGTTTTTCTTCATGAAGCAAATGCTGTATATTAATGGTGGCTGTGCTGGGGCTTTAAATTTGCTTTCAGTTGAGGACAATTGGTTAATGTGGCCACATGACAAATAGGATATGCAAAGAGACAACGGGTCAGGGTTTAGGAATACAGTATAAGGATTTAGAGGTTCAGGTCAGGTTTTAGGGATAGGGTTTATGGTTAAGGTTTAGCCTACACTTCATTTCATGCAACACCAATACCACTTTTTAAAAAATCCTTGTCCTATAACTTCTTCCTCCGTAAGGCTTCCAGCTTGTAGAGTTCTCTACCACTAGAAATCAAATCTTCAGCCAGCTACTCCATCTTCATAATTCGCTTAAATTCCCATTATCACATATAAAAAAAAAATACTCATCATTTGTTAGGACTCAATCCCCAGATGACTTCCATTCGCTGTATGCTTCGCTTCGGCCATAGTCCATTAAATATCATTAAAAACAAATATCATGTTTGTATATATGGTGAAATGTAGACCAAATTACACCTATTCTTCTATTGTAACATTTACTGCACAGCACGAACAGCCCTTCATAACAAAGTTCATGATATTCTGAATGAAACCAGATTTGCTGAACGATTTGAACGCTTCGTCGCTTGGGTCATACCGATTTGTTGTGCTTATATCTACATGGTGTGCCTGGTGCCTGATGCACCGACTGCCGTTTAAGTAGCTATTTTTAATGCTGTTGATGAATTTTTGAAATGTTGTGATAGATTCCAGTAAAGCAGTGTAGTCATTTTGTGTATTATTTATGCTTTTTTTGGAATTTACTCGTGCTGTATTTTGAAAGCTCGACGTGACACGACTAAATTGCACAGGTCAGGCTACTGCCTGTAGCAAGATTGTCGTAAAATAAATAAATAATCTATAGCCACTGCCAATAAAACTAGTTAGGAGCTTTAAAATATCCAAGAAAGTTTTAGACAACTGCTGAACTACGGCAACTACGGTAACCGGAAAAATACATCCTGAGATCCACGCACCACTGTGCAGTTTTTTTTTCCGGTTACCGTAGTTGCATTCTTAAAACGTTGCGTAGCCGGAAATTATGTCAAGAACTGACTCACTTTCCGGCTGCCGTAGTTTGAAAATCGCTTCAACTAATAGCTGCCTTAGCTGTCTCCTGCCACTAAACTTAACTTCAGAGTAGTGGTTATCAGGATTGGGCCTAAACTTGCACTATGATCAGAAAAAATTCTTTTCTCCGTTCCGTTACTGCTTCCAGGCTCTCGCTTCCTCACAGCCTACCAGTGTTGTGCGGATATTGAAATTTGATAATCCGATCCGCTCCGAAAAATTTCAATGGTATCCGAATCCGATCCTGATCTGAAAATTTTGCTCAAAACATAATCCGATCCAGATCCGAAAATCCAAAACCATCATCATACCAGACTCCAATCACAATTTTTTTGCCATATTTGTTGAATTTAGTAATTATATAGGCAATAGGCAGGCTCAAAACCAGGGAATATGGTAATGATGATGGTTTCGGATCTGTATCAGATTGTTTTGAGCAAAATTTTCAGATCAGGATCTGACCTATTGACCCTGGCTAGCAGCCCTGCTTATAACGGTGTTTTCGGTTTATACTTTGATGACACAGACCTTTACTCCACAAAGCATGAGACAGACCTTTACTCTCCAAAACACAAACAAAACCAATCAAGTCCATGTAACCCTCTGAAGTTTGTACTAAATTGAATCCACCACATAAACTAATCTCAGATAAAAAGTTCCCCACTAGCAGTAATCTCTGAATAAAGCCAAAGTCTCACAATGGGCAACTTGTAGCAACCTACCTTTCTCTTTATGAGAAACGTACAAGCTTTGTTAAATCCAACA
>Ga0210059_1007949_pt1 | contig 16819 bp, 10 predicted proteins | sample Ectturendosymbi2_FD_188042 | JGI IMG/M metagenome (GOLD analysis project Ga0210059, IMG submission 188042) | Ecteinascidia turbinata endosymbiont from Florida, USA - Sample 2 (SPAdes) (version 2) | ecosystem: Host-associated > Tunicates > Ascidians > Unclassified | place: Key West, Florida...
AGACATTGTTAAGACATTGTTTGATTCAAGTCGCTGCAAATTTATTACGTTTTTGTGATAGCATATGCAGGGTATTTTTTACGGAAAATGTTAGGTACCCGGTATGGATCTATATAGATCTATAGGAACCCGATGATAATTTTCTCTGATTCTAGGGACCCGATTTTCAATTCTAGGGAGCCGAATCTGGTCCCTAAAACACCTTAAAAACCTGGTATATGCTTTATTCGCGATATGAAACATAGTGTCCGGGTTTGTGCAACCAAAAGCTCTTGAAATAAGCATGGAAGAAGGAAGTGTAAAAATTTACGAAAATTGCTATGTGTTTTTGTCGCACACATGTCACTCTTTGTTTCATTTAAAAAACGTAATGTTTTTTCAAAATAATTTCAGATATATCAGGGTTTTCTTAAGGTGTTTTAGGGACCCGATTCGGGTCCCTAGAATCAGAGAAAATTATCATCGGGTCCCTAAAATCAGAGAAAATCGGGTCCCCAGAATCAGAGGAATCGGGTTCCTATAGATCTAAACCGGGTTCCTAACATTTTCCTTAAAAAAACCCTGAACATATTTTAAATTTCATAAGCAATGTTTTGATTGACTCAACTAAAAATTCACTGAATCAGTTGATGTTTCTTGAATCTTTTCAAAGAAATCTTACATCAACAAAACAACTCACATTTTCAGCACAATATAATAAGCTGATTACATATCAGCAAACCGACCGTTATCAACAGCAGCATTCAAGTAAAACACTTCTCGTATCAAATAACACACTGCAATGGTTTGCATTTTCAAACTTTACGTTTATTTACCTTGGCCATGCGTTTTCTCTACTTGGAAATTCTTTCCACAAAATTGGTTGTTGGCTGAGAATATGGAAGCAAACTGGAAACAATCGGTCTAAGTTCCAGTTTTTCCGTATTCATTTTTTGGTATATCACTGGATCTTGTTAATGTAGGCTATTGCTTAATTTCGCAAGTTTCTACTTCAATGTTTAGTTTTTGGATTGTTTGCGGTCTTCTTTGGTAAACTCAGCACTTAACCTCGTTTCTGTAAGTCTATAAATTTACGTTCGTAGGCTATTATTGGTGTTAAATTTTGAGTAGTTCAACGTTTGTGTCCATTACACGTAGCCTTTGAAACGCCAGGGTTGCAAAAAAGGGAAGCTTGGAACGGTTTAGATGTTAGAACTCAATTATGATCTACAGATAATCACAAAAGAGTGGGAGGAATATATTGAACCGACTGTAGTTTCACTGAAAGCAGTGTTCCCTCTAAGGCGCGCGAAATCCCACCAGACCATTTGCGCAGTGAAACCTCCTTCTCGCGCACTTGCATCATTCCAAATTTAATATCGTATCGCATAGCCATTTTACCGCCTAAAACGCTTCACTAGTTGTGCGTTTACGTGATTGCGCAATTGCATGTGCACCAAAACAAAACACTTTCTCATGGTAAAATATTTTTAGAGGGAACAGTGTCTCAAGAGTGATATTGAAATCAACATGATTTAGCTTGGCTTTTCTACGTTACGCTAACTTTTTATTATGCACGTAGTAACCCTTTCATAAAAAAGTTTGGATTTTATTGTTGCGATTTTTAACAGCATTGTATTCCTCTCTCTTCCCCTTACTCCTACATATGTTTGTTTAACTTTGGAAATTTTTATTAACTTTCCAATTCGAAAATTGGGCAAAATAGTTCGATGTCAAACAGAAGTCCCATCAAATTTTCCTTCATGGGTGATTTACAAGAAATATAACTGAAAAATTTTAGGCATAGCTCGTTTCAATGTTCAGAAAAAATCTGGGAAAATGCTACGACTTGACCGGAAACCCCTACCGCTGTATCTTTTACTATCCTTCCTCTGGCTGTAGAGCTTGACACCATATTAGGTATACAAGATCCGAACTTTCTGTTGTCGATCGCGCGACTAGAATGTAGACTTTGCAACAAGTTGTGCTGACCGAGATTTCTGTTCTTTTGTATTAAGGTGATGGTCGCAACTGCACAACGATTGACTTTTGCGAATCAAATCCGTGTGAACAAAACTGCCAACCGATCTTCGACGGATTCAACTGCTCATGCAACAGCGGTTTCCGCGTAAACGCCTCCAACACTTCTCTGTGTGACGACATAGACGAGTGTTCTGAGGGTTCTCCTTGCTCCAGTGTTTTGAACTCAGTCTGCTCGAACAGCATAGGAAATTTTAGGTATTTTTAATTATCTTCAGAACACTTGCATGTATTTGTGTTTTTGCATCTTTGCAACATGGCATATCAAAGTGCACGTGACCACCTCCAATCAAACGTATAGCAGATTTTGAGCAAATGTCCGGTTGCAAACATGTGATCTTAGTAGTCTTCCTATTGTTTGAATGTTTCAGTTGCTATCGCATCATTACAAATTTGCAGGTTTTCTCGGGTTTGGAATGTGTTTATCCTTGAAAACCGTAAAAACGATATGAATCGACGCAATGAAGTATTCTGCATAATTAAATCTTAAATTTAAAAAACAAATCTCAAGTTTGAAATTGGCTGAATTTTACTTTGGCTTAAATCCAATTGTGCTTTCATAGGAATTTTGCGCGGTTGGGTCTGAACCTGGCTTGCAGTTATCCTGTGAGGATTGGCCTGGCTTCGGATCAAGCGTTTCCAGCCGAATCACACTCTTGACTATCGCCAGAAAACTTGTTCGCTGTCCTCGCCTTAACTCTACCCACGCGGTTATTCCGACGCTTTTTCGAAGAAAGCCTTGATTTTTAACCTTCAACACCAACTGACAAAGTATTTTCGTTATTTTAACATCGATTGTTACTTTCTTGGCAGTTGTGATTGCGTTTCGGGTTACATGAAAAGTGGGTCTTCGTGCGAGAATGTCAACGAATGCAGCAGCATGAGCCACAACTGCAGCATCAACTCGTCAGAGTGCCAAGACACTACTGGAGGATTTCGTTGCGAGTGCAAAACTGGATATCAAAGGTCAGGCTGCATTGAGGATGAAATAACAAACAACTAGCGTTGTGCACGTCTTTGTCCGAATAGTGTTTCTGAGTATCTCGTTACATTTGAACACCGGAAAGTCTTATCAAAGCAACTCAATTCCCTTTAAATTAACTTTGCTTAAATAAAACGATTGTGGTTCGTGTTCGTAAACACTATTTCAAGTTTGTATCTGTCACGCTAAAACCTATTTGTTAAAAATTGTCAGTGACTATATGTTGACTGCACATGTGTTGTTGTCTGGTATGCAGTAAGAAAATTCTGAAACTGTAAGCAAACCCTACCACTCTGAGTCCATAACCTGGTTTTAAAGCATATGGCGATGAAATTTAGTGTTTTCAATTCTTCTCTTTTTCACAAATACTGACACCAAAGCAGACGTTCATTTTTGACCCAGAAAATGTTCAAATTTTGAAAAAGACACTGAATTTAGAAATAAATAATATTTTCTCGAGTAATGTTTCACATCGATGTTTCGGATGCATTCTAAAATATACACACCCAGGGGTATGGCGGTGACTGTAACATTTTCAGAGTAATTTTTATGTAAAAACGTGTTTCTACGCGCCAATATTTCAGCTTTTCAGACAGCTGAGATTGTCCGGAATTTGTTCTCCGCTCCTCTCCTGGTTGTGACAGTCATCCTATTCACTTTTTATGCAGACCATCAACGTCGCCTAGCAACCAGTTTCTCTGCGAAGACGAGGACGAATGCAAAGCAGCCACTTTCCCGTGCATCAATCAAACTGAACTGTGTGTAAATACACCCGGTTCGTATAGCTGCTCGTGCAGGTATCTACACATGTGATCTAATAAAAACTTTCCTGGGTCTTTGCACCGGTTGGCAAACGACACAGTGCTTAGAAAAAGTTGAAGCCGCGGCATTTTGAGCAATCCCCAAGTTTTGGTGAAGCCGTGAAAAACATTGAACTCCTGCAGTAGATGATTGCAGCTTGAACACGGGTTGAAACCGTAATACTCATAAGCAAAGCAAAGCTTCGCACCGGGGCCTTCTCCTTCCCATTTTGAAGAAAAATATGTAGCTAACTGCAAAGAACGAGTAGGTTTTTCATAAACGCCAATGTGTCCTGCGTTTTGGTGAAATTTCAGTTTGGAGAAGACAAACTTTTTCGTCTTTTGGCCTTCGATCAAACTCCTGGCTACGCAATTGGTTGCGGTGTTCTTATTTTCAAGAAATTGGTAATTCAACTTGGAAGGAAGAAATCATCAAGTATCGTTATGTAACTGGCAGCTTGAGAACAAAGCCTTGCAGCTTGATAACTGGAAGTAGACACACGTTAACTGCAAAAACCTTGAAATGGCAAAACCTTGGTGGATTCCAAAAAGTGTTTATAAAGCATCAATTCTTTAGTTTTAAGGCCATTTCGGAGCTCGTACTACTGCGCTACACCTTCGAATCCAAGAAAGTTTGAAATCGGCTAAAAACGGAGGAATGAAACTGGTAGCAGTTGCTAACCATGTTTTGTCATGTTGGTCATATGGGTCTTCTTTTTATTTATTTTTAAGCTTATCGTGTTTTATTTGTCTTTCAAGCTTAACAACAGCGTAAATGTTTTTCTTTGAGTTTAAGCAAGGCGTTGATGTTCAGAATAGTCGTATTTTCTCAACTTCGCTCAACTTTTCATTTAGAACACATTAATGACGGCTATGAATTTTATATCTTTCAAAATGTCTTGCGGATCAGTTCTCCAGATCAGTTGGATTTTCACATACTCAGATGGTTTAAAGTTTCTGATAAAAATCAAGATCAAATCCTACGTTAGAAATAGATTTGTCAAATACAAATCTGTGATTGGCGTGAAAGAAAATAAGTATACTTGATTTTTCATCGGAAGCTGACAAAAATGACGAGATTTATTTAGATCAAACAATTTTTTGCATAAAAAAAAAATTTCTGTATAAAACGGAAGATTTTATAGATATATCAGTGGATGTCGATTGATTTACAGCGAAAAATGAGTTTTGAAGTGCAATAAAAAAATTTGCTTTTTGGCTGCTTCGAGCGTACTCGAGGTCATTAAGCAAATTCCCCTGAATTTTTGAAATTTCACCGGTCTGTGTATATTAGAGCTTCCAACCCAGCCATAAACAAACGGCTGTTTATTTTACCATGGCCAAAGAAACAGGGTTTGGTGAGACTAGCATGGTAGTTCAAATTAGGCTGCAAACGTGAGTGGGCAAATGATTCGACGTGTTGATGAATGTTTGCTCCTTGAAAAGAAAGTTTTGTTTAATTCGTACAATGCAATCAGCAACTTCTTTTTTCTTTAAATGTCGTTTTTTTGTAACAAGCGAGCTGACCTCAAAGTTAACGTTGACTTTAATGTCGATGCCTTATTCAGACCCGGGTATGATAGCGTCAATGGCACGTGCACTGACATCGACGAATGTTCCAATCCTGCTCTGAACAACTGCAACGTGTCAAGCAATCGATCATTCTGTCGCAACAATCAAGGCGGTTTTCAATGCGTTTGCATTGCTGGATTCACTGGAAACGGAACGGTTGGTTTATTTACCGAGTGCTGCGCATTTGTGAAACATCACTTCGTTTGGTTTAGTTTGACTTGATCAGTTATTGTTTTAAAAACTCCAAGTGACCGATGAATTGAAAAGAAACGTCGATAAAAATGAGCAAACCTTTTGAGACAGTGTGAAGTTTAATTCTGTTACTTCACGAACTGTATGAGTTAACGCAGTTGTTGCGCCATGAACGTCTTGTTACAAATTTACTCTGTTTGCTACAACGTGATTTATTGTGCAGTTTGCCAGACACAGGTTCTAGTAAATGCATCGTTGGGATGCTGGTGACGATGTTTGTCTGAAAACTAGTCAGCGCGGACCAACACTTCATTAAACACTCACTCATTTTCAACAGAGACGAGGGATATTACATGGGTGTTTGTTGTTAAAATTTTTATGCTGAACGTCTGTTTCGTTGCTCAGTCTCGAAAACGTTTTTTGTTTGTTTGCTGTAGAATCTCATCTTGTCTGTGTTGGTGTGCGTAGGATGTTCGCTTTTGTTTTGCGATCGCCTGAACCACGAAAAAAATAAGAAAGTTTAGGGGGATTTTCTATTGTCTTCACTTGACATTAAAATGCACTGTTCCAACTTAACCAACAACAATTCGTCATAAAGTTAATTGCTCACAGCGGCTTTTGCTATCGCGTCCTGGTTTTTCAAAGGTCTGCGAAGACGTGAACGAGTGCGATACTCCCGGCATTTGTTCCATCAACGCTCAGTGCAGCAACAGAATTGGTGGCTACTCGTGCACCTGCAACTCCGGCTACGAGTTGATAAACGGGACATGCGCCAACATCGGTAAGGGGGTTGCTGTTCTGTTGTGTTTTTCATTTCTTGTAGTTTTAGGGAGCTGTTAGTGACCTAAATGTTGTTGCAGCTTTACCTAGACGTAGTTTTGTTGCTTACACATAATTCTTGACGAATCAACTATACACTGTTGTCCTAGTAATTGTGTGTTAACATAAGTTGCTGATGCATGATTCATTTGATTTAAGAATGTTGTCAGAATTTTAAAAATCTTGTTTTAATTTCGGAAATGTTTTGTGATAACGTTTTGTCAGTACGGAATTCCCTGTCGAAATAAGGGGTTTTCCAGGTGTCAACTCTGGTGAGCGTCACCAGATGATCAGAGGATAAAACCTATCTTAAAATAATCATAATATTCCTTAGGACTCTGATTAAACACCACCATTAGTCGGTCTTACAAGAAACACCCCTCAAACACTCAATACCCTCCAGAAATTGCACACTCCCCGAAAAGGACATCGGATATAAACAAAAGCATTTTTTCAGTAGATTATTTCGTTTCTGAGAAGTGAAAGACGTGATTGGTACAACCAATCCAATTTCCCCCACCTTTTTGTAACCTCAGTTTCCTCTTGTTTTCACGATTAACTACAAAACTTCCCAGCATAACAAACAGGATATTAGATGCACATTACACGATAAGATAATCTGTCTAATGAACTTCTGATAGTCTATGTGTAAAGCAAAGTTTTTACTGTGGCTTAAGAAATGCTCAGCACAACTGCTACGCTTGGTTTCATGCAGGTACGTCTGAAACTTTTCTTTCGAAAAACTGAGCGACAGTGATTCAACCGGTTGGGAGTGAAAAAGTGCTCTTGAAATTTGTCAAGCCCTTGTAGCAATTGGAAAAAACTAAAAAATAAACAAGTGTTGACCAGCGGTAACAGGTTGATCATGAACGTACCGCGGCGTCGTGTAAAGTAAAACTTTCAGCAAGTCTCTACAACTCTTTTTGTCGCCAGATGAACAAGATTTTTTTTAACAAAACCCGAGTAACTTGCGGTGGATACTGTTTACAAGCTTACATAAAAAAGGTACATCCGAGTTTGGTCACGCTCCTGCAAGCATGCCAAATTTCTATAGTCTGTTTTGTTTCACGCTTGAATATGCGTTCCGTCAATGAAATTGAAATGAATAAAAAAAATTCTAGGTTCAGTTTTTTGACAATGTTTGGTCGCAAACTTGATACATTTTAAGCTTTTCACTAAAATTATTAAATATTCGCAAACAATCTTGTTCTATCCAGATGAATGCAGTAATTCGACTTTGAACAACTGTGCCGGCAACAACACTTCAAATTGCGCGGACACGGACGGCAACTTTACGTGCACCTGTTTGGACGGATTTTCCGGGAACGGAGTTTCATGTGTGGATATAAACGAGTGCGATTCAAGTCCGTGCTACGCAAACTCGAGTTGCATAAACACGTTCGGAAGTTACTCGTGTCAGTGCAACAGCGGGTTTTACGACGCTGGCGGCAGTTGCAGGGGTACACAAAAAATTTGTTGTTGTTTTTTCATGTGCTCGGGTACATTTTTTCGATCGCGCCATTTTCGATGTTAAACAATTTTTGCAATATTTGAAATAAACAAGTGGAACGTGTCGCTGATGTCGAAACATAAAATAAAAGTAAGTTTGTTATTTTAAAACAGCAAGATGTTCAATTTAATTTTTTATTTTCCCAGTCATACCGGCATTGCCACCATCAACAATCACCGGACAAAGCCAAACGTGTCTTTTCGTCTTGATCGACCTTAGAAAGCAATATGAGAAATACCAGGTCAGGAATTTTGATAAAATATGAACTAAACAACAGTGGCGAATTCCCAAAAGCTTTCGAGCGATGTTTTATTCCAGTGGTTCTTAACCTTTTTTTGCATGCCTTACCCCCTTTTATCAAACAAGATTACCAGATTTACCCCAAAACACTCAATGGTGCTCATTTCCTAATAATATGAAATTCACTAACTCTTACATTTAGAATGATTTATAAAAATTTACATTTAATGCAATTTATGGTTTAGTAAATTTACCCCCTTGGAAGATAAAATTTACCCCCAGGGGAAATTTACCCCAGGTTAAGAACCACTGTGTTCCGCAAGTTTCGCAAACATTCGCAAAGTGCAACTTTGTTTTGCAAACATTCGTAGCTGCTGTTGTCTAATAGTGACACAATGTTGATTTTGAAAACAGAAAAATATACACCACGCTCTCAATCTTTATCAGATTATGGTCAACTCCACGTCTGACACGAAACTGATAAATACAACCACTCCATTCAACCGGATATGCAATCTGAACCCCAACACCAGGTACTGTGTCAGTGTCAAAGTTCTGGAAGAATTGGGCTCAAACACGACAATTCCTGGAACCAACTTTTCTGACGAAGCCTGCGCTAAGACAGGTAGGAAATGAGTAACAAAAGATGTTGCGGTTTCGTTTAAAATAACTGTTGTCAAACGTGTTGTGACTCGGCGTTATATGACGACATAAACGCTTGTTATGTCTGTTTCATGTGTTTTTCTGTCCAGGACGCGTCATGATACCTTTCATCGTGATTTTGAAAGCGGTGACGTTCAACGACAGTTTGCTGGATCCAACCTCCACCTATTTCCGGGAAGTCGCGAAGAAGTATAGCGAAGTGCTCCTCACCGCAATAAACGAAGATTCACCATCTCTTGGAATCTACTTCGTTGGTTCCGGGATGCATTCTTTCAGGTTGGTAGAGCGCGGCAGCATTGTTCGTAGGAGTGTATTCTTCGGTGTTAACAAGCGCGCAATGCTGTTTGGCAGTAACCAAAATAGCACGCTCACTGCACATTGGTTGCGGCGTAAAATGAATGTAAGCAGTGAGCGGTTTCTGTGGTGGGAGATATAGCGTATACCTAAGCCACTGTAGTTCGTTAATGGAGCCATTGCTTTCGGAATGTAGACACGTAATTTTAATTATTCTCCCCGTGGATATCGTCAACTTTCGCCTCACGTATCAATACTATGGTTTAAGCGAATATGCATATGTGTGTGCCTTTCCATTATGTTTTTGACTTTTTTAAAAAATTGTCTTGAATCGCAATTAGATCTGGAAGCACAATTGCTAGCGGTGACCTCACCACGAACAGCACAAACGCTAACAGCTCGACACTCGACTTGTCACTGGCCAACGTGAACAGCACTGTCTTCGGAAATCTTACAACAGGTTGGGCAACTTCCCGAGTCACAGGCATAATCAAATGTTGTAGTAAATCTCTCAGACAGGTCTATGATGCCTCAAAATTATTTCTGAAGTTATCGTCTTCGACGTTTCACAAGCTCAAAGCGTGGACAAACGTTTGTTTCGTACGTTTTTGTCGTCGCCATCCCCATTGAAACGTTTCTTCCTGGCATTCCACAGTGACCAACATTCCGGCCGCTCCGTCAATCACCAATATCACAGTTTCTTCGAACGAAGTCGCGATTCCTTATACAATAGTGGACAATGCTACCGCCTACGAGATTGAAGGTAAAGTCTTTGTTATCACACTGATTACAATCCTGTTGATAAATGGTGGATTGTTGCTGAAGTGATTAGTCCACTCAAAGGCGATGCAGCCGAATCTACCAACAAATTTTGTGATAGGAAAACGATTACACGTAACATCACGCATCCCCAGTCCTGAAATCTGCAAGCAGTGCTTATGTGTGAAATGCTGAAGGGCTTAAACAAATGCAGAGAAACAAGCGAAGACAAAATTAAAATGAATAAATCAAAACACAAGCTTCACCTGCAGAAAGTAACACTAGAAAATGTACCATTCCTAAATAATTGCTTTCATTAAAACTGAAAATCTATTTGACGCCAATAACGAAGCTACTACAGCGACGCAATCAAGCCGCGATAACTAAACATAGAGCGTTACTAAAATACGTAAACAGTAAAATAAAAGTGAATGTGTTTGTAAAATAAAATAAAAACATGTAAAATAAAAGCGAATGTGTTTTGCCGGCATGCCGTAAGCTTCCCCTGTCGGCGCAACGAAAAGGGAGCAAAGTACGACCTAAACCGCGTGCACACCCACCTCTCTGATTTTCTTGCAAAAGCGAGATGAAAAATCAAACATACAACGCTCACTTCCAACAGCAAAATCAGCAACCTCAACATTTTTTCCCTATAGTTCACTGTAGTATATCTAAACATAGCGATGGTGGCCACTTTCACGTAGCCGAACTGTTAATTGCAATGTGCGTATATTCAGTCCGCCTCTGGAGCTATACCAATAACCGACTACGTTTTATACTTGAACAGTTTGTTTATTATGTCCTTTTTACGAAAGATGGTGGTAGTAGTACGTGTTTTTGTGAAAGGCAACAAACTGGATGCAATTACTTGGTATTTTAGGCTGGGAAAATAAATGGACGATCCAGACTGCCATGTTTCCTCGAAATTTTGCAAAAGGTGTTTCATGTATCCCGTACAGAAGTACTAAAAATTTTCCGAATCATACAGCAGGGCATAATTAACGCTGGATGCAAAATCAAGTATTATACTTTCGATTTTAAAGACAAAGCAAGTTTTTTTGTGATTCCGCAAATTTAAAAAGTCATAGTTTTTAGTTGTTAGTGGAAATCGGTAAAACAAAGCTGTTGTACTTCATTGACAATTGACTGTAGTTGCATGCTGACCATTTTTTGTCGCTTTAGTGCGTGGGCCATTTCAGCAAGTTGACTTGGACCTTCACGTCGGTGAGCGTCCAGCGATTGTTTTAATCGTTTTAATTTCTACGACTTCACGGAGCAAAAATTCGTTTTGGCAAAAATTTCATTTTTAAATTTTGCGCTTCGATTTATTAACGCACAACTAATGCTGGCTTTGACAGGTTGCACTTCCCTGAAATTCATCGAAAACAAACAAAACAAAATAAATTGTTTTTTTAGTCAGTTGTTCTGGTCAAAATGTCCAGACATTTACGGAGACGAGCCGGGTATATACATTCGACACATCCTCATTATCGAACAAAATATGTGATGTGAAAGTTCGTGCCTTGGTCAACATCAGCGCAACAGGGACGGCGTTCACTGCCTACAGCGCAACCGAAACATTCACTACAGGTTTGTAAACCTACGTTTGTGCTTCCAAAACTGGTTTTCATTGAAGGGGAAAAAATGACTCATTCGTTATTATTGTTCCTCGATTGCCTTTTTGAGTATCAGAGAACGGTTATATATTCGACAAGGAACAAATTAGGTTTAAATGGTTTCTTCTGCACCGTATTCTTCATTTCTTGAAGGAATCTTTATTGATGTCATGTCTTAAGTCGTGCAGCCGCCATTGAGAAAGGGCCTCTGTCATTGCTGGAACCAGTGCCATACTCGTTTTTTTAAAGGATACGAATTTTCTGTTGAACCTAGTGATGCTTGCCGATGCCGATTTTGTCTTCTTTTCGTCTGAAAAGCCACGCAGACACAAACCAAGGCAATGTGTTCAACCAACGTACACCAGATTGTTTAAGCGCAACACACAGCCTCTACAATCGCTGCTACAGTTTATCAAGTGTACTTACAAGATAGATAAACCTTCCCCATCTAACTTAAGAATGAAATGAGTGAACTAAATCTTAATCTGTCGCGTTGTTACGAAGTAGATTTTTCTGTCTAACTTCATCTAAATCTGAGAAAGCTTAAAAACGCGTAAGAGTTTAACTCTTTGTGATACGCGCACAAAATATAGGAGTTTTGTGTTGGTTGTTGCGGGTATTGTTAAATGTATAGTGTCTTGATATTATTCTATCATGACTAGTACCTGGATCGGTCAGAAAAGTAAGCACGTACTGAAAAACTGAAGTTTTTGCTAAAAGTTTTCAGGTTATGTTCTTGATCAATATAGCTAAAAATTCGACATTTTTGGAGATTCTGTACCATCTGGATCAAGTTTGCAAATTTGCTGCTAAAATGTCTCTTCTAACCACCTTAAAACTTTTTTCTTAATCCGTTATTTAGGGACAATTCGTTTATTAATTTGTGAGATGTTTTTATAAAGCAGCACAGAAGTCCCAATTCACGAATGGCTGAATAACCATTGTCTTCATAAGCGAAGCTAGTAGAGCTGATGACATGTTACCAGGGTTATCCATGGGGCATAATTATCTGTCCCATCCCCATCCCATATCAATTTATGCCTGTCCCATCCCATGGGATTCCCATTTATGCCTGTCCCATCCCATGGGATTCCCCATTAAATTTCCTTATAAAATATGGAAAACAACTCAATTAAAATTATTAAATTTATCAAAGTTTAGGTTTAGTATCTACTAAATAGGACTACATGCACAAAGAGACATGCAAAACGACAAAATTTATTGACTTCAAAATGCAGAAGTATAGTCTAAGTATGACAATTGAGTAACTTTCTGACACTCTCATTCTATTTCTGAGTCACTGTGTGCTGTCCCATCCCATGGGACATTTCCCATGGGATTTTCATAGGAATGACGTTCCCATGGACAGGCCTGCATGTTACTGTATACGCTGTTAGATCCGCAGCTCTAAATTGAAAAAAATCTCGATGACAATTTTCTAAGAGCCATGTCCCACTTCGCAGAAGCTTGTTAATAATAAACTCCTAACAAAAATCGTTAAACTGTCCCTTACTCCTTTTGATTTTTCAAACTTCGCAGAAATGTTTTCATTCATGACAAACAATTTCAAACAGAAAGGTAATTGTCCATAGAGACGCTCTGTAAAAAAATTGAAAACTTATCCTTATTTTTTTGAATTCCTTTTCATATGTAACTTTCAAATTCCTCAGCAGTTTATTCTGGTCATTTGCCTTCTTTGTCGTCTAACCTTGGACTTGAATTTCAAAGATCACAATAAGTTGATTAAAGTGTGGCGCACTGTAAATAAAGTCTGACGGTCAACTTTTGACTGTTGCGTCTTGTGGAATGCCTTGGCAGGCACAGTTTCCTTAAAAAATTAGTGTTTCGCGGAAGAGAGAGACAGGGATATTTTATGCTCAATTGCTCCTTGAGGAAACTAGTGAAAGCGCACTATAAAACTTTGGCAGAAGCGCTCTTGTCAATGGAAACAATTTCGATTGTTTCTGTAAATGTATTTTTTTTAATCCAAAGTTTTATTTTTTTTGCTTAGTTTTCTTAGTTTTCCGATTCGGAACACAACTTTCAAAAATTGATGTTAACTTCTTTATTGCTTTTCGTTTCGTTCGTCTTAGGTTCGACATAGTGGGGGAGCGGGCCTCAAACTACAGAGAAAAAAAACAAAACTACAGAAAAAAAACAAAACATAGTTGTCCGATGCATTTTCAAGACAACAAAATTACAAGCATCATAAGAAAAAAAACTATTGGTAACTTGCGTGTTTGTGAATCAAACTCTGAAAATGGAATTTGCTTTAATGTGTTGGTTATATACTGTGCACATCACTGCGTAGCGATTTAATCCCGCCAGCAATACATCAATAATGGAAAACACTTGCACCCACTGAAAAAAAATTCAAATTGAGAGTTATCCTGCTTTCTGCTTGCCACTTGTATTGGAAAAGTTTAACGAAAACGATGATTCCCGATACACAGAGCTTTATGACAAAGTGAATAAGCATGTTATAATAATGTTCTTCAATTTGTGGTGACCGATTTTTTAATTATCGGTGCTTTGCCAATTTTGATATGTTGGGAAGTTGCTATTTCAATGCAGCGATCGAAATATTTTACGAAAATTTTTTATGGTCGATATCATTCAGCAGTTAAATGGGTTTGGGGATTTTTCGAAGATGTTACTAAAATTAATTATTTGCACACGTTCGTTGCAAACATGACAGAAAATAAAGATCGAATTCGCCTGCTAAATTTTGCCGTAGAAATACAGATTAGGTGAAGAGTTAAGAATGATTTTTATGTAAACTAAGTAATTGTTCAACTTTTATTTTCTGCAGCGTCGAAGTCACTATATACGACAAGTGGGCAATTTTGCCAAAAGTGCGTTGTGCCTTTTTTCTCAGACGTTTTCAGGACGAGCTTCTAGTGATTTGCGTATACTCCAAAAGATTTCATCCATCATTATTCCTGCCATCTTGATGCACTTATTTTTGACAAAAAGATTTATGAAAATAATGGAGTGCGCAATCTGAAGGATGAACGATACTTCACTGTTTAGTTTTAAAAACGCTAGAGCAATTTTTGACAAATTGCGTTTGATCATTGCAGCTGCTTTCATCAGCAACATAAGTGCTGGTGTGTCAATCAGAAGGGGAGTACTTGTCACGTTCAATGCGATTGAACGCGCGATCAACTACACAATAACCGCGTCTCCTGCAATCGTTGACATCATCTTGAGTGCAGCCGACGGAGCGAGCGGCACAGTGACTCACGAAATCACTGGCTTGTCACTGGCAACCGTGTACAATTTCACGATCAATGCTTTTGCTTCGGACCACAGGGGGTCAGTAGTGAGCGCACGGAGCGGCACCATCACGGTACAAACATCAGGCAAGTGCTGTTGATAACATCACTTATATCGGGTCGGTGCGTTTTGGCCAATTTGTCTTCACAGGTAGCTCTCTAATACGTCCAGGAACAGACTGATTTGTAGTTTCCTGTTTGCTTTCGTCTGTCTGTTGTTGCTTCGATGTACGTGGTACGTTTGTGCAATTCACAACAAAAAATTGAAAAGAAACTTTTTGAGGTTGGTTGTCTTGTTTCCTGCGCCTCTGCGCAAGTCATAGTTGTTCCTTTTTATTTGGCTTTGATAGCGTCTACTTTCTGTGACGTCAATCAAGCTATGGCAGGGTAAACAACGCAATTCTTTTGGGCCACAGTAGGTAATGCTTAGGTGCGCTGACGTCTAATCAAAGAAAAGGAATGCGTGAAAATCAATGTAATTGAGCAGCGACTGAACGCCTGCAGTTCTCAGAGTGTTTTGTTTCAGGCGCGTAATTCATTTAAGAATATTAATTTTTTCAGATGCGAACTTGACAGTGTATGATGTTAGATTGAACGGTTATACTGTCAATTTCACGGCTGTGGACAATGCTATCGAATACGTCATCAACACTTATCTGGGCGAATCGCTGGTGCGTAGGGACAACACTACCACCAACTCTGCTGTAGTTCGTGGAATATCTCCTTCCGAAAACGAATACTCCGTTTCAGTCGCTTACAGAACCCCTCTTCTCAGCGGTTTTTCAAATATTTTCACCACAAGTAAGATTATTACTTTAATGTTATGAGCCTTGCGTTGAATTATTCTTTCTTTGCCAAACAGTTCTTGAAATCTGCAAGTTGCCTGGTCTAGGAATATTTCGAGGTAATTAATTGTTTTAGAGAGCAATTTACGGTTGCGTTTCAGAAATATGGAATTTTACTTCCATTGAGGAAACTTCACTCAGTTTTGTATGGTTTGAAAATATGGATCTTACGCTTCAATTTTACAAAGTGACGGTCGTGAACAATGAGACGAATGCAGTAGTAGGAGGAAGCAGCGAAAATACAGTAAGATTTTTAAATGCTGCTATGAATGTGAAAAGACTGAAACTGATTGATGTTTTATTTTGATTTTTCGCCCAGTGATAATAATTTCTGCGCTTATTTTGCTAGGTGGTATCTCTGAACACCCGGCTTACCTAAATGTTACTGCCTTAAATGCTTCGGTGGTTTTACCTCAGAATGACGTCCATTGTCACTCGTAAGCTCTCAAAACATTATTGAAGGCTCAACACAACTGCAATGCAATCCTTTCGCGAATACAGCATGAATTTGTCTTAAAATTGATATTACGCTATCAAGCGTGCTCAATTCTCATGCCAGGGGTTATATCAGCGCTCTACCATGATCCACTCTTTCGGGGGCATTGGTTTTGGAACTATTTTTTGGTAAGATCTATCGCTATTATTTCATAGTGGCAGTTTAATTGCACCACAATACAGGGTTACCAGATGAAAATTTCAATGAAAAAACAATAATGCTAAAAAAAGTTCAGAAAATGGCAGAACCGATTGTTTAAAGGACAGAAAAATACTAAACTTTATTTACGGTTTTTTCATGCCTTTGTCACAAAATACATTTAAATTACAAGCATATCAATTTTATTTTCTTGGATATTAAGATTAAATCGTCCTTGGCATTGCACTGCAGCACTGATCTTCTTCGACTTTTCATGGTTTGTGAAATTGCACAATTTGGTTACAACAATCCAGTGGTTTACCTAGTGATCTATCGGCAGCTTTCTGCACCCATACGAAAGTCATCTTCCACTAACTCCTGTACTTACGAACCGAATCATGTAAGAACCCTTCCACCTCGACGTCATTGTTGCATTTCTATCGCAGAGACCCAGACCTGTCTGCAAGCGTTGAGCCTGCTTTGTGCTTACAACACACTACAAGGGTGCAGTGAGTGCACATATTTCCAGTGATTACGCAAAAGCTTAATTTCGAAGCTAGCATCCCTCAAATATTACTAACGTCAGAATGCGGGCG
>Ga0210059_1007950_pt1 | contig 16819 bp, 12 predicted proteins | sample Ectturendosymbi2_FD_188042 | JGI IMG/M metagenome (GOLD analysis project Ga0210059, IMG submission 188042) | Ecteinascidia turbinata endosymbiont from Florida, USA - Sample 2 (SPAdes) (version 2) | ecosystem: Host-associated > Tunicates > Ascidians > Unclassified | place: Key West, Florida...
GGTGGGTCGCGAAGCATTTCTAAATGTTACAGTTTTCTATTAGATCGGGAAATTATTGCATTATCATTACGTAACAAATATGCAACAATGTAACAAATATGTAACAATTAGATGTGTTGTGTCGCATTAACTATTGCAGTACGTACACCCTTAGACGTTGGAAAGTGTAGGTAGGCTACTATAACTATAGGGAGATTAGTAGTTTGTTGATTTCAGGTAAACACTAGCAAAGATGCAGGTCTTACGTAACTCTTAATCTTAGTCATATATCTGATTGTGGGTCGCACAATAAAACTTGCATTAAAAGTGGGTCGCGAGCGTTTGGTCATATCTCATTGTGGCTCGCACAATAAAACTTGCATTAAAAGTGGGTCGCGAACTGAAAAAGGTTGGGAAGCACTGAGCTAAAGCTAGCAGTCAATGGAGTGGCTTAATAACATGTTTACTAACAAACTAGCATAAAAGAAGAGGGTAACAGAATCTTAAACTTACAACTAAGTATGCAACAGAAGTTTTTCCAGAAGTTGACTCCTTGGCTTCAATAGCTATTTGGTAAGAAGGTGGTTCTGTTCCTTCAATACTTTTTTTCAAGGTTATTTCACCTGTTGCTGCATTAATTTCAAAAACATCATCATAACTTGGTGGTTCACCTGTGAATTCACAAAAAATTCAGGTTACTGATTTGTTACCAAAAATGGTTGTTATTATGTTTTGAGACATGCTAATAAAGATGACTGAACGAGATAACATAACAATACCACTGATAATGTCTGTTGCAATCTGTATAATATATTTTTATTATCACAATGCTATGCCATATGCAAACTATTCAAAATAAGTTGAATATTTTGTTGCTTGATTTGCCATTGATGTTACCATTTATAAATGTTTCTTGCATCACTTTAGAGAAAATCAGGATGAAACCCATAGAATCAACTGTCTTGCATAATAAAAAATTAAAGTTTTGAAACAAGTAGTTGCTAATTCCAACTCAACCAACAAGTCATTGTGAAAAAGCATCATCATCAATATCACCAACACAAATGTTGAAATCAAGCACCATGACTATTGTTGCAACCTCTCAGTCAGCGTGGCATTGAATCTCAGTCAGCATGGCACTGAATTCAAAACAAACAGGATGTGCATGTCACAGCACCTGTGACATGTAAGTGCCACAAACAAGCAATTTCAGAGCAACTGCGACACATGATCATTATTGTTGCTTGCTGCCACAGAATGAAGCTTTGTGCACTTGCAGCTCAGGCTTTCTGTTTGCAACATTGTCATCATCATTTTCACACTTACTTTTCTTATCAGGTTTTCAGGATACTTCTAGATTCTGCAAACGTTGCTAGTTGTGTTGGCTCCAATACCAATGTGTGAAAAACGAGATAAAGTACACGCTTGTGTGAGCTCATTCTTGGATGACCTCTGAATCATTTTTTCATGGGTCCAGCAAACAGGGCAGGCAATCTCAACATATGCCTTCTATTTTTTTTTTCTTACATTTGAGAAGAATGCATTTAATTCTTCACATTTAGCTTGGTAGTTTGGTCCACTATTGTGAGAAGTGTTGTCACATGAGTTATTTTTTAGTTTTACTATGTTATTAGCATGTTGCTAAGCTTTTTTAGTGTTACTATTGTCCTTGTCAAACATAGATTCACTTTAGTTTTGCTTGGATAATTCTTTCAGATATATTTTGTATTGTTTGATTATTCAAGGGTTACTGCTTCGACTTTGTTTTTGGGCAGTTATTCTTGGTGGTAATTGACTTCAAAGCCAATAAAGCATTTTTGTAAACTATGACAAAATATCTAGTATTGCAAGATCCAGCAAAACGCAACATGGCATCTTACTCAGCAACGAAGGGGATATCTTGGCAGATCTAGTGAGTATTTCAAAGACCTTTACAACACACTTATTCTCACACCATTGGACACATGGGAGCTGCATTAAAGGGATGGAAATATTGTCACTGTGACTAAAGTCTTCCTTGAGTAAGGAAGCAGTATCTCTTGAGATCATTGTTGAAACGCTGAAGGCTGGCAATACTGTAAAGGTTTTGATGAAATTTGATTCAAATGCTCAAAGCTTTGAATCAAAGGAAATCATTGCCTGATTCATTTGGGTCAAGCGGTCTTGCATTCTGGAAAGGCTTTGGGAAACCAGGGTGATCATACCCATACACAAGAAAGGAGACCGAATATAAGGCACTAAGTACAAGGGCATCTGCTCATTACCCTCCCTGAGGTGCAGCATCAGAGATGTTTCAAAATAACTGAATCACAGCTGGAGTATACTCAGTGCAGTTTTTTCCCTAAAACTACAGACCAATTTTTCACTCCACAGCAATTTTTTCATAATCTTGGGAGCACGCTAAGGACATCAGGGCATGTTTTGTTGACCTCAAGAAAGGAGATTATTGGACTACTTGTGAAGATCCATGGGGAGTGTTGCAGGTGTCTGTTGCTGACAACTGCCTGTTACTGGTCATCAACTTACTTGCTGCATTCCTTATTGAAGTCATTGAAGCTACAAAATCAACACTTCACTTTTCACTAACAACTTGTTACTGTTAGCATCTTCACAACAAGGCCTTCAACACACAGCACTAAAAGTTCTGGAATTATTTCACTCCACAAAACCAAGGCAATGTACAGAGCAAGTAGTGGTAGTACATTGCAGCAGGACAGGGAAGTTCAGTACCTTGGGCTGGTATTCACGAGTGACAGACGATGGAACAAGGAGACTGATACATGGATTGGCAAAGTGAATGTAGTTCTGTGTGAGCTTCATTGCTCTGTGGTTGCAAAACAGGAGCTCTCAAAAATGCAAATACCTTGTTTTTGTTAAATCCTCAAATATGGTCATGAATGTGGGGTAATGACTGAAAGAATACTATCCCATATGTATGCAGTTGAGATGGGATTTTTCTGAAGGGTTCATGGCATGACACTTCATAACAAATACACAGCTGTGAAATTCATCATCCCCTAATGCCGAGACATTTCTGCTCTAAATTTAGAAAGAGATACCAGCTATATTGGTTGTACCATGTGTCTACAAAGTCCCACAAAAGAGTGGCAAGTCCTTGTAGCAACACTCATGGAACAGGGGCTCAGAATCCGCCCAAGGACCAGGTGGAGTGATACCTTCTCCCACCTTGTTTGGTCCAGTCTTGGTGTGGAACTAACAGAACTATCTGAGATTGCTGCTGTGAGGTATTTCAAGCCCTTCTTCTTGGGCTGTAGCCCCATGACACTCCCTAAAGGAAAACTGGCATAAGTGAATGAAAAAGCAATCTTGGATTCCATATACTAAATGAAAGCAAAATTAGACCTTCTTGCATCTTGTCAAATGTCACAAATACTCATAGGCCCCTGTCTCCACTAAGTCCATACTACAGGATACATATATGGGTGGGCATTTAGGAATATCGAATCCAGAAAGATTTCGATCCTAAACAATCCAAATCCAAAATGCTAATTTAAACCGGGTAATAGGATTTGGTAAGCAATGCACGGAGTTGCTGTATATTCTTATTGCAAACAAAACAGCCACAATAATCCAAAACATTATTTTACTTGACGTTTTGGCTTATGCGTAAGCCATCATCAGGAATAGGTGGAAACAGAAAGAAAAAATAAGGATGCAATTTTAAGGCATTCATACTCTATTACTTCATATACGCCGTTATGTGTTGAAAAGCAGTAAAGGGATAGATGAGCCATCGATGTTGAGATCTGGCTGGTGTTGCTGTATCAGAAGAGACTCGAGTAGGTAAAGTTTCTTCGGACCGACGATGCTTTCCAATATTTCCGGTTGCTTGAAGTTGAAATGGTACTTGGGATTAGCCCACAGATGTTTACAAAGTTCAGAACGTTGATCAAATTTGTGTTGTTTGCTTCGGGTTATTAAATTTTGGCGAGTCTGCCAATGTAGTTTGACCCACACGTGCATGTTAGCTTGTAGACCACACTTGAGCGATGAAGATGATTTTATTTGTCTTTGTATGTAAAAGATTTTTTCAACTTATTACTTTCATGTACGTTACCAAAGTAACAGCTTGAGGATTCACAGCACTTTGTAAGTAGAAATCCACGAACAGTAGGTAGGCTACTGCAATTCGCCAAATTACAACTGTAACCTATTCCACAAACTTTTATGCCACATTTTATGCTACTCCATGTGTTCCACATAACTGGGATACAAAATTCAAAGTGTAGCCTATACTGAAGTCATTCACTTCCAATACTAGGTTACATATTTTGCACAGAGGTTGAATCACTCTACTATACCAAGGTGTAATGAAAACCTGTTACATCAGTATTGGGGTAATAGTCCTTCAGCCCAATATCTGATGTCTTGTAACCTACGAATAATCTTCCAGTTTGCTTAACCGATTCAATTTTGCTGATTGTTTCCCTAACTAGGTGTAGTTAGCCTACAGGCAAAACTAATAAATAAATTCATCCATCATTTTTGCTACATATTAGCTTGAATAGGCTAATCTGTTCCACGGTAGTGGTTTTAGCATCAAACAAGCGCAAAAAAGGTTACACAAGACTTACTACAAACCACCCAACCTCTTTTCCGCTCGAATCTCTTATAATCAGATTCCCAACCTACCTCTGCTAGTTGGATTAGCTGAATCGGGTATGGTTGAAAACATGCATGCTCAAGCAGCTCGGTGAGACACTCATGGTCGTGCTTGAGTGATTTATGGGATTCCCAATCCAACGCGAATCCGATAACAGTGCAGTGTAAAGAGGTTAATTGAAATTTTACAGTTAACCACATAAGCTTTTTTGAGACACCAACATGTGCAGATATTTCTGCAGTTGCTTTAGCGACTACATGCATTTGTAAGTCGTTGAGTGCATTGTTTCCTGCATGTTTTCAAATCAGTTGTCATCATTTTGTTAACATGTCGAAAACTGCGAATGAGCAGTTGCTTTTGCTTGCACAAACGGATTGGAAAAATCTTTGTATAACTTGCCATGTCAGCTTCTTCTAAAAGATCATTTTACAGGGCATAATAATTAACTACCACCAACCTGCGATCACGGTTAACATGCAGACATTTGGAATACTTCAATGTGTTGTACTGCATCAGCGGCGCATTGCTTCACTGTCATTACAGACCCTGTTGTGTCGTAGCTACTCATCAGCAACACTGATCAAATATTAGACGCTGCCATTGCAGGTTTCTAAGTCGAATGTTTTGGAACAGGCAACAGCATTTCCATTCTAACGTTGTATATGATTATTACAAAACAATCACATCGCTCCATATGTGTGCTACCTGACACTGTTGGCATTTGTAGTTTGACAACAAACCAAACACAGAGATTTCATGAACTGTGTGATATAAAAATGCTTCTAGATGTTCTAAAAATCCCTTGATCCTGATACAGTGTTTTAAATTCTGAAATCCTTTAGTGTTTAGCAAAGCAACAGTCATTAGGTGAAACGAAATTTTGAAGTTGTTGTGGGCCCGTGCATTGCATGTTAACTTAAACAGGCACACAGCGTGTGACGTAACAATTGCCTGTATCAGTCAGGAACGTTTCCTGCACTTACGGCAATTATTTTTTTGCTTGCTTTAGCTGTGCAATGCAGTTGGGAAAACATTTATATTTCACAGCTGTCATGTATGAAGATTTGTAGAACTGCAGAATATTCAAATGCCTCGAGAAGTTCTAAAAATCTCTTGGTCCTGATACAGCTGGGCATTGTACATAAAGATTTAACTGATTTGTTAGCCTGTGGTGTCATGAAGCTTTTATAATCCCAATGGCATTTGTTATGTATCATTCGGTTGAGACATTAACCGAATGAATCTTACTGATGTGAAAAAATAGTGTGAAGTCAAACAAGCAATGAAGTTGAAACCGTGCAATGTCCGCAGCGGAAGGTACAACATATATCCACATTTTTAACTGTGAAGTGTACTGAGCTCAATGCTTCGCAAAATAAACTAAAATTCAAAGTTGGTATGCAGTAAAGTTGTACATTTTTTGTTCTGTAGAGAATTTAGCACATTTGGTGCAAAGGCATTAAACACAGTTGCATGCATTCGGTAGTTACCCAATGCCATAATATAAACTTTGAAAGTGGTACTTTTGTGACAGAGCTTCGCACTCGCAGGGACGAGACACGACTAGACTGCACCAAACACAGTGCACTGAAGTTTGGAAGTTGAACGTGCGGTGTTGATTTTGGCACACCGGCGAAGGGAGTTGTTTCGGCAACAGTTGCATTGGATTAATGGCACCACACGTCTTCACACCATCTGAGCAATGCGCTCTGGTTTATGCAAAAAAACGTCATGCAATTAACCATATTATTTTCTTATATTTGTAGTTTCAGTTTGAGATTCAGAAATCCTATGCAATAACACAGTTCATGTGTTTAATTGGTATGAAATTAGCCACAGTCGTTTGTAGTTGTGCTTGGCCACGAGCCAAGTTTGGGTCTAAGGACATCTATAACCTAGAAAAATGAGTTTTATTCTAAAAAGTATTGTCAAAATCTGGCCTTTCCTGGCACAACCACTTTTGTCTGGCAAAAGTGCACCACTGCATTAGAATTAAAAATTTTGTTGTTCAATGTTGCGAAAATGTATTGTTTGTGTGATGAAATGATAAATTGTTGATTTCCAGTGCCAGAAAGTGCGCTGAGCGGGTCTCCTTGGCTTTTGAGTGAACAACATTTTTTTAGCAATTCTCAGGTGCAATGCATTGCGGGGGGGAAACGAGAATAGGATTTGGTATTCTGGATTCAGTTCAGCTATTCCGGAATAGTAAACTATTCTGAAATGCCCATCCCTAGATACATGACAACTTCTGCAAAATGCCTGAACATTTTCTTCACTAGTGTCCAGTAATGCCACATCCAAAGCTTTAAGTGTCACTGCTGAAATGTTTGATAATACCAGACTAGCTCGTAAATCCAATTTACCAAAGAGAAAACTTGTGTTTCCTATTTCTAGTACGAACCCCTGGAAAATCTACTCTTTGAAACTTTTCACTTGGTATTTATTTAAAGTACATACCTTTTGAAAAGGCATAGATAATTGAATCATTGATTCCTTGATCCCCATCAATAGCTACAACGTCTCTTGGAGAAATAGAGGAAATCTGTGATACACCAATAAACAATATAAAATGCATGAAATGATACTGCAAAGTTACAACGTAAAATAACTGCATGTTCTTATACTAATGTGTGCTTGAACCATGCAACTGCATCATGTATCATTAATACTTGACAAGCACACTGTTTTACATCAAGGTTCAATGGTGAACACAATTAGCTAGCAGAAAACCAAAATCATACATAGGTTAAGAATTGTGTGAGCGTTTGCTTTAAGTAAACAAAAAACTCCGGAGTTAATGTGAGACTTACATGTTTTAATTTGCACCTAAAATGTTGGGACACTGAGTGTGAGACCCTTCATCACTCCTTTCTGTTAGCTATTGTGTTCACCATTCCCCAATGGGGACTGACTCTGAGCCGCTTTGTTCCTACATTCTCAGCTCCAACAAAAGAAGCAGGAGCCATGGTAATAAGCTGTCAATTCCATTGACTTCCCGCACTCCAGTCGCAAGGCCTGGAGTACCATCAATAAACTTCCTGGTAGATCTGGAAACTGCTCTAGCCCGTGCCCCATTTCAGGAAACTCCATTGCCTCTCAACTTGTGAAGAACAGGACACACAAGACTGGGAGCCGCAATTCCACCATGCTTGACAACAAAGAGCTGTCTGACCAATGGCAGGTCCAAACGCCTTAGAAAAAGTACCTCTGGTCCTTTCATGTCTAGAGGAGCTTGCTACCGCTATCAGGTGCATGAAGCCACGAAAGTTTGCGGGTCTGGATGCTATCTTCCTGCAGTTTAAACTCCACGCTGTGTCTGCTCTCAAATCTTGGTTTAGTGATTTCCTCACTTCCAGTATATGCCATCTTAAAATCCCCAGGATCTAGACTAGGGGTGACGAACATGCGGCCCGCTAAAGAATTTTGTGCGGCTGCGAATTTTCGCATTCAGGCAAGACTGGAAGTCTTGAACTAACAGGTTTTATAGTATGATTAATACGTTGTGCGGCCCAATTACTCAGCGGTAACTGACAAAGTGGCCCACAACAGCAAATAGGTTCATCACCACTGATCTAGACAAAAGCACTAATATTTGTGATCCTAAGCCGAAAAAGCCAGGACCCAAAGAGCTATTCCACCTCAACAACAATGAAGCTAAATGTGAGCTAAAAGTCAACTACAACAACAAAATCCTGCCCTTCTGATCTGAGCCAAAATACCTCAGAGTAACACTGGACAGGTCGTTCATGTATTGCCATCACCTTGAGTCACTTTGTAAAAAGCTCACATCATGCATCACATTCTTGAGGAGGTTTTCTGGCTCTAGCTGTGGTGCTGGAGCAACAACATTGCAAACAGCTACACTAACGCTGGTCCATGCAACAGCAGGGTACTGCACTCCTGCCTGGTGCCACAGAGCTCATACCTGCCTCATTGACCCTGCAATCAACAATGTCTTGCAAATTGTGACTGGATCCCTGCATCCTACACCAGCGGACAACCTTTCTATCTTCACAGGTGTCCAACCTCCAGAGCTTTGTCACAAAGGAACCACATTGTCTCTAGCACACTGTGCCATGGAGCCTGGACACCTGCTTCACTCAGCGCTCACCTGTCCACTGAGTGGGAATGCATGATGTCTCAAGTTGAGACACCCGTTTGCACCCGCCGCAAAACAGCCCATCAGTTCATCTGAAAACAACATTAGAAGCGCAGCGTTCTGGGCGAATCACCAGTGGAATTCGGAATGGTTGGACAACACTGCAAGACTCCTTACCTTCATCCACAACACCCACCCTCCAGAAATGACTCTTCCTAGAACAGTGTGGGTTCAGCTTAACCATCTCCACACCAGTGTCAGACGTTTCTGCTCTTCTTTCCACAAATGGGGTATGGCCCCCACTGCGGCCTGTAAGTGCAGCTCAGAAGAACAAACCGTCGACCATGTTGTCCTCAATTGTCCAATCCATCTACCTCACCATTGACTGCACACTCAGACGATTTTGGATGGTGAAACAATTGAGTCGCTGCTCAACACCTGCCCTGAGATCTAGTACTGGCTAAAACAACAAAGAAAGAGCTCACAATTTTTTATTGGTCTGAATGTGCACGATACTTGTAAAAGCAAGGAAACATGTACAAGTGAAATAATGCAGTTCACACAGCAGGATCACATCTCATCATGGTGTGATTTACTCCTACAACTCCTGCACCACCTGAAAACTGCACTGCAGAAGAGCCTACAAAAATACCACTGCAAGCCCATGAAAAGCTGCTTACAGATAACCATCTGTGGCCAATGGCCATATTTTAAAAATCCTAGCCTCAACCATGGCCACATTTCAGAAGGGTTTCACATCAGCTGTTACGTATTTATAAGCAATTCCTCCAGTCAAATTCTGCATTCCTCACGCGATGATTAGTGCAGCATCTATGACCTGAAGAAAACTGTTAGTCACAGATCACCACATTGACTTTGCTTTTGAATTGTGATGCTGTCATTGTCGTGCAGTTGAATTTCATTTCTGCCTGTTAAGTGACTTTGTTTCTAATATATTTTGCTTTCGCCAGGAATTTCTTCGTAACTGATTGGTTCTGGTATGGAAGTTTTTCTAAAAGCTTGTTTTTCTGAAATCTGTGACTGGTTGTATATGAACTGGCCGTGGTTTATCAGCAATTATCTGTGAACATATCGCCACAATGGAATACAACAGTTTCGTTGGACTGGTCGCAAGTTTTCGGAGGCAGTACTGAGTACCAGATTTATATCCAACTTTATCTTAGTAGAAACCAGGACCCTTCCTGGGTGCTACATCAGTCATCTTGTTTCCACACCAAAAACAAAAATTTTTCTCATATCATATGCAATAGACCAAAGACTCACATAGAAACACACACTTATCGAAAAGAAAGATCTATGATTTCTCCTAAAATTAATACCGATCTGGAATAGGGTGATATGCATGTAACACCCAGTTTCAGAAATGTACATAATTTGTCATTGAATATGTTAAAGGTTGTGACTATGGCAAAAAAACAATCAAGTGTTGATTAACCAAGACACAAACAACAGAATTTTCAAATGAAACCACCATTAATTATTCTTGAACATGCCAGTAAAACATTCTATCAAAAATTAATACTATTTTGCAATTTAAAGACAATCTGAGAAATGTGCAAATTGTGTCTGCAACAAGATTAAGACAAATTATGACAGTGATTCTCAACCTTCTTTAGTGATGCATGCTTTGGGCAATGTTTGGTCTGTGAAGTACCCCTTGACTGTAATTAATTATGAACACAGTATTAGGTATGTACATGTAAATACTGAAGTTTTGCATTGACATTTCATTATGAAGGCACTATAAAATTTGTGTACCCCTTGGAACACCTTTGCGTATCCCAATGGGTGAATGTATCCCCATTTGAGAAATACTGAACTAAGATACAAGACCACAAAACTAGGCACCTGTTTTGTGGACTAGGAAGATCATACCATAAGATTTGAAACATAGTTAATGGATAAGAACAGATAAAGTTGCCCAAATTATTGATGCTTTTTCAATACATCATCAGAAAATAGAAAAATACAAATTTGTGACATTTATTGCAAGTTTAAAATCATCACCCTTTTGAAAAAAGCCTTAGTGCAGTACAAAAAAAATATTAGAACGATCAAAAGTCTTTGAACTTACCTCAAGGAGCATCAAAGTCGCATCCTTTTATTAAAATTTTAATCAAAGAAAAGCATAAGTTTTTTTTGAATTAACAGAAATAGTCTTGTTATTGTAAGAGCTACATTCATAAGAATGAAAACATATACCTTAGTGTCACCAACATACAGAGTTGTAGTGTACAAAGGTGAAGGTGCAGCACAGGAATTGATATTCCCAGAGCAGAACACAGGAGGATTGTTGTCAAAATCTTTGATCTCAAATGTTACTTCAGTCAAAGAACTTTTACTAACAGGGTTGCCTTCATTGTCTGTTCCATCTGAAGAAGCCTCACTAAACAAAGCTGTGTTGTTTTATTGTAAAAAAAAACCAAAACTTTCCATGATTCAGTTTAAACTTAAATATTGCCTCTTCTGAGGCAGTGTTACTACATAGAAGGGACAGTGGACTTGCTAATATTAGAGTATCTTCAGTTCCATATTGAATTGAAGATGCCTTAATAACAGTCAAATCAATTTTTGTATTTGAATTCTGGTTCTAGTGCAACTGCATTAAATAAGGTAAGATTTCACATGAAGATATGAGCAGTCATGCATCACCACTAATAACAATAAGAAAAGAGTACAAAAATGCCAAACTCAAAATCCTTGAATTTTCTCAACAATTGAATGTGCGCCTTATAATGCAGTTCGCCAAATGTATGAATCTGGTTGTGGTATCCCACCTACAACCAATTTCACGTGATAAATGGTGCTATTTATTTGATTCCTAGTTGCAGATAACTACGACTGTTGCACTGTTTGATTTCAAAGACTGCCGTTAGCCACATAACAGTTTTGTCCAGTGTGTTTACAGAGGCTGTCACATGCATTCGCAATCACAATCATTTTTCGTTAACAGGCCATTGTGTTATGTAATAAACCAACAACAATTACAATGAGCAGCGCATATGTTTCAGTGAGTAGCTAGCGCATACCTTAATGTTGAAGCACATATCATATTACTCTGAGGCTCTTGTGCACAGAGCTATATGTATTACTTTGTGAGGCTCCTGACTACATTGGCAAACACTGAATCAAACACATGCACAGCTTTTAGTATATTCTATTCGTGTCTAGTGGATTAGGCGTGTGTGACCTAGATAAAACACCCTTGTTTGTAATCTCCCTGATTAAACTCGCTTGTATGCCCTATAATCAAGTGCACCTTATGTATGGAAATAGAACAGTTAGCATTCAATCAATGATACTGCGCCTTAAAATCAGGCGCGCCTTATGGCCTGAAAATTACAATGATCAACCAGGGCTTGAAAAAATGTTAATTTCCTAGACAAGCTTATAGAGATTTTCTGTTGGCCGCAAGTTGAAGACGATTGTCCCTTCATGACATCCCAAAAAGAGTTTGTAAAGTATCATTGCGTTCACATTGATCAAGGTGCAGGAGGTGCAAGCGCACCCACAAACGTTTGAATTCAGTGATAATCCGAGCTAAATCTCTTAAAATTCAGGCAAAATTTATGAAAACCTTGACAAAAGCTCTGAAAATCTGTACAAAATTGTGCCCAACATGCTTTGATTTTAAAATAATGGCAGAGTCCTATTTGGGCAAGTTTGGGAGAATTCGTAAATCCTTTGCACCCCTAAACATTTGCTGCTGCTACTAGAGCACGAGGTCAAACGCCACATTTCGCCTACACAGGTACAGCCTGAGGTGTACCGCATAATGTGAGGTTTCTGTAGCGTGAGGTGTAAGGTCTGGCAATTTTCCAAAGAAGAAGATTTCAAGCCTGTGTTATGCTGCCCTCAAAAGGGGTGTCAAACTACATGGTCTGTTTGTACATGAAATCAATTTTTCCATTGTACAGACATGAACAACAAATTACACTGCAACCTGAGCCTGTGTGAATAATTAGAATTAATATTTTTCTTTGTATTTGATATACCAATGTCCACAGTAATGACTCTGACAGGAAAATCTGCTAATACTGTAAATGACTGGTTGAACATGTGCCGAGAGGCACGTACATCCATAGTTTCTCGCCAACGACAACAGAAGATGGTCAGAACAGATACCCCCATCCAAATTGATGAGGCAAGATTTGCTGGTCGACAGAAGTACCAACAAGGAAGGATGCTCAATGGAGGCAAAGCTCTTCCCTCTGAGAACAGTGACGCAGATCAAGAAAACAACATAAATCATGGGCATAGAATTGATGGGCCTTGGGTTTTTGGTCTTAAACAAGGCTCAGACTGTCGATATTTTTGGATGGAATGGCATGACCGCAACACTCTAATCCCTATTGAAAGGGAATGTGCATATGGTAAAGTTATTAATTCAGATAAGCAGCCTGCTTATAGCAACCTAAATGCCATGGGGTACCAGCATTCCACAGTGAACCGCCAGCAACATTATTACTACATTTGGATGTCAAGCGACAGTCCATGAAAACGAGATAGCCCGTTTTGACATTATTGTACCATTCAGTTTACATGCATGAAGGTCATTCACGTATGGCAGATATGTTGGTAAACATCTACTGTATAGGCTAGTGAACAAAGGGTTGTAAGGAGTTGGAAAGCATGTACACTGATGTACAGAATTAACGAATTTGGCAATTGCTGTTCATGTCTCTCATGAAATTGGAGCTGCATTAGAATTGGATCATGCTCCACATGGTGAAATCCATCCATAGCAAATGTGCAATGATGTTTACAGCATGCATTGATGTCACATGTGCAAAGTTACAGGCATACAAATTTCACACAGGATTCCTAAGCACAATGCTGAAAAACATTTTGGAGACTACTGCTTAATATTGCATGAGTCTGCAAGTGCCTAGGTGGAACTTTTGGTGATACATCACTCCAGATTTCTTTTAATTTACACTGATAATTAAACATTTAGCCTAATGTCACATGATGAATGCAAAACATTCAGTTTTTGTTATATTAAATATAACCTGACATTTTTGCAAGGAGCTAGTGAAATAATTATATACTTTTACTACTATCACCACTGATGCCAGAAAGCTGTCCTATTTTTGCAAAGCTCTCCTATAGGTTTATGAAGATTAGTGCAACACACAAGGGTTCTTACTTTCAAAACAACTATTCCTAACACTGCCAAGCCACTCCCAGCTGATCAGTAGCCTATTTAAAATAAGTATGTATTTAAACAGAGGCTCTTATCAAATGTTGTGTACAGCTTTCAGCTTTTATTGTGAATAAGTATATTTTCAGTAATGTTTCATTTCTAGACATCAAGGGATATCTAAAACTGACAAATAGCCTACATTTCAAAAGGTATATTTTGGTTACTGTAGTATCTTCTACTTCTATCACCACTGATGGCAGATATTTATTGCACTCAATTTCTTTAATGATATGTAAAATGCAGAAGCAAACAGTTTTTATCAGGAGTGACTTCTGAAGATATGATTAAGATTCTTGTCTTCAAAATAAGAAATACTAACTCTGCCAATCCAAAGAATAAACTGCTATTTACTGTAAAACTACCCATCCTCACCAGCGTGCCTTGTTGACTGCATGATAATTATGTTGGTATTACACTTTCAAAACTGAACTCAACACACTAGCAGTTAAAATAACAGTGCAGTCATATCTTATCTAGAGACAGGCACTGAATGCTAGTGGAGCTAAGTGCTCGCCTCGTCCCGCGTGAGCGAGACCACGTACACTTCATAACGAAACGTCTTCCTGTCGAGGTGGCCAATGCATTGGCTCATTCAGGGTGCTGACTCAGCAAATCATGTTCAGAACCAGACCACTCGTTATCTGTATATGGTAAAGAGACAACGCAAAACTGAAAATGGAAACATAGTATATGTGGAACCAGTGGCAGGAGCACACACACAGGCAATTGAGTGATCGTGGTTGGATGCCAAAACGATGAAACTGAAGAGAATGTGACATGTTGGGCATCAGCTGTTACAGTCTCATCATGATAATTTTTGCTGGAAGGTGATGTCTGTCATTCTTAGAAGACATACGAAATGTCTATTGCTAGAATAAATGCATGGAAATACTCTTTTTTACCTTTCTTCCTATAATGCAGAGATGGATCTCATGCTATAGTGCTAAAGGGAGGTAGACCTTACGTTATAGTGTGGTAGACCTCATGCTGCGGTAGCATCCATTTGCTTGCTCCTACACATTAGGGTGGGCCGAAAACAAGTCTTGAAAAAGGGGGGTCTAAAATCCTGGGAAACTGCACAAAAAAGGTTTGAAAATGAATTTCGGTGGTTGCCACTAGCAACCACCATGCAACCACATGACAAAGTCACCAAAAGGTCAACATTCATAAAGTTGGTGTAACCGCTGTAATAAATTGTCTGTTGTCCTTATACTGACCCATGCTGCATCAAAAACTGCTTTTGATTTCATGTTTATCGCATCCTAGGCTGACTATTGGTCTACTACTTTATCTGTGTATGGCATAAGACCAGAATCTTATTAAAATGAAGATTTTGTGATAGATTTCCTCTACAATGGACTGTTTTTGTGTTTTGCAGGATGCGTGTAGTTATTTCTCAGAGAGAATGGTTACAAGGAGTACTTCTATTAAACTAACTAAGATCTTGCATAGTGGGCATGTCTTTCACAAAGAAAAATTACCCTCAGAAAAACTTCCAAGCAAAACAGACATGATTGAGCATGTTCTTAACGAAGAAAATTTCCTACAGCCATCTGCAGCAGGAGTGGTGGCAAAAGAATTAATCAATGTTTTGATATTTTGCAATGCTTACCCAGTAAATGACATAACACCAAAACAAAAAAATTTTGCGCTTATGAAAACTTTCAGTTCAATCGATCGTTATAGCAAAAAGAAGCGTGGAACATCTTCTCTTCAAAAGGAAGCAGAATTTATGAGAGATATGGATGAGCTTTTTGACATTTTTTTCTCTGACGACAGCAGAGAAGACAGCTCGAAAAGCAACACCTACTTCGAATGACAAACAAAGATTTTGAATTCTATTCTGACCAAAAAGGACCAAGGTTGATGAAGTGTTTCATTATAGTTGAGACACTAACTATCTCTAATGTAAAGTTTGCTGAAAAAGCACTGGGCCCACAAAAGCTATTGGATTCATCACTCCCATCAGTAAACGTAGGTGCTGGTGCAAGTATTTCTGCCCAAAGATCAGACAATTCAGACTATGATGCTTCTCAATCTTTGTCAAAGTCCGAGTCGATGTCTTCAGAAGAGTTGTTTTCACAAGAACCAACTGAGCAAAACAGGATGGAGTGGCCAAATTTAGCTATGATGTCAGAACGTTATAAACTATCTGACAGGGCAAGTGCAGCTGTAGCAAATGCTGCACTGAAAGACGCTGGCTTAATTATGGATTTGGACAAAACCTATGTCATTGACAAAAATAAGTTACGAAGAGAAAGAGAAAAATACAGAAACACAATTAGTGAAGAAGAAGCAATATTTTACCAAGTTCATCGACGGGATCTACATTGATGGAAGAAAGGACGCTACCTTACTAACTGAACACGATGCACAAGCTGGCAAATATTATCATAAACCTGAACTCCAAGAATACATTGTTGTTGTTGGGAAACCTGGTGCTTGTTACTTAACGCATGTCTCTCCACAAGGTGGTAGAGGAATACCACAGCAAATGAGGTATATGATGCTATTAAAGATACCGAGTTAAGCGACACCCTAAAAGTTGTAGGAACAGATGGAACTGCATCAATGACTGGAAACAAAGCTGGATTCATTAGGTGCTTGGAAGAGAAACTGGGGAGACCATTGCAATGGGTAGTCTGCCTTTTGCACTGCAACGAGTTGCCTCTAAGGCATGTATTTCTTGAAGGGGTTGGAACAACTAAATGTCCTGACAGTTTTTCGGGGCCTGTGGGAAAAAAACTGAATGGGAAAGTATCAACTTAGCCAGTGAAAAATTTTGAACCAATTGAAAATGCAAATTTTCCAAAATTGCCTGATGATATTGTGGATGATCTTAGTTCAGATCAATATTATGGATACCGAATATGCCTAGCAGTCATGTCAG
>Ga0210059_1007951_pt1 | contig 16818 bp, 8 predicted proteins | sample Ectturendosymbi2_FD_188042 | JGI IMG/M metagenome (GOLD analysis project Ga0210059, IMG submission 188042) | Ecteinascidia turbinata endosymbiont from Florida, USA - Sample 2 (SPAdes) (version 2) | ecosystem: Host-associated > Tunicates > Ascidians > Unclassified | place: Key West, Florida...
AACATGGGATTCAAAAAAAAATCACCAGTTTATCTTAAGGGGGAGGCTGTACAGAGCAGAAATCACTCAAGCGTGACCATAAAATTCAAATTTATTAAAAAATTGAAACGTCTGCCATTCGGTAACCACTTGACCGATTTTGTTCAAATTTTTTTTGTTGGTTGTTATTTTTGAAGCTATTTCAAATGAGCCCACTTTCATCATATTTTATGAGGGTGGGTGAACAAAGGTGTTCAATTAAGCATGGAATGACCCATATGCAAACTAATTGATTAGCTAATTAGTCAAATACTTTTGTTACTTTAGATCATAACTTTTGAACCCAAAACCCCAGCAGGTCATCCAAAATATCAAAAGACTAAAATTGTAGCCTGGTTTCTAATAAAAACTTGAGCGAAATGCTACCATCTAGTGGTTTGGGCTCAGGGCCAGGTGAAGTGGGCCAATGTGGCCTAAAAGTCCTCCATTTATGATGTCATTCACAAAAAATCTGCATCCCCAATCACAAAATTTTTTTTCGAGTGCAGACTAGAAGACTTGCCGCATCTTCTGAGCCCTTGAACAGCTCTCCACCACTTTTGGCACCCAAGTTACATGCTCGCCAATCCACATGCAATCCGGTTGTTTTGACGCGAACTGCTTGATTTAGACCAGACGTCAAAGTGTTAACTGAAGTTGTCTGTACTTTGTTCAAATGATGTGATGACAATTTCTGAGGCTAGCTGTCAGACCTTTCAATATGAGAAATTCGTTGTAAAAATATAGCTTCAGTGGAAACGAAACTGCATTACTTGGCATGATGTTGAAGTAAGCCTAAACTTTATTTAGTCTTATCACAACCTAGCAAGGTTTGAGCATCAGATAAAACTTAGCCCTAAACTACAAGACAAAACAATCGCAATTTGAGACTGTTTGTTCACCATGAAGTAAATATTACGATTTACAAAATAGCTCCATGTGTGCCTGGTTGTGTACAACTTTCGGCAGCTTTGATAGCATCTGGCGCTGGCCAAGCAGCAGACTCTGAACACATGTCAATGCAGATTGTTTCAGGTTATTGTGTAGGTGCTTCTTCGACAAGGCAATGATGTGGTTGTTTCATAATAATCATATGCAATGTTAGCAGAGAAATGCTGTTGCCTATTCTAAACCACCTGCATTAGAGACCTGCAGTGGCAGCGTTTGATATTTGATTGATGTTAATGCTAAGTACCTACAACAGAAGGGGGCTGTCATGGCACCGAAACAATGCACTGCTGACATAGTGCAATACCTAAAGGTTTTCTAAATGTCCGCATGTCAAATGTGATCGCAACTTGGCAGTTAATCTTGCATTGGAAAAATCTCTTCAAAGAGGCTGACGTTGCAGGTTATGCCAAGATATTTTGAAGGCATTTATGTAAGCAAAGACAATTCTTCATTTGATGTCTGTTTTTCTCAACATTTTGTCTAGCTAAATTGTTAACGAAGCTGTCACGACTAATTTTAATGCTTTCGGGCTCGCCGTACATAAATCTGTTTGGAAAATTTTTGTACTGGTGTTCAGAAATCATAACTGTACATTTTTAATGAAAATCATGTTTTGGGTACTGCTTCTAATGTTTTTAACCTGGAAACATCTTAAAATTATGGTCCTAGACTGTGTTGTAAAATTAAAAATACCCGGTTTTGAAATGAGATTTCAAAGTCTCTGTGGTTCAGAGGCTGTTTGAAAGCATAGTTCTTTTGAGTTGGTCCATCTAAGGGTGAACAGCATCATGCAGCAATGACTGCAGTTTTGTGCAACAGATGTGATTTGGTATGCTGTCAAATGCTAGGAATGCAGGAAAGATTGTATTGCAAACTTTTTTGTAAGCACATGCAAACATGTTGATGAGTTTAATTGTTTAATGCCAGTGTTAGCTGCTTTTATGGTACCAAAAATGCTTCCATTGAAGTAAAACTTTCTTCAACAAGATGGCAGTGGTAGGCCTAGGCTTGTTGTTGCAATGATATGTAGCCTATACTGTTTTGGAAATGAGTTGACATATTGGCAAGTAATTAGCGTATAGGCGTCAAAACGTATAGCATGTTTCTGCTTTAGCCTGCTGGTTGAGAATGCCTAGCAGTGTCCATTTACTAACGATTTAAATTTCCCACCAAAACCACCCGGTAACTGTGGATATTGCCACAGGAAAACCACCTGGTTACAAAAGTGTTAAAACATGCAGAAAACAGTGCACTCAATGACTAGCAAATGCGTGTGGTCAAGTAACTGCAGAAATTGCCCCACATGTTAATGTTCCAACAGCTCATGTGGTGGAATGGAAAATGTCAGTACATGCACAATAGTGCTAAGTTTCCATGTGTGCAAAAGAAAAGTGCATGTAATGTCTGCAGTCTGCACATGCATGATAGTGCTAAGTTTCCATATGGTGCAAGAGAAAAGCACAAGTGGTGGACTGAAAAAATGTCTGTGCATGTGCAATAGTGCTAAGTTTCCACACAGTGCAACAAAAAAAACACACATCAGTGGACTGAAAAATGTCTGTACATGCACATAAACTTTTCATGTGGTGCAAGCAAATGCTGACAATGTGGAAGATTGGAAGCAAGTCCTATTACCCAGTTTCAATTAGCATTTTGGATTAAGATAGTTTTTTAGAATTCGAATCCTGGATTCAGCATGCTGAAATGCCCATCCCTACATGTGGCTGTTGTGAAAGTTCCACATATTACAGATTTTAAAGTGTTGTTGTTAGTGGTTCTTGGAGGAAGTTTTAATTATTTGCAGTTTTTGCATTAATTGATACGTCACGATAATTAATATTTGTATAGTTTCATAGACCTTCAGGTCAACTTATACTGTTGATTTTCAAGTGCTATTAGACATATTTAGCAAATATGATTGTAAAATAGTATTTGAAGTTGAGAAACAATATTATAAGCAGGCACCATTAGTTTCATCAATGGTTTCCATTGTTTAATTTGTATCTGCATGCTCTACAAAACAGTTCTGAAATAATTAGGTGATTTTTAGGCAAGCTGTTTTTATTTTTGACTTTCACTTCACATTAGCTGAATGTATGTTCAGAAAAGTGCATCAAATTATCAAAAAATAAAGTTTCCAATAAGCCAGCATTGTAGTCTTTAATAAAAATTGCGTTCTCGGTTTTTATATCTGTATGTAATGAAATTTTCAAAAGCAGATACACCTGTCTAGATACAAATACAGATCTGGCTTGCATTGGATACCAGCTATAATCTTCTAGAAAGGTTGTACACTTACGTATGAAAACTATGAATAGAAGAATAGATTTAACTAATAAAGTATTTTCTTAAACTTCAATTACAAGGTGCATTAGGAAAATGGCATAAATATGGTTACTTCTCAAAACTACCCTGTACCTCACATGAAAAACCTCCAGCACTGAAAGTTGTAAAAAGTCTAATGTTTGTTGTGATTTGCAGTTATAAAAATACTGAGCTTATGTAACAAAATATAACAAATTAAACAAAATACGAAAAAGTTAGGAACCTGATTGTAATTTCAGTCATACATTATGTTTGCATGATGTCATTGGTGGACAACATTTTTGTATGTTTTGTGTACAGTCAATAAACATGTATATACTTTTTTTCCAAAAAGTGGTTTAATCAATGCAGGGTTTTAGGTCTGGACTTGGTTTTGTATTCATTGCTGGTAATCTACTGGTGCATGTGGACTATTTACAACTGGAATTAGCTACAGTGGCATGTCGGTTTAGACAGCTGGAAAAAAGAATATCTACATTCTTCTAATGGTGTTTTCAAGTGGCGAAATGGGTGAGAAATTTTTACATTATATAAAGTGAAAGGTTTATCAACAAATACTCTATACTCCTGCTGTGAAGCATACTTTTCACTGTATTGGTTTTCAACTTCTTGCAAAATGTTCTCATGAATAATAATCTTAAATGTATTTTCATTAGACAAAGAAAATTTGTTCACTGCTTTTAAGTACAATAATTTTAATTTTTGAAATGACGAATTCTGATTAAAGAAGTAACTTTTTCAATTATATAACTCTTTTGAATGCTGTATTTTTCAGACCATAAGGTGCACTTAAAATCCTTTTAATTTTCTCAAAATTCGAAAGTGCACCTTATAATGTGATGCGCCTAATGTATGAATCTTGTCTTGCTTTCTCATCTAGAACCAATTATATGTGGTAAACGGTGATCTTTACTTAATTGCTAGTTATGATTTTTTGTAAACAGGCCATCATGTTACTTAATAAACCAACACCAATTGCAGTAAGCAGGGTATGTGGTTCCCAGTGTAGTTAGCACATACCACAGATTGTATTACTATGCAAGGCTCCTGAGTGTATTGGCGCAGACTGAATCAAACATGCGAACAACTTTTATTTTATTCTATTCATGTCTAGTGACTTTGGCATGTGTGACAGATTAAACTCCCAGTGGTGACTCTAGTACTTGGGCAACTTCAACACTTGGGAGTTATTTTGGCCGAGTTGACTATACAGTTTGACTTACCTAATTTTTGCTTCATTGAATGCGCCTTATAATCCGGTGTGCCTTGTGTATGCAATAAGGACAGCTAGCAGTCAATTTTTGATACTGTGTTTTGTAGTCCAGTGCACCTTCTGGTCTGAAAAATACAGTAACTTGAATATAGCTGTTAGAAAAGAACATCTTGGTTGCTATGCTTGATTTTACGTAGTCTAGAAATTATATGCAAAGCAGCAGCTGATCTGTATATGTAAATATTTATAACAGGGCATATCGAATCACTGTAGATTTTTCTGCTCAAGCTGTGATAACATCTGAATTAAATCACTTGCTTTTACTATAATTGTACATTTTTGTAATCGCATTTGTTTTACAACTCAGCAATGAACCCACTTTCTATTTTGTTGGGAACAATGTTATGTGTCTCCTTGTTTAGCCATTGCATCTAAGTCTGGAGTAGCTTTGCTATGGGATTCTCAGTGCAGACCTATGGTGTTGTTCAGTAAGTTTGGTCTGCAGCAAGTTTTGTTCTTGTTCACTATTCTGAATGTCTGCCAACAAATATAAGTCAGCCCAATGTGAGGATCTTCCAAAGGTTTGGTAATATTGTTGTGTTTAGTGAAGCATAAAAATAATTCAATTTTGAAGAATTGAATGTCTTTTTCAAGATAGGTTCAGACTATAGATCAACTATCTCTAATTTCAGCTCTTATAGTGCTGTTATATAACAGAGTCTTAGGAAAAGGTACAGGCCATCAAATGAAGTCTTAAGTCAGTTTTATAAAAATCACAAACCTGATAAAAAATTCTCTGTGCAGGTCATCTGGTAATTTTCTACATTTCTTCGCATTTGAGCTGGCCTCCTTCAGCATGGCTTATGTGAGAGAATGCACCTTTTCAGAAATATGCTTGTGAATAAAGCTATGGATTTAAATCCTAAAGGACTATGAAAGCCTTACTCAAATTTAAGGCTATGGTTCCAGCTCCAGACATCTAAAGTTTTTGGCTCCAGCCCCTCAATCCAAAAATTTTGGCTCTGGTTCAAATGATATGGTTCATTAAAAACTAGAGATTGACTGATATATTGCTGGATATTTGGTTTTTCCCGATATATCGGTATCGGCCAAAACAGCCAATTTTAATATCGGCCTCAACTCAGTAGGTGTTGACAAAACGCTGTTATGTTCCTCAGGCATGCAGACAACTTGCACGAGAAAGCACAATGAACAAAGTCAAAACAGTTATCACAATGAACCAAGTCAAGACAATAAGTTATCTTGCGGCAACGCTAGCAGGGGCCTTTTCATAAACAAGCAGACAAGATGAACCATGGAGCATGCGTCGGCAATCACAGCCGAAACAAAAGCACCATCATTAATCAGGTTAACTAAAAATCACAGCAAAATATTGAATTTGCTGCCATATGAGAAATTTTAGCTCATAAATCATGATTTTTAAAGTTTTTGGAAAAAAGGTAAGGCATAGAATACATTATATTTTTGATGATGAAGCAGAAATCAAGATTTAAAAATTTGAGAAATATGGGTATTGGCTATCGGTTGATGAATGGCCGATATATCAGCATTGGCCAAAAAAAGCCATGTGGGTCCATCTCTATTAAAAATTGAAAACCATTGTATTATTTGTAGAATTATATTATTGCACAAGCATAGAGGTTAACAATTACAGCCTCTAGCTTTGCAACAGGCTGTTTGAGGAATCTCCTGCCTGGTTCTGCTCCCATCTTCTTGTAGTGATTCAAGCTTGCACTCATCATTCAGCAATAATTGTTAAGTCGCAGCAGTGACCAACGCCAAGTGAATCAATCGCAATTTATTTGCTTAACTAGTTTTGTGTGTTACACATCTTCAGTCCTACGCACAAGTCGACAAATTAAACAAAAAGAAAAATTACGTACTGCTGCTAAGATCAAAACTCAAGATTACAAATTTGATCCCAATTAGAACCCTTCCTTCCACTAAACACAGCTACAAAACTGTTTAACAAACCTGATCGGAAACAGCCATTCGGCACACTGATTGACAAAAAAATCTCTTCGCGTTTTCGCATGGTTTCTGTCTCAGACGATCACGTGGTTTGCAACAGACCGTAACGTGCAGTGGAAAAGTCGAGGAATACAACTCAGTTAAAGTTTCAGCGGTAATGCAAAATGGAGTAATTCGGTTATGAAGTTTGCACTATAGTTAGGGCACAAATAAATGATTGTTCAGTTTTTCCATGCTAAAGATTTCCAGCAACAATTCGTAAGTCTTTCCCTTGTCTCTCAAAGTTTTTAAATTGAAGTCAACCTTACTGGGAAGCACCAACAGCTGGGATTTGCCTCTTCTTATCGAACACGACAATTATAGGCTCTAGCGTTAAGGAATCACCTGCCTGATTCTGCTCCCATCTTCTTGCACTGATTCAAGCTTGCACTCATCACTCATCATTCAGCAATAATTGTTAAGTCACAGCAGTGACCCACACCAAGCGAATCAATCACAATTTATTTGCGTAAGGAAACTAGTTTCGTGTGTTACACATCTTCAGTCCCGTGCACAAGTCGACAAATGAAACAAAAAGAAAAGCTACGTACTGCTGCTAAGATCAAAACTCAAGATTACAAATTTGATCCTAATTAGAGTCCCTCCACTAAACACAGCTACAAAACTGTTTAACAAACCTGATCGTAAACGGCCATTCGGCACACTGATCGACAAAAAAATCTCTCTGCGTTTTCACATACATGATTTCTGTCTCAGACGATCACATGGTTTACAACAGACCGTAACGTGCAGTGGAAAAGTCAGAAAAACCCAGAGAGATTTAAGATCACAACACCAGTACCGGTGAATGAAATGAAATATTTATTGAAATGCCAAAACTGCCAGTTTAATAATTTCATTGACACTCATGGCATACACCCATAAAATTTTAAAAACCTATAATAACAATAATAATATATATGTTGCACGAATCAAAAATAATATGTTCTATAACTATTTACAGTTAACAGCCTACATATTTGCTGGAATTTAAATGCAACTTTTACTTCATGCTAGTGTACACTTTCAAACTTACGGCATTCTAACAGTTATGACTTCTGAATCTGCAAGGGTTAGTGATTTCAGTCTACATGTAATTTTTTCATTTAAATAATGTAGAATCTGTGACCTAACAGTTGCTATGATTGGAAAAAATTCAAGTGGTTTTAACTTGAGTTGTCATAAGAACTCTTTGCCTTCTATACTAATACTGTACAGGCTATGTGGAAACCTATTAGAATGCTAATTAATGTGTCAAAGACATCACACAAAACTTTGAAACAACATGATTTTTATTTTAATTGCTTGATTTAAATCATGATTTTTATTGCTTGATTTAAATCATGATTAAATCACTGATTTAAATCAAATGATTTAAATCAATCAACCTTGCTGCTTGGTAGAGCAGTTTGCATGCTTCATGGCAAAGTTATTTGTACCAAAATTATAACACATTCATGACATATCAGACATGCAGCCATTGATCAGACTTCAGTGAAAAAATCTTTCCATTCTTTCCAAAGTAATGGCCAAAAAAATGTAAAATAAGTAATTTTATCAAAAATTAGCAAATATATAAAAATTGGTAATTTACCCTAACTCTTGAGCCAGAAATGCTAGAAAGAGGCGATCAAAGGCTCAAAAGACTTAGATTTTAGCCTACTTTTCAATTAAAACTTGAGCAACATGCTTCCATCTAGCAGTTGGGCCTAGGGCCAGGTAACCTGAGCCAAAATAGCCAAAAACCTACTGAACTTATGATGTAACCTAAAACAATTTTTTTTTCATTGCAAACTAGAAGACTCACCCAGTTTTTTGAGGATTTGGATAGCTCTCTAGCACAATCGATTGGCGAGTTATGGAGTTGCTAAGTGGTGCAAAATAAGCAGCTGAATGTGTGATTTCGAAGTTTGATATACTCGTGCACCACCGCCCAACGTGGTAACACCTTTGCTACCAATGTGTTTTCACAATTGTCTCGTAAGTGCAAAAGTTAGCCAAAAAAAAATTGCATTTGCCAGTGCTGAAGTGATGGCGTGAAAGCTCAAGTTCTTGTGTGCTGTTGCCAAAGGTCTTAAACACTCAAACACTTTTGTCCACTTTTTTGATCCACTCATCTTTATAAAAGGGTTTGCATTTTAATTGGCCATGGTTTAAGTGTCAGTGAGGAGCAATTCTGCTATTCCTTATTATGTTGTTCTGCAATATATTATTACTTTTGTCACATTGAGTCCATGAAAAAAACATGGGAAACCAAGCAGTAGTGAAAAATCTTTGAAGATTAAAATGAAAACATGGAGCAGAATAATAAAATACATCTTACACCTACAAAACACGGACATTGCAAGGAAGATGAAAATGGGTTGGATTATTTGCAAAATATAGACAAGTTCACCAAAGCAGATTGAAAAGCTTTTTAAGAGATTTTATGTGGCCTGAGTTATGCAGTTTTCCTATGCATGTTTAAATTAATCAAGTGCTATGTTACAACAAAAATATTATGTGAACTATTGCATTTTGTAACCACAAGTGACCTGCTAGCAGGAAGAAAAAAACTAAGTGGTAAACTAGGAACAGTCTTGGAGTCTGTTGGAATAAACTCATTTCTTGCTGATCTGGAAAAAAATCTGATTTCCTGCCAGAACAGAATTTAATTACATCCTTAAGTTGTATGTATTTAGTGACGCGAGTACTAGAAACTTCCGGGTTAAATGTGAAGCATATTTTTTTGAAAATTAGTCCATTCTGATTTAAATAAAAGCATGCAAATAATAAGAGCTTGGCATTATTTAAAAGATATGTTTTGTTTTTCATGTTCAACAACCAACTTTTTTCACTTCTACATTCAACACAAAAGCAGCTGTAAGTATCATTTCTTTTGTTTCATTTTTGTGATGATCCTCTGTTAGGATTCTGTTCAGAATAGTAAGTTTTTTAGGTTCTGTTGTTCTATTATCCTGTGGTAAATACTGTCCATAAATATATTTGTTGTCAGTAATTGGTTCATTGAAAATCCAAGCCAGTCTAAGTGTTTAACCTGGTTATCTTTTGCCCTGAACTATTACTAACAATTAATGATAAGGCAATTCCAATTCAATTGCCCAAAACTATTAAACATTTTAACACTATTCCAAAGCTACTGAAAAAATACTATAACTAATTAAAAAATGTTTTTTTCTTTTGTTTTTCTCTTTTACAGCAACAGCCAAAAAACAATGTTTTTCTCTTTTACAGCAACAGCCAAAGTCATTGGACAGCTATGTAGGCTTTGCAAATTTGCCTAATCAACTCTACAGAAAATCAGTTAAACAAGGATTTGAGTTTACATTAATGGTAGTAGGTAAGTAACAAACAGTATTCAAATCTAGACTCTCTGTGTTATCTTTGAAAACATTTACATTTCACATTGTTTCATGCAATCTAAGAATGTACCAACGCAGAATGAATGTTCTCATTCTATGTACCAACGCAGAATGAATGTGCGTTGTTCTCATTCTAACACCAAAGACCACCATTGTACCAAGTTCTTTTATAAATCAGCCATTTGATAAAAATCTTGTAACTAGATGTTGTTGATTATGCAGGTTTGGGTCAGTGGATCCATGACAATTGCATGGCAAACCCTATGAGCAAATAGCATTACTTTTTGAAGTAAACATGGTATTTCATTCCATTTTTGTGTAATCCATTATAATTGATATGAAAATAGATAGGAATGTGGTCGCAGCACTCCGTCAATGTTCCTAAAATTTCCTTCAAAATATAAACATGTTTCTTGGTAGAAATCAGCTTATCAAGCTGTAATACAAATCTCTGCATGTTTTAAATTATTCTGTGGTACAAAAGGTAGTATTGAGGAATGTAGATGCTCATTGAAAAATTGTTGTTTCATCATATTTTGTTGTATACAGTTAAGGATGGGCTTTTTAGAATAGTGTACTATTCCAGAATAGCTAAACCAAATCCAGAATGCCAATCCTATTTTATTTTTTTCCTACAATGTGTTGCACCTGATAGCTACTAAAAAAGGTTGTCTACTCAAAAGCCAACAAGGCCCACATAACGCACTTTTCTTAATGCGGCACTGGCACTCAAAAAGAATTTGTCACATAAATAACACATTTTGGCAACATTGAACCATATTTTTAATGCAGTGATGCATCTATCCAGGTAAAAGTGGTTCTGTCATGGAAAACAGCTTTTGATAATACTTTTCAGAATAAAACCAGATTTTCTAGGATATAGGTGTCCTTAACGCTTTGAAAGCCAGGGTACAATATATTTGTACTTCGAAATCAGCCTAAAACCAGCGATTGTCAGTTGCCTTACCAACGCCATAGCTCCTCCGTCGATTGCGCTAGAGAGCTGTTCAAGGACTCAAATGGATCGGCCAGTCATCTAGTCTGCACTCGAAAAAAAAATTTTTAGTTGGGGTTGCGGATTTTTTGTTAGTGACGTCATAAGTGGAGGACTTTTTGGGCCATTTTGGCTCATGTTGCCTGGCTTAGGGCCCAACCGCTAGACAAAGCATTTCACTGAAGTTTTCATTGGAAACTAGGCTCAAGTCGAAGTCTTTTGAGATTTTGATAGACTTTATAGCAGTTCTGGTTCAAAAGTTCTGATCTAAAATAAACAAATTGATTAACTCTTTGGCGTCTGACTGCTTTTGGGGATTTTCAGAAAAAAAACAACTAAACGCATGTGGCTTTGCACAGGAATTTCTCTGGTCCGGTATGCTCTACAGACCCGGTATAAGTCTCAAAAGACACGGCAAGTCTTCTATTCTGCACTCAAAAAAGAATTTTTTGCCTGGGGGTGCGGGTGTTTTGTGAGTAACATCATATGTGGAGGACTTTTAGGCCACCTTGGCCCACTTTGCCTGGCCCTGGGCGCCAACCGTCAGGTGGTAGTATTTCGCTCAAGTTTTTACTGGAAACTAGGCTACAATCCGAGTCTTTTGATACTTTGGATGACCTGCTGGGGTTTTGGGTTCAAAAGTTATGATGTTAGTTAGTAAAAATTTGTGACTAATTAGTTACTTAAGTAATTTGTTTATTTAAGATGATAACTTTTGAACCAGAAACGCTAGAAAGTCGATCAAAGGCTCAAAAGACTCAGACTCGAGCCTAGTTTCCAATGAAAACTTCAGCGAAACACTTTGGCCTAGCGGTTGGGCCTTAGGCCAGGCAACATGAGGCAAAATGACCCCAAAACTACTTCACTTATGATGTCAGTCACAAAAAATCTGCAACCCCCAATCAAAAAATTTTTTTCGAGTGCAGACTACAAATCCGTTTGAGCCCTTGCACAGCTCTCTGTCGCAATTGTCAGAGGAGCTATGGCATTGGTAAGGCAACCGAAAACTGCAGGTGTTAGGCCAAAATCTAGGTACGAGTATGTCGTACGCCAGCTCTCAAAGTGTTAATCTGCTCCAAAGTCTTGGTAACAATCAAAATTAAATGTGTAGGTTTGATAATTTGTGAATAGAAAAATTTTTGAAAATAAAAATTACAAATATTTTTGTACTGACTTGAAATATTCTCTGTTGCGGTGCAAGCTACATTCTGGTTACACTGTTTTGCTATGCTGAAAGAACAGTTTCCCTGCCACCCACCATGGCTCACTACACAATATTAATTAATTTGAAAAAAGAGGAAACGTCTCTGAAAGTCAAATGAGAAAGTATTGTTTTGGTAATTTGTGCTTTTTGCATTTGGCCCCAGATGCAAAAAAGCTCTTAGTTTCTGCTTATGTGCAAATCAGTTATGATGGATTGCTTCACACTGTACATGGACAAAAAGCCCCATAGACCATGCATTTTAAATATGATGCCCAGGGCACTGCAGATGGCAGACAAGGCATGATAATGTTCTATGCTTATATCTTTTCTATGTGATTCTAGTTTTTGCACAAAGCGGTAATACTTTTTGAAACACTGCTGTGTTTGTTTATTAATATTGCATTTGATTTTTATGCTATGCAGGTGAATCAGGTTTGGGCAAGTCAACGCTTATAAATTCACTATTTTTGTCTGATCTATATTCAAGTGAATACCCTGGTCCTGCTTTTCGCATCAAGAAAACTGTACAGGTATGAAAACATGAGTGCTAGTACTGTTTTTTGAAAATGTTGTTTTAGTTATACATCATGCTCTCTTGCCAGCAAGTATTTTTTTATTTTGGCTATGGAGAAGGTATAAATATATTTGCTTTTGTCCCATGTTCAAGATATCTTCACACTATCGTCTTGCACTGAGTTGTAAAGGTTTACATAGAATTTGGAAATTGAGTCCAAAGGCAAAGGCATCTGGAGTAGAAGCAAAACAGTTCTCCAAGTGTGCTGTCATAGTTGACTTTCCTGATAAGACCACTGGTTTTTGCCTTGTGGTTGCTGTTCCAGCCTATATGGTAAAATCTTTGCAAGGAAGGCTATTCAACTCTCACCTTATGAATTCTCAGAAGTCAGAAATAAAACACTTTTTGTTGTTAGCCATAAGATTTGAGCATGGAACTTTAGATGCAAATGTTGCAAATTTTAGGGTTTCCAGCGCATCCAGCAATTCAGCTCCATAACTGCTTCATGTCAGTTACCATTAAAAATATGCAGTTATGTAGTTTTATAATTTGGGAGGCCTGTTGGGTTTTCTCATTTACCATTAGCATGGTGAAGTGACCTGTTGCTTCTCTTTTGATCTTCTCATTTAAATTTATCAACATGCTAAGTTTGTGTTAACCCCGCTTGCCAAGCTGCTATTTGTTCATGGCGGCGTTCTTTGAATGGACTTAGGTCATGTCAAGTGGTTTGTCATTCCATAAAAATAAAGCTGGTTATTGTGGTTAAAAAACTATACTACGCACTTCAGCTTGCTGTACGACATGTGAATCCTTTCTTTCCAAAATGATCGTTAAAGAACTGCTGCTTCAAAAGTTGTTTTCTACATTGAGTCAGTTCTTGTGAAAGTAAGCTTCCAATTCTAGAGTATTTTTGCATATTCTGCATCTCACAATACCTACCAGTTGGTGGCTTAATAACACCAACTCATGTGCAGCTAGTCGGTTACCCATTTATGTGCTAGCAGTCATTAAGCCACCACATGACATATGTTGTCACAAACAGTTTTCATTACAATATCACTGCGTGCAATTTATCTTTCACTGGATGATGTATTAGTTTTGCAATGACTGAATCCATCTATATTATAACTTCAGTGGAACATGGAATTACATGCTTGAAAACATCTTTTTTTCAGCAAAGGGGAACATTTGAGATGATAATATATTGCTATTATTTTTGTGTGAACTTGAGCATTTAACTGTTTGTAGTTTGATGGTGCAGTTACTGGCAGTACGTATTTTAAGTTTGGAGTGTTAGTGCCAGTGGTCAATCCTTTGTTTGTAATGCTGTATCTACATCTCTGTCGTTTGCAGGTGGAAACCACCAAAGTTTTAATTAAAGAAAATGGAGTATCTTTGAGACTCACAATTTGTGACACTCCAGGTTTTGGAGATGCAGTTGACAATAGCAATTGGTAAGTAGAACAACTGCACTTACTGTGAAAGATTTCGCATTGGGAAGATTTGCAGTAAAACGGGGCAAGGATGCTGAGAATGATGTGAGGGTGATCAACAAAAGCAAAATGTTGATGCCATAGCTTGTCTTTTAAGTTGTCAATAATACACACGCAAAAAAGCCTGCAAAATTTGTTAAGATCCTACAGTCTGGCTACTGTGCTAATAGTTGATCTTGCCATTGCCCTCCTAAAAGTAACCAGAGTGAAAGCGCCCATTTCATATATTCCTAAACCTGCGATAAACCAAAATGTAACCAACAGTAGATGATACACAAAAATTAAAACAAGCTACCGCTTGAGCTGCACAGCTTCAATGCATTAAAAAGCAGTTTTTGTTGTTTATTACAAGACAGTCTTTTTGTTTGTATGCTTTGTTGAATCAGGGCATGTAAGCCAAGCACACTTTGTGTTTAATCACTACTTGATTCAAGTTTTGCATAATTTTTATCAAAGTTTTTGAAACTAGGACCTAGTTGTTTAGATGGGTTCTTCATGCACTGCATTATCTAAAAGTTACATAGTTCATTAGCTCACTGAGTAGCACTAGTACAATGGGAGTAACAGTTTCTCTTGTTTAAAAACTCTTTTTGATGTAATTTTTGTCCTGCTGACTCCAGCACTTGACAAGATACCACAGCTGATTATACTATAAGTTTTTTTGCATACAAATCGCTCCGCTTATATTTGGATATGCTATTTGTCACGCTCATATGGAACAATTTGCTGTGGCTTGAGCCTCCTGTATTATTTTGCTCCACTTTATTGACTCGCTTGCACTTTATATAAACAAGCACCTTGCTGCTATCTCATTTTATATTCATGTCGTTTATTCAAAATATCAAAGTGTGAAACTCTCTTTGGCTAATTTAAGTTTTGCTCCATAGTTGCCTTGGCTTAGATGTTTTTTTGGGTGTTTTGAAGGACGTTTCCTTTCTTTGAATGCTGAAAGTTGGGACATTTATTGCCAGATTTTTCACTTGCATCGTGCACATGTTTTACCGTTGATTTTTGTGTGATTGTTATAGTGCGGCTGTAAGGAGCATTACGTGCTGGTGAATTAGTTATTTATTGAAGAAACACCAAGATTTTAATTATTTCATTAACTTCAAACATACACCATTGTATTCAACTTTGCTAGAGTTTTGTCGTCCTTGATTAAAGGACTTGTCGTGGTTCACAGACCTTAGTCCTGCTCTTTTGTTTAGATTTTAGAAATTTAATTTGCATTATGCAAAATGTCATTCTTTGCTTGCATATGTGCTAAAACGTATTAGTTGATATCTTCACCAAAACATAGAACCGCTGTAATTATATGTGCATTCCAGAGAATGAATTGCACTTCACAAGAACGTGTCACGATCTGTCAACCTTCGAGCGCACTTCACTTACTAAGCCAAGGCTGGCAGGCGGTGGTTTCAAAACTACCGCAGTGGCGTAATCGACCGTGCAATATGAGGCGACACCGCTATTAATTGAGTGGCATTTCAATTCATGCGGCCTACTTGTAAGTAAAGTGCTTTCGTCGTGTGCGCAACGAAGTGCTTTCGAAAAAGGTCATAAACGTCTGTCTTCTCATTCACATCTGAGGAAGGTGCTAGCCAGAGAGAATGCATTTGAACATCGCTGATCGATGCATTTGCCAACGTAGTTTGTGCTTGTGACTAATTATACACTTTGTCCCTTTTAGGTGGGCCATTGTATTACTTGTTTTTACACCAACAGTTGCGTGATTTTATTTGAAGTTGCATTGTCCACGCTTATTTAAGAGCCATCCGCGTAAGCAGGTTGTGTTGCGCATCGTATAATTTTTCCGGGAGCATCGCGCCACTACTTTCTCGTAATCCGAGTTACTGCTAACCGCAAGATCGTATGTTTGTTTTCCCTTCCCCACTTTTCTTAGTGCATCGGTCACCGTTCCGTAATCAGTAATTTGGAGCGCACATGTAGTGTTGGGAAATAACAGCGTCTATATCAGGGCGGATCCAGGGGGATTGGGGTGATAGCCAGGGGCGTAACAAGGGGGCAAGGGGGGCACAATTACCCGGGCGCCGAATCATTACGGAGGGCGCCGAATCACTGCGGGTACGCCGTAAAGTCCCAAAAATGTCAGAAGTACTTTCTTCCATAAAGTAAATTTGCTTCCGAAAGAGCTCAGGTTCAGACACGGGCGCGCCACACTTGTTTCTTGCCCCGGGCGCCATCTAACCTCATTATGGTGATAGCCTCCCCTGAAACCTACGGAAGTAACTTTATTTACCATGATTTTGTACAATTCGGAAAATAACATTCGCAATATATTACGCTATTTTGATGTCCATTGTTTGGTCACAGCAGTGTTGTGAAGTATACTTCATCTCTCTTGCAGTAGTGAACCCGTAAAGAGACTTGACTGCTAAATATTACTAAAATCTCCCTCCCTAGCCTTGCTGGATGGATCTGTTCCTGGTCTATGTAGATTTTAAAACAATGTGGTCTGTGTTGCTCTGGTCGCGAATACAAATTCTTGTGATCGTGAAGGATAAACACATGTGACACCTCGATTCCAAACAATGAATCCAAGCTTTTTAAGCAATCTCTTTTTTGCTCTTTTCATGCTTCAAAATCCCCGCCTTCTTCGACTGTGACTGGCAACCACTCATTGAAAGACATCATTCCTGTCCTTTTAACGGCTCACGTTACTCACCAGTGGCGGTTCTAAGGGGGGGGGGGG
>Ga0210059_1007952_pt1 | contig 16818 bp, 8 predicted proteins | sample Ectturendosymbi2_FD_188042 | JGI IMG/M metagenome (GOLD analysis project Ga0210059, IMG submission 188042) | Ecteinascidia turbinata endosymbiont from Florida, USA - Sample 2 (SPAdes) (version 2) | ecosystem: Host-associated > Tunicates > Ascidians > Unclassified | place: Key West, Florida...
AAAACTTGCATTAAAAGTGGGTCGCGAACGTTTGGTCATATCTCATTGTGGGTCGCACAATAAAACTTGCATTAAAAGTGGGTCGCGAACTGAAAAAGGCTGGGAAGCACTGCTTTAGGCTAATTGCCCGAGCAAAGCTTTTGATTGTAAAAATGGCCGTTAAAAACCCACGTTAGCATGAAAACTTGCGATATCGTGGAAACTCGCGCCATGCATTGCGTTGCCTACCTTTCTTAGAATACGGTATGTCCACGAGCTGACCAGTCTCTCCGCTGAATTTCCATCCGTGGAACGGACATTCCAAGCAGTCCGAACCAACTACCTTCCCACCGGCGGCCATGTTGGCGCCCAAGTGAGGACAGTAGGCGTCCATGGCGCGAACCAGGCCTCTTCGGTTGCGAAAGAGCGCCAAGTGCTCGCCTGAACACAAAAAATAACACACTTTTGTGCCACTGCCCGAAGCGAAACAATTGCGAAATCGCCAAAACAATTGGACTGTTGCTCCTCCTGGTGAACTCGTGTCTGTCAACACATAACAAACCGATTGACCAAGTCTATCGACACGAAGCAAAATAATGCCAAGAACTGAGCATATGTGAGATGGGAACCGAAACCACTCTTCAGTCTGTGCACTTATAGTATTAATGTGAGAGATAACTAATTTCCGAAAAAGTACTTTGGAACTTCATCCAGTTGTCGACCAAAAACTGGGAAAAAGAGGTCTTTTATCTGATGAAACTCTTTTTGACTGTGTCCTGCTTAGGAGGTGAGCCTGATGGTTTTGAATAAAACGGAGATGTTCACGCCCAAAGCCTTTGTTAATGTCAGATATGATAAGATTGAAGCTTGAAATGGCAACATAAGTCCATTTGATTAAAAAAACGGGATGGGCATTAGAGTTTCTAAAATGACGCTCGGAAATCCGAAAAATGTGCGAGTTAAAGATCCATGAGTCATTTGCAAAACTAAGCAGCCAAGCTTTACTTCAGCAGAAAAGCCAGGGGTGCCATAGCAGGGTGGCAGTGGTAGCTCCTCAAAAACTATTTGCGTGATGTGTCAGTCTGTGCTCAACTTAACGTTTGTCACAAGTGATCACTGCTACATTTTACTCATTGACCGTTCTCATTCCAACTGTGAGATCACAAAAACTCCGCCAGGTAGCTTAGTTTCATGTCAGTGGAGTGTTTGCAGTATACATGCATTGTTGCGGAACGTACGAGCACTGTTCCCCATCACAGAGACATTGTTGCGCGTTTTGACAGTTTGATGCCAGGGGCTTTTGCAAACAGCTGAAACACGCCAAACAAAAGCCTAACAGCTTAGTGAACGTTTTGACACTATTTCGGTTTCTGTGTGAGAACACACGCCCACCCACGCATTAAATAACAAGTTTTCTTTCGTATATCATAGTTGAATGGTCAGCACAAATAGTTGCAGCACATGAGTTGTTTCTACTGACACAAGTGGAATGCCCCAACTAGAGCGTTATGGTTGGTACAGTTTTTGAAAAATATGAAAAAAATAAAAAAAATGTTTCAACTAGAGCTTCCGAGACAATGTATGGAATGTTGTTTGTGCCGTTGGTGTTTTAGTGCGATGCAGAGCAACACAAGGCCAGGCAAGGGGGCAATGGGAGCAATTGCCCTCACAGTTCCAAAAAGTTGCACCGAAAGTTTTCAGGTTGATTAACGACATTGAATTATAAGCCAAAGAAAGACTTAGTGCAAATCAATGAAACTGCGCGAGGAACCTGTCCCACTTAGGCTTCACAAGCCGATCGAAAAAAATATGGTTTTACCAATTGTCCATGATCATTCAACAGTGTTTAGTGGAAGTGTTAGGGAATTTATAACATAGCTGATCAGGTGTGGATATTAGGATTGAGGAACCCGAAGCAGACTCTCAGGAAAGGACCCAAAACTTCGCCACTGCGAAATGTTAATGTGGGACTCGGTGGATACAAAAATTAATTTAATTCATATTTCAATTTATGAACTAAAATCCAAACAATGCAAAAACTAAGTGAGAAACTTTAAAAAAGTGGGGCACGGCATCTCTGTGAAAAGGGGGAAGGCGACTACCTCGTTCGTCTCCCTTAATATTTAATATCCACCCCTGTAGCTGACTTTCTCCTTCACATGAGGTTTAAGCTCTGTGTGGAAGTTGGTGATTGTGAAATACCAGCTTGCTACTAATAGCTTGTAATCACTAACCATAAGTCGGTTTCGTTGATGTTGTCAGTTTCATACATGAAAAAATTATTCAGTGTCATTTATCTTTCGTTTTGTATTTTCCTTCCGCGCTGGTGGGGGGGGCAAAGTTGGTGCGAGATAAGACTGGGATCCGAGAAAAAAACAGATTTACAAATGGGGACCGTGGCCCAAAGTTATTGGGAAACCCCGTCTTAGGGTACTTTCATGTTTAGATTTTGGTGCTTTGTTTCGTGAACAAGTTGACCCTGTTGCTCTGTTTCATTGCTACACGCGAAACGGAGCGCAGGATTCACGTGAATAGTAACGTTCGCCTCCGTCGTCACAGGTCGTCAACGCAAGAATAAGCGCTCGATCTTCGGAACACAAGCAGACAAATGCGAACAACTACATGACTTTGCCGCTGCTTGTCAAATAAGATAATTATGATAACATGCTGTTGTGTGCACACGTCATCAGTTCAATTGTGTTTGCATTCTCACGTCACTATCACGGCGAGTCAACGTCAAGAACTCGACTGGAGACAGACAGATAGAGCAGATAAGCGCTTGCACGCCCTCACTCAGCGGATTGTCGAATGATGACTCAGCATGTGCATATGGTCGTCGGTGCAACGAATGGTGGCATGGCACGGTGAAGGCGACAGAGACTGCAGGAATTGTGAAGGAACAAACCTCCTGACAGATAATAACCAAAACACACACAAAACTTTCTGGAGTTTAAATACTGCAGGATTTTTGCTACCTTTGCGGTCTTGCATCTTCGTATTCAGACAATTGCACATTAACAGGTCTCCCTCACAATTTGGTCGAGAATTGCTTTCAACAGTTTTCTGTCTAACGGTGAAGTTTGACCTGGTGTCGAATCCTCCCTTGTCGCATCGAACTAATTTCATTTTGTGCTCGAAAGGTGCGAAACTACCGTTTTAATTTGAATATGACTTGTACAGTGTAGGCAACGATGATATTAATCGTTTCAAATGTTTTTCCACAGAAAAACTTTACCTAGTACGTAAGATAACCCAATGACGATCGTCTGATGTTGAATCCGATCCACAAAAACTCCAAGGAACACTCACCTCGTTTGTTTTTTCCCACTAAGTGTTGTTTCTATCTGCCAAGCATACATTCACAGGTCGTCTCGCCAAAGGAAGCCAAGCTGTATTTCACGTGTCTTACTTTTGGTTATGACCTTTATTTGGTACCAAGACAAGGGTACTTTGTGCGGCTCGAACCGCCCTAGGTAGTCCAGAGCTGTCCAGGACATGCCCGTAGCCAGGTTTTAAGGTTTGGGGGGCAAAATACATGTTTAGAGGGAAAGATTTTGTTTTCATTATACGTTCAAAACAAATTTTTCTGGGCACAACACAATTTGAGGAGACACAAAAATATTTGGGGAGGTACTAACCCCGAATGCCCCCCGTGGCTACGGGCCCGGACCTCCCAACGGAAGACCGCTACCTAAAAGAAAAACCGCCCGCCAACCATACGCAGGACCGCCGCCACGGGGGGCATTCGGTGGCAGTTCCCCCCAAATTTTTCACCCCCAAATTATGTTGTGTTCCCAGAATAATTTGGTATAAATGAATAATAATAACATTCTTGTCCCCCTAAAAATTTACTTTGACCCTCAAACCTTGAAACCTGGCTACGGGTCTGCATACGATTGAATTGTTTTTGCTGAGCATTTGTCGAAACGATCGCTGTTTGTTTAGTTCCAAGATCGCAGTTGCGTTGTAATACTCAACACTTCGCAGCACAGCTTCTCACGCATATTTGTCGGAACCAACGTTTGAAAGCGCAAATTCAAATCCGGGTTCTGACAGACTTGACCAATCCGCCATTCGAAGGTAGGTAGGGGTTCTGGTAGCAGCAGACGTGCGAACAAGTCATGAGTCAATTCGTCGGGTAAACTTAGAGTCAGTATTTCCCCGCAATAGGATAATAGCACGTCATTACCTGGTGAACATGAGGTTTTTCCAGCGACGCCCCATGACCCAGAACAGCCCCGCGCCCTTATTGACCCATTTTACCCTTTTGCAATCAGAGCTTACCAAACAAATAGACGCTTTTCACTTGACCTTTCTTCAAACACTTCGAGTCAGTGGCGCGAAACCATCCGTTGGGAAACACAGGAGGCGTGTCGCCGACTTTTCTGCGTAAAGCAAAGACAGATGCGGCTGAGAGTGAGGAACCGGATTCGGGGAATTCGACGTTTGTTACAAACGAAAAAGAAAAAATGGCCGCGATTGAATTGAAGCAGTCACGGCTGGGATAAGCGAACATGGATTTCCGTTAATAATAACTTAGTTCCCATAAATAGGTACGTTGGGTTGACAACGTGGCAAAACGCACGCAGAGGATATTGACTTTGAACCTAATTTCCGTCAAAACCCCACCATTGCTCTCAAGTAAAAACTATTCTTGAGGCGCGGAATGGATGAAAGTAACCTTGAGAAATATCAAGTACGCTCCAGCATATCGCTGTTCAACCCCGTTCGCAACGCTAAGCATTTTGTGCTGATACAACCTATAGCTTCTCGGCTATAGAAGTTTTTACCACGAAGATTCCTTGAGATCGAAACGAATCTCATTTAAGGTAACCGTTCGACACATGCAATGTCGATGAGATGGAAGACAAAAGAGATTTTCTGAAATTAAACCAGATTGTAATTTTGCTCGTAACTGATTTAATAGGTTGTTAAAAAAACTTAACTTTTGCTCAGGTCTCTGAAAGACAAACAGACAGTTCATGCTAATTGTACATGTCCAACAAAAGGACAAGCAGGAAAGTTTAAAAATAAGAGTTTTCTATAAACCGCTCAAAAATACGAATTTTCTATTAAAAGAAATATGGAGCTAGACAAGTTTCGATCCCAGCCTACCAACTCCAGCAGCCACACGACATACAAACACGCATGAGTAAATCAAGCGACTTGTAAGCAGAACGTGACGTCTGCTGCAGGTGACGTGAGCAGTGAACGCTTGAGCGCGCATCGCCAACAAACATATTTATTGCGATCAGGATAGTCGTGAGATGACGCCCCGATCTGAATAACAAGCAAGTTGTAGACATTTCAATTGTTACTTGTTCACATCGTCTATGGTTTAAACCTGGTTCGTCTCAGGTTGTTTTCATTTATGTCAATACGTTTTTCTTTCGTCGACCGCTCTTGTCGTGAAGTCATAAATCCCCGTAAACCGCAACTATGTTATCTGTTCATTGCTGGCCAATTCAGAGCCGCAAGAATGTATTGTAACTACCAGCTAATACGCATCGTAATTAGTGGCCACTGTATTGTACATCTACGGATTTCGCCTATGGCACAACAGTAGTGCTTCAACACATACTATTACAGTATAAGTGAGTACGGGCAGTTATCAAGATGGCGACGCCATTTCGCTTCGCGTGGGTCCAAAACCCTTCCAAAGAGAAATGACCGAAAGCATCTTCACAGTTTTACCAGGTAATCAGAAACACAGTCGCAAAATTTTGTGAAGCAGTTACAGAAAACTTGTTTGTTTCACTTTGCGAAAACATTTCTTGCATCTTCCAGTTTTTGAGTTGCGTGCAGTTTCTATGAGCGCAACTTCTTTGTCCATGGTGATCAACATCACGTGCCGTCCAAAAAGTTCAGCTGCTCAATTTTCACATTCATTCAAACGTAAATTATCTGTTGACACCTTTTCAAGTGAGTTGATTTACGAGTTAAAAATTGCTTGGAATTCAACTTTTCAGCTTCACGCAAACTCAGCTACAGACAGTTGCCACAGCAAGAGGCCAGGCTCTCGCTTACTTTCGCCGCTGCATGTTTTTCACCGAGTTTTCCCTCGGGACGTTAGGGTCGTGGTGGACGTAACCGACCGATCCGAGGTCACGGTACAGATTGAGGTGGCAGAACAGGATCCGGTACAACTGGTGGCCGGTCCAGAACAAAACCGAAGCGAGAATGATGTTGAAAATGGTGCATGACGCAGGCGAGATCGCTGATCTGGAACAAAAAGCCGTTTGTTCGTCAACAAACGGTCGGTTTCAGACCTTTCGAAGTCCGGTGCATAGCATTGCTGTTTTTCAACTCTTCGCTAGTTGATTTGGAACGACGCTGTGGCATTGTTGTTTGTTTCAAACTTTCAAACTCCAATTTTGCTCTGTTTGGTTCGTCAACGTTTCAAACATTTTCTTTTACCATCGCTCCTGCGAAAACGATCGCATCAAGCAAAGCTAAATTTTTGCGTTATTTACACCAAAACAAAGCGTTTTGGCAACAAAACCCAACCGCACACCGCATTAAAAACGCTCTTAAATGTGCGTCACAGGTGATTCTCAGTTAAAAAAGAATGTCGGCTCAAAGCCTTCACTTGACTTGACTACAAGAAAAATAATGTTTGGAGAGATGTTTCACAACGCTGCACACCACAACATGGCCGGTCAACAACATTTGCGTTAATCATCACTAGGGGGTAAACTGCTTCATTGTTTCACCAAAATCAAGTTTCTTACTCACACGTCGCTGACGATACCGAGATGCGTCAGAGGCGCCGAGCTTGTGAGGAGTGAATGAGTGACGTTGTAGATGGACCCTTCTCCCCAGAGGTCGGGACCGATGATGTATTCGATGGCTTTTTCAGTCAGCATGTTTACAACAGTCTTTTAAGAACGTTAAGCACAATCTAGAAGAAAGTCACACACGATAATGTTGAACAAAGCTGAAGACTTCCAAGACACATACATGTGAACACGTAAAGGCAACAACTTCTTTGAAAGGGTCTTAAAAAGAGATTCAAATCTCTAGTGACATGCTGCAGGATCCGGACTTGAAAGCACAGAACGGAATTACCAAAGAAACTAGAAACGTTTAGAGGTCAGCTTCGCCAGAATGCGTTCTTAAATGTCTAGTCTGGCGGTGTGACAAAAAACAGACAAAACCAACGTTTTCCTTTCGATAGAAACGGATTGGAGTCTCTGAAAATTTCTGTAGCTTTTTTTCCACGTTTTCGAAAAGACAGACGAGAAAAACCATAGTTCACCTCGGTCTGCTGTCTTGACCCGCTTGTTCGTCGTATTCTAAAAACATAACTCAGCACCCGTTCGGGCATAGACAAAGTCTTGAACGATGCTTTGAAATACTCATACCGGAAAGATTACGCCGGTCAAAGCTCGTCCTGGTTCACGCAAAAAACTGAAATACTTTGTTTTATTGCTGTTCCTGTCGCTTAGAAGTCGTTATCTGATTCCAACTGGACGTCCGGCGTGCGGTTGCGGCGATATCTTATCTTCGGGAAAAGCAAACTGACTAAACTTCTGCGGACACGTTCGGCGGCAGTGCGCAAAGTTTGAGAGCTGATAACAAAGTCTCTTGTTGTTGCGTAATCGGCGCAAATCGCTGTCATGTCCGATTTTTGAAGTGAGTCAGGCAGCAACTAACGCAGGTCTTGCGCATTTTCGCGGTTACATCATCAGACTGTCGTGATGTTTTGCCAAGCAACGCTCAGACAAAACAGTATTCTGAGCAATGAGCATGAAAACAGCAAGTTGGCGAACGAGCGTGCAACTCCCGCAATATGGACCAGGTGCTTGACAGAGTTTTTTCACATTGATATAATTACCCTCAACGTTAAATGCCCCGCGACCTGCTTTCATCTCTTTGGATCACCTTGTTAATCATGTTGCTGTGGCTTGCGGTTGAGTTTGTTAACCTTTGTTCCGAAAACAAAGGTTCTTGAATGCAAACGCATGTATTCGCCACGAAAAGTAGAGTAAAATCTTATGAATCGAAATTAACTAGATAGATGAAGCTACAAAGGAAGTGCCTGAAAATTTTAATACAATTTGGATCCCGACAGAGCAACAACACCTTAACCTGATTCAAGCACAATTTTTTATTTCCATGTTTTGCTTTTGTGCACATTTCCCTGTTTGCTAAAAGGCATCGCGTTTGAATTTACAATGGATGAATACGCATTTCTTTCAGGTTGGTCTACAATAGGCACTGCGACGTAATAAACGAATTAATTGTTCCGGACTGTAACAGCAATAAAGTCGCAAAAATCAAACGCCTTTTTCCTGTCTACCTCGCTTGAAAAGCTTGTAGTTAGAGCTGAAATTCCTGGAAACCTGCGGGGTAATTTTCGTCTTTTCGCTGAAATTACACGTTGTCGCCTGTTCAAGAAAAGTTGCTGCCAGTTGAAGCCTGTAAGAAACCCCATCAAAACGCTTGTTCTTGAAATGCCGGCGATGATTAGTTCGTCGATTCCGGCCGCGATTCGCAAATTGCTTTTGTCGCAGAGCGTGGTCGCCGTCGAAGGTGGTCAGCGCTGGCAAACGAGGAAACTCCTTTGCGAGACCTGCGCTGCTACACTATGCGCGCAGTCACAACTTCTCCCCCTACGTGCCCACCCCCTACACGACCTGCTCCCCACTACATGGTAGTCCCGAACAAAACAAGGGAGGCCGAATTGTGTTGAAACTTTACGATTGGACGACAATCGTCGCTGCTGCGCGTTGCGACAATATAACGAGATGAAAAAGACATCGTAAGCAACTAGCCACTAACTGCTGCGGGAGTCCAAGCTTCATCAAAGCGGCAGAGGATATTCACGCGTTTCGCAGGTGAAGTCAAACGTGATTCCAACATTGTCCCATTTAAGTTTCGGTGCCAAACAGTGACTGAAACTGAAAAGTATCGAGCAATTGTGTTTTTCAGTTCTAGTTTCGTTTTTTCTCGGTTTCGTACTCCTTTTAGATTGTCACGAGTGGTCTGCGGCGCCCATCTCCGCTTGCTTGTGCCCTGGCCACGCGGCTGCTTTCGCAGTGAATGCTGCACTGATGGCGAGTCAATGGCAGCACCGCGCGTGATTCATTAACGCCAAGTACGACGCTGGACAGGCCCCAATTACCGTTTTTAAAGTCTTCGGTGTGACTCGACTCTGCCGAGATCCGAATCAAACCTACCAGCTTCCGTGTCGCGTGCTCAACCAACTGTACCATCTAGCTGGTATTTCACTTCGAAAAAGACCAAAACCTTGTGGGTAAGCACTTTGAGCCTATTGTTTCACGAACCCAAGGCCCGCAATGCCTGTTAAACAACAGCTCATAAAATTTACTTTGCTGCTGTGTCTATAGTTGCAGATTGCTTCAACAGCATGTGTTACAGACGGCGCACATTTTTGGCGGCATCGCCGCGAGAGTCACTGAAGCAGAGTGATGGGGCGATGAGAGAGCACCCAAGAAATGGATGTAAATTCCGAAAAAAGAAGTTGAATACAGGTTTTTATGAAAATTCGCATGCGAACGAAAATAAAATTGAAAAAATAAAGATACACACACGAAAAGGGTCTAGCGCGCGTTCAGTGAGATGGCTGGCGATGCTTGCAAGCAGAGTGCAGCCCTGAAAACGCATGCATTCAACGTGAATCTCAGTCTTAATCGCAAAACGCTTCGATCAACGAACGTGACAACTCTGTCTGCCTTGGACTGCATTGCAATACAGCAAACTCATTATGGCGCGTTGGGCTATGCTGCGTAAGTTTATCGGGGGGTCCGCGTTTGGCCCGCGGACCACAGACTGGCGGCCTTTGTCCTAAAATAAAGATATTCATGCGTGAAACCTTGTTTTGTGAATAACAGATGCAAGATTTTATTGAAATAGAGCCGATGCTACCCACTCCGTGTATAGGCGAAATATACACTCAGTGAATATCGTAATGTCTTGTTCTTGGTTGTGAAAGTATTCCTTCCGAAGGACGGCCAGCTAATAATATATATATATCACAATCTAACAATAAAATTCTGTCTGCCTGACTTTTTCACAATAACAAAGTAAGTAACTCGAACATTTGCAGCAAAAATACCCTGACGTCTAAGGACGCTTCGTGCCAAGAAAAATATGCAAGTCTCTCTGTGCCTGCATGGCCAATCGATGAGGTGTGCAGAGAAAGAGATTGCGAGACATTGCACCTCGTTATATCGGATTAGGACCTAACTTCGCTCAAATAGTTTCACTCCGCAGCATTGAACCGTCTCGAGGTAAACCACCATCTCGAGCTAAACAAGGCATAAAATCCTACCCTGCTTTCTGACGTGATATCTTACGTTAAAATCCGAAGCAGTGGTCGCGCGCCTGGACGCTCCTCCCAGCACTCATCCTCACTTGCCAGGTCTTTTCGCGACGACGCCACGTTCACTGCCAACCTACAGGTTGTTTTAAAGCTACGCAGCACACGGCAATACTTCTCAATGTCGGTGTCGGGCCAGGAACCACGGACAACGTAGAGTTAGAGAGAAAAAGGTAAACTTTTGATGAGGAAATTGATTTTAGCTGTTAGTCTGGCTTAAGGCTTACGCTAAAAATCCGTTAAGTCATGCCAGGCTTTTAAGAAACGTGAAAAGGGTGAGGGCTTCACAACACTGCTACACTCGACACACCTTTAACTAATTCTAATTGCTCTTTACATACTGTAAGATTGATTGCACGATGACCACCGTCGTTTGGCCCAAACATCGAATGGCCGCAGATTATCCAATTTTAGAGTTGTAATCAACACTATAGAACACTTGTGGCCTTTGTGGCCTATCCAATAAAAACTGTTTCGGGCCTATCAACGCTTTTCAACAACTATGTTGGCATGGCAACAATTCTGTCGGCAAGGCATTGCACAGATTTCATTGAATTCGTCGCGGGACATTGCAGATTTACTTCGGGAATACCTTCAGACAAGTCCATATCATTACTTGCGATGCAAGCAACTTCACCCCACAAGTGAAAGAAGCAAGGAATCAATCACAAATTTTTAATAGGAAATCGATTTCACGTAACACTACGCATCGTCAGTCCTATCATCTGCAAGCAAAGCTAACAGGTGTGAAACGTATACTTGCCATGCAGTTACAAAGTTAACGCACTTCTTTCAGAGCAATGTTTTCCAATCAGTGACCCACGGAATACTAAGACCTCTGCGCAAAAATTCGAGGAGTTGCCGTGTCTTTTTGATTGTTAGCAAAAAATGTGACAATCATTCGTTTAGCGGAAAAATCTTATTTGCAGGTGGTTTTCACATGTTTTGTTTAGCACGTTTTTTTATTGATATATTCATGATGTTCAAGCCTGTTTCTTCTTGTAAAAATGTTGATCAAAAGTTTCAAATTTTGAATAGCGCATCAGCAGGCTTTATATTTCTTAAAGTTGCCCATGAGCGAACGACGTCAGTTGGAAACCAACCCTGGTCGGCAGGGGTGGGGAACCTGCGGCCTGCGGCCCGCGGGCCAAAAGCCGCCCGCGAAAACATTCAAGGCCTGCATCATAATTCTCGCTACCCAAGTTAGAGCACAACATCGCGTCAAAACGAAACTCCATGAAAAGCAGACACGTAGACAGCAAGTCAAGAAAAGCCTCTCTCGCTCCTTGAAACAGTTTTCTCTCCTTGTTTTCCTTTGGGGGATGAAATAAGAGTTTTAAAATAAAATTAATCAATTTGTGCGGCCCGCCAGCGATTTTCCACAATTAATGCATCCCGTGATAATAATTAGGTTACCCATCCTTTCTGTACGGCATCGGGAGACATTAAGAACACCATCAGCTTGCCAAGAGATTTCCCGGGTATGCCTTCGTGTTATATGCCATTGTTTAGTTCATGGCGCCTGCGACACACATTTCAGCTGTTGTTAATTTTTCGTAAAACCTTTGGATAAAAAGGTTAGGCAGGATTGCGGACTACCTAAAATAATTTTTGAATATTTTTATATTTGTTTTTCACGCAAATGCTAACGCACACCATCACATATTATATATTGCTGAAGGCAGAAGTCACGCTGATTTATTTCTTCTCTTTAGCTTCCTTTCGTGGAGATACATGCAACGAAATTATGCAAAATTGCAACTACAAGCTATCTTATTACGAAAGAATTAAAATGTAAAATTCCAAGAAGTAACCCATACATGTATTATAGATTTTCTGGCACAAATATTAAAGTTTAAGACGTAATTGTTTTAACAAACTCTGCGGGTTTGCTTGGCTAACAAAAGATTTTGGAATATTTAGAAAACAACGTAACGTCCACGTTATCGTACTTTAGATGTTTAAAGTAACCATTTGCAATGTGTAGAAAAAGCAAGATGTTCTGAAATTGCAGCAGACGTTGTGTCGAACAAGGAAATGTTGTGTAGTGCGTCGAGTTTTTGTCTTGCCTTGGGGGCAAAATCCTTTTATGAGCAATTATTTCTCTCCGCCATATTCTTCAATGGATCCAGCTACTTTGTGCCATTCGATATAAGGAGATGAGTGACAAAAGCCAAATGAGTCTGGATATTTTCGAAAAAAATTTTCTTCCTACCGGACACGACGGCTGTCTTCTTATTATAAACTTTTGTCACCTGACCTGTCCCAGACGTCAAGAAAAACGTGTCTACTTCGGTAACATTCGTACTGCGACGTTTCGCCGTTGCTCTGCGGCTCGTCAGCCGCACCAGGGTTTTAGACGATGTTTTGCACAGGCACTAACGCACAAAACGTCACAATAGCTCACTGAAATTAAGTCCCAACCCAGCACAGCGCACGAACCTGCTTTGGGCCAGGTAAGCATGGCTGGCGCTGCAGGATTTTTTATCGCGCATTATTTAACCCAGCTGTTGTTTCTCTTAATCACTAGCGTACGGAGGGGGGTGCCTACTGTGCAATGGCCCTCCCCTAAGACCCTAAAAATAAAAAATGTATAAACAGTTTTAAGCAGTGTATACTCTCAGTATTTGGCAGTGCATACCAAAATGTTTAATTTTAGGCGAATAACACTATTTTGTTTAGAAAAACGCCTCTCAAAGCACAAAATGGCTATATTTTATACAAATTTGGGGGGAGGCATGCCTCCTTTGGCCCTCCCCTGGCTACGCCTATGCTTTGGCCCTCCCCTCGTAAATTTTTTGCGTACGCCACTGCTCTTAATATCGTCAAATAAAAGTTTAGAAATATACTTGCTACTGATTGCAAGTCCAGGCGACTGCCAGTTTTCACTGCTGTTTGCAGACGTCGGCAAACTTCAAGCTCCTGCACAGACCGGCGATCGCTTCAGTGAAACTGATGACAGAACCGCTTTCAGCGCTGCTTTTGCAATTGTCTCATAATAATGCGAATCTCGATGACGCAATAAAGATTTCACCCGTTAATGCTATCAGTGGCGACTTACATGCTTGCGTTGTGGTTTGGTTCGAGCAAACCTACAGTAATTTCGTAGTAAAACGCTTAAATGCGTAAGAGCGACTGAACACAGCAACTTGAGCTTTGTGACGTAGTTGATGATTACGTCTTGATCTGTTCAAGTCGTAGGTATTGTTTACGTTTATTATACAGAAACACGTCACTGTAGTCAATAGCTAAGTTGTAACCAAAAATTTTGAGTTCTAAAACCTAAATCATTCGCATACAATACACAAGCATAATATTGATTGAGCTTCATTGTCTCAAATACAGTGGAAAATATCCTGTAACCCCATGCTCATGTACTTAACAATTTTACTGACTGTTTGTCATTTCTGAGCTAGAGCTGCAACACAACATTCAAGCTCATATAGGCCGATTTCTAGGCTTGGTCTTTTCTTAAAGTTTTAGCGCATTAATTTACATTCGTCGCGGTGATCAACGACGTAATTGAGACTTATTTTCGATTTTCTTTCGATGCCCTCCGTGTTAACAGTCTTTCCAGAAAAACTAATTTTCGTCGACAAGTTTCACCAGGAATAAGCTAAAACTTTAAAGACGTTGCAAAACGCCTGCTCGGAAGAAGCAGTTTGTCGAATATGCTTGTTACAGCTCGCCAACTGCGCCGCATGTGATGCGTATCTGCTGCCATAGCAAAGCGCAAATCAATCTAGCACCTTTACGTAAAAACGGCGGCTTATCATTTAAAATTGCTGTAGAACGCATCACACATCATCTGATTCATCTGCTGGAAAAATCCAGGCTGAGCCATTTTGCAAATTGCTGGAATTTTAAGGACGAGCGGCTCTTCACCACCGGCAAGCTCTAACTTCAGCCATTCGCCACTTACACGTTATAACAGACTCTGTTCGCTGACGTAAGCTTATAATTTAACGGCTCTTTTTTTCTCCGTCTATTGCAGCAGGTCTTAAAAACGACGTTGTCGTGGAAGAAAAAACGCCACCAGGCAAGCGTGTATTTGTGCCGTCATAAGGCGGTGTGTGTGAAACGATCCTGATGTCTCACGCAGACTAGATGTCTAGCTTTGACTCAACCGTCACGCTGACCTCTGTTTCATTGCTACGCCTAACTTGATTTTCAGCCTATCATCTCTGCCATGATCTCTCCAATAGCGGTCCTACTTACGCTGTGTCAATAGCGGCGGATAGGTTGTGCGGAAAACTTCGGTGCAGAAAACATGAACGGTTGGATGAACTTGAGATGGGCTGAAACCAGGGTGTTTGACTGTTGGTTGTCCGGGGTGACCGTACGTCCCAGTTTTCGCGGCCGTGCCCCGGTTGGTCATCTGTTAGCGCTGGACAACAATACCGCGCTGCAGGCAACACAAAAAGACGTGAAAAACCAGGCTAAACGTTGCGATTTTGTTTCTGAAAAAAAAAACGGTGAACGTTTTTATTTCTGGCGAAAAATTTCGCGAACTTTGTTGGATATCAAACGAATTTCCAGACTTTGCGCAAATTCCAGATGCTGTCCCGGTTTGCAAGATAAAAAACTCTGTAGTTTTTCGATTTGTTCATCACTAGTTTGGCAATAGCATCAAGTTTGTCCCGCCGAAAATGGGTGAGCCGCTGGCTTCAGCTTGATGACGTTATTCTTCCCCAACCGGGATACTTTTAACTTTGAGCGTTTTTTTCAAATTGACGTGTGTTGGATTGCAAAGGGCTTGTTGTAAAATGAGGCAAATAATCCGTAAAACAACAAATTGCTTCAGCCTCTGGAATCGCAATTACAAGTTTAAAATTGAGTCAATTTAAAAAGAGATCATCAATTTCGCTGTTTTGGAAATAACAGCCGCAGGGCTTGCTTATCGCCGCATTTAAATGCCTTTCTCCCCTTACAGATCAACAAGGCCTAAAAGCTTATTTTAACTTGGTTCAGTAACAGAGCGGAATGATAATGACAAGACACCGCGCAGCGAAAGAAAGCAAGGACTTTAATGCAAGGTTTCTCAAATCTCAGACAACTTGAAACTCGCTCACGAGTTGACAAGGTTTTTGACGCCGTGAAAATTGCATGGGATGTCTTTAGAACACATCCTCTTTTACAAGTAAAGCTTCTGCAATAGTCAAACTAACATTATGTTTAGCGGTCAGGAAACGCCTTTGCAATAAGGCGGAGTGACTGTGGTGTGATTGCTGCTTTGGGTGTTTGACAATATGGAATAATGATATGGAAATATTATTCATGATATGGAAATTTTTTGACCGTTTTCTCCTCTTGATAGGGTTTCTCAAGAAAATGACCTAGCAACCCTGGCTCATCTCCTTTACACAGAAAAAAGGTTATACAAACATACTAACACGAGTTTAAACCGCACGTTCTTTCTTAATATGCTGTCTGATAAAAAAACGTTGCCCACACAGCTCTTCTACGCACCCTCCACCAAAAGATACCTCCGCAAAGTCAAAAGTGCGACCGGTTACTTAACAAATGCTCCGTTGACACACGTGATCAAATTAAGGAGCAATGACTGGTCCGATTGTTTTAACCTCGTCGTCATTTGTTTCCACTTTCAACCTTCAGCAACCTTTGAACTGAACCCAACGTGAAGAGTTCAGCAACGAATGTGGGCAATTCCCAGCCACAAGTCTCCTGCTGTACAGTTCACATAGTACTTCCCAATCGAGGGAATTTCGTACGAACTCTTTGCACCGGCGCTTTTGTTCTTACTTGTCAGAACGTTGTGAACAATTGCTTGAACCAGCGTGGTCCAAGTACAGGTCCGCGGGCCGTGTGTGGCCCGCGGACAGAATATTTAAAGCCCGTGAGCTTTCTCAGTATTTTTTTCTGTGTGTATGTTACACTAGGAAATTGAATTAGAGCAAGCATAACGTCTGTTAATAATAATGTACAAAATAAACGGCCTTATAGACTATACTGTAGAGTAGTAGACGTAGAGAGCTTCTAGAAATTAGGCAGCAAATTTAGGTTTCTCAAACTGAAAGATTTCACAAAAAAATACACTCGACATTTAGAAACACATGTGTGTGTGAGAGTATATTTTCTAGCATGAAGCAAGTCAAATCTAAAAACAGAAATTGAATGGCAGACGAAACACCGGACAATAGTCTCCGACTTGCTAATACTAGCATATTGGTATAATTAAAGGAACGATAATGTCAGAGAAGTCTCAACCACAGGCATCACACTAACAGAGATTTGTTATATAAATTGTTTACTGCTATAGTGTAGCAACTTCAATGACACACTCACTTAACTCACCTATTTACCGTTTTGAATTTTAATCTTGTGTATCCGTTGTTTTCTATCAGGGTTTTTTAAGGTGTTTTAGGGACCCGATTCAGGTCCCTAGAAGCGAAAATCGGGTCCCTAGAATCAGAGAAATCGTGTCCCTACAGGTCCATACCGGGTACCTAACATTTTCCTTAAAAAAACTGTTT
>Ga0210059_1007953_pt1 | contig 16817 bp, 12 predicted proteins | sample Ectturendosymbi2_FD_188042 | JGI IMG/M metagenome (GOLD analysis project Ga0210059, IMG submission 188042) | Ecteinascidia turbinata endosymbiont from Florida, USA - Sample 2 (SPAdes) (version 2) | ecosystem: Host-associated > Tunicates > Ascidians > Unclassified | place: Key West, Florida...
CGCTTGCCCTGAAAAACAGAGTTGCCCTGGAATTTTTCGCTGTACTGAAATATATTTTATTATTCAGGATTTTTGAGGAACTTGCGGTTGCCCTGAAAACAGAGTTTGCCCTGAAATTTTTAAAGCCCGGGGGAGCGGCCGCCCCCCCCGCCCCCCGCCTATGGCCTTAAGTCTTTATCCTAGATACCACTACCTCCTGCTTTCTTTAGCAGTGTGTTCACTAAACGTCAGATACTGGATACGTGTGTGTTGGAATCCCTGCAACAATACTTGGATGCGACGTAGCGTTCGCTTGTACCTCTAACACCTTCACAACTGCTTGAAACATCAAATACATCCTCATCATTATTGCAATGTGAAGTTCATGAAAGTTTTGAACTTGGTCTTCTTAATTTTTCCCAGCCTCTCCAGACTCTTTGGTTTCCTTGCTTATGGTGCAGTTTTGTTGTTCACCGTTCCGACAACCTTATGTACGCCAAGAGAAATGTAAGATACTTCCAGTTCATAGTTTCCAACTATATAGTACAACATTATTTAGAGTTTGTATGTATTTTTGTAAGTAGTGTGCACTTATATCTTACCATTTTATCTGCCCAATTCTAATTTCTAAGGTTTCAGAAGTTTTCATTTGTGCTCATTGTGTAACTTTTTCTGTACTGTTTAAGAAGAGGTCGCTGTCGCAGTTTCTCAATTTTTGTTCTCTCCTGGTATTGTTTGCGTGGGCGTAGTAATGCTTCCTATAAGGTGCTTCGAGTCTTAATGCATTTCATTTTTTGTACTACAGTAATATTAAACTAGATAATAGCGAGCAAAGTTGTTAAAATGCTGCTATACGTAAAATATACTTCGTCGAAATGCTAATCACAGTACAACTGCAAAACTCGTTTTTCTATTAACACCAGTGAAATCGAAATTGGTTATTAGATATTGACATTACGTTAATTCCAAGAGGATAAATTCCTTAGAAGGTTTTAAAGCTTTTCGGCAATACTGTATTAAAAGCAGGTGTTGAGTTGATTACCGTCAGTTGATGTGGACGACGGTCATAAAAGTTCGAAAAACCTCAGCCGAATAGACAAATGCGTCCTTCTAAGCCAAGGATTCCCACTCTGTGGTACGCGAAGGTCTTCCAGGAGATACGCGAGTAACTTTCAATTTTTTCGCAAAAACCTAGATTCACAGCTTTTTAGTTTGCGTATCGGGCTTTGTTTCTAAATAAGTAAATTTTCCTGTAGCTGCTATTCCTATTGTATCGTAACATTATGACTTTCGATGCGCTGTTAGCAAATTTACGCCACGTATCGACCAATTGGTGGAAGGTAAACAAAAACAAAAATCTCATAAAATTTAGTTGTGGTCTTTTATTGTTATTTTAATGTACATTATTCTTCTGCATAAACTAAGATTCGATCAAATCAGTTGTTGTGGAAAAAGTGGTACGCGTTGACAATACGGGGTGCCCAAGTAGTACGAGATCGTAAAAAGGTTGGGAAACCCTGCTCTAAGCGATATAAACATAAAAACATTTTAACTACAGCGGAATAAATCATCATTTTTACCAGTCCTTTTTGCTTGCGTATCAGTGCCGTCAATTTAATGGTTTCGGTACCTAAATACTTCCCTTGCTAAAGAATACGCATTGTTTATAGTTTCTTAAAGCTATTGAAAATAACTATGCGCATTCACTTACCACCCAGAGTGATCGATGCAATATGTGCCTTGATATGCTACAGTGACCTCTTTAAGCACTACACAAACAATAAACGGAAATTAAAAGCTTATGGGGTTTTGAGCAAGGTTGCCTGCATCTAAAAATCAGACTTGGACATCCAGAATATTTTTATCTCTTCCAAATTAGATAAAAATTAAAATTAGCGGATATGCGAAAACCAGAAATTGAACTAAAGTTCGAATTCGAATAACATTTACTCAAATAAAAGCAACTTCAATCCAAGTTCAATTCATGCCCAAATGTGGATTCATTCTCATAGTCATAAGCATGAAAATAGCAAAGGTTCGTACGTCAAGATTGGCGCGTTTCGCGCTGTGGAACTCGCCTGCATGGCTAAAGACTCGTTGCGACGGAGTCGATGTCGCTGTCATACCTAGGAGTTCTCGAGCAGCAGCCTTCAGATACGACAAGGGAAATGATGTTCGTTTTTCCAATACCCACAACAGGGGTTCCCAACCTGGGGTACATGTAGGCCTACACCTAGTGGTACATTTGTCTATACGAAGGGGTACATTTGAGGATAGCAATAGAAAGGAAAAATATATTATTATTATTATTAATTTCCAAACATTTATACTTATATCAGCAAATGTCATTTGCCAAAAGTATTGTATACTTATTGTTAAATACATCTATGATTAGTCATGATAAAATGCTTGTGAAAGAGTGATCACTTTTTAATAGAACTTTACATCAAGTTCTATTAACAATTCAGTGGATTTTTGTTATTTTACTCAGCCTTTATGCCATAAGAAATTTTGGGGGTAAATGCTCATTTGTCGAAATGTTGAAGCGGTACATGGCCAGAGATATGTTAGGAACCCCTCCCCTAAAACATCACAGCTGACTAACTGGGGTAAGTACCTCATGGCTATTGTGACTTCTGCGTGTGAGTGGATAAGTAATGTGACGTAATAATAACCATTGATGAGGCCATCATAATTTGTACTGCAGCTCCGAATGAGAAAAGAAATCGAAATTCTAAACTGAAAACGAAATTCTCGGACTGATTAATTGCCAACTCCATTTAGAAATTGCACTGCTTGGCAAACTACCAGATTTCAAACGTGTAACAAGCTGAACACGCCCAACTTTAGGGAGGAGTTAATTACTCATTCTACGTAAGTCACTCACTTCATTTCATCAAGTGAGCACTTCTCCCAGCGTCGCAGTTGTTTATTCGTCTCTCCGATAACATTTTCAAATTCTTCCAGAGATGAGCTTGAAGACGATCTTCGACGCTGGTCACGTAAAGTTGAAACCGCATTTCTTCCGGGAAGAAGCATCGTCAATTCCGCCAACAAGGGTGCAAAGCTAGCACTAATGAACAATACTTGGCTGTTTATACTCAAGGAATGGCCTGCGAAAGTTTAGAAGCACGCTAGGCTCTTTTCCAGCATAGCTACTGTAAGTTTGCTGACATTTCAATCTGACGCAGTCGCAGATAGCGATGCACTTTTGTCGTAGGAACCCCCCTAGCTTATGAAAGGATAAAAAAACAGAAAAAATATCCTTAGCGCGGCAGTGCTTGCTTGGATCTGATCTGCATTTATTTTTCTTTTGTGGTGACGTTACTAAACTAGAGTACATTTTTTTCAGAGTGTCTTCCCTCCATATTCAAAACCTATTGCTCTTTTCCTAAGGTATCGGTATACAAAAATAACACTCTCGAACAGCTTCCGACGAGCTTCAAAACATCTTCAGACCAACATTGCTCAAACGGAAACAGTCCTTACCCGTAAATTTAACTTTATACGAAAAAAAAGGTTGTAATGACCTGTTTTAGAAGCTGTTTCGGTGTTATTTCCACACTGACACGAAGTTCCCACAGGGTTTTAGTGGAGACACGTTTAAAAATATAGTTTTTCTCGGTTGGGCACGACCTATTCACACTGATATGCGGGAGAACAATAAAGTATCTTGTGAAGTCAAAACAAATACGACGGGCAAGACTATACAGCGGCCAAGCTCACAGTCACAAACAACTTCTCTTAAGAAAATGATTTCGACGCGATAGGTCAACTTTTGGACAGCGACTAAAGCTTTCGAAAACGTAAAGCACTAGATCGCTGCACTTACTTTGACGTCTACCCCCTTCGAGTCAAGAGTGTATACATTGTGACCACCGGGTCTTTAAATGCCTTTGTTGCCAGAAGAATTAGTGAATCGATCTGCCACTTCTAGATCCGGCTCTCTTTACAGGACACAAGAGAGGAATGTCTTTGCCAACTAAAGCAGTCAGTACAATGGTCTCGGAATGGTTTTAAGCAATTCTATATCTCTGAAGGGAGCTTGAAGACGTTGCATTCTTTTCATTTGAACATAAACAGTTCGGAGAACCAAACAATTATCCGTGTTGTCTATATGAACAGTTTCGCTTACCCTAATTGATATCAGCTGTGCTACCCACCGCAAATCCACTGTCTTTTGTGGTTCATTTCTATGAATCACTAAAAAAAGTTATTATTTCCAATAAAAGCAGTTATATATTGGTTAAGGCAAACTCAATAAATGTTGTAAAACATATTCTGATTTTTAATCTGGAGTGGGATGAATCTAAAGATGAATATCGAAACTCGATTTTTTATCTATTACGATCGTGGCAAGCATCATTCTTACGGAGATAAATAGCTACAAACTCCTGTTAGTGCCTCCCTTGAACTTGGTTTGGGGTTACACTGAAACCCTTTCGTCGCGCGTATCTGTTTTGATAGAACCTGCTGACTGCATTGCTTAGAATTTTGTTAGGTACAGTTCATTTGCACATCACACAAGAAAAATCAAAACGTTTCAATGTTTAAGGCTTCTTTGCTGCATATTCATCGGGTTTATAGACAAAGTTTAGAATTATACTTTTAAACGTATTTGGATTGCCTTAATTTAAACATGTTTAAATCCAAACGCGCGAATATGGAACCGAAAACACCTTGTGTGTTGAACTCATTGAAGAGTTTGACAAACCACTACGATAGTGTAAATTGTTGTAAAAACGAGATGCAGATGCTGGACTTCTTGTGAGTCGAATGATGTAGTCGACTTCCAGATCGTTGTTGTGCAGGTCAAAGAAAAAGTTTGAAATAGACTAATTGGCATGAAGCACGTTTTTACGAGACAAACAATGTTTGTTGATCGCTTCTTTCCAATATTAGCCTTCGAAGAGTTAATTTTAGTACTCCACTGAATTGGCAAGAAGTCATATTTTCCCAGCGTAAAAGATACTAAATGTTTAATTCGAAGTCGTCCGACCAAGAGCTTCTACTGTAGTTTTGTTCATGGACTCAACTCTTCTATTGTTGCTGAAGCGCTCACATCAAACAAAGATATGACCGTAAGGTTTCAATACGTTACTAGGTGGCAGTTGCCCAGATGGCTATAGTCCTAGAACCGGGTTAGCAACATGGCGCGTTCTACTTTGCCTCTTGAATCATTTTCACTGCTAACGTGCATTTTAGACCCAGATGAACAGCGTATCTTCTTTTTCGACTAGATGCGTTTGCTAGCGTCGTAATGAGAGGCCGCGAGAGACCGCGACCTGAAGTGCATTTGAGTCCAACATTGAGTCAAGGAGCGAAGTGGTGCATCCGCTAAGGATGACATTTTCTGAGAAACAACAGCGAAATTCTCAGAAAATTTGTAAAATACACGGTTCGACCTTGACATCGATCGTTTTGGTAAATTGATGTAGCTTATGTCGCAGCAACAAAGATTTTCACTTTAAATAAAACTGATTTACAATGGCTTTGCCGAAGTGCTTCTAAACAGATGTTATCAGTTGGAAACGGTTTAATACGTAGTCGGACTGGTCAACAGCACTGCACATCCACCAAGAGTGCAAAAGTTGGCAAACCAAAACACTTTTTAATAATCGTTGAGCAAGTTTTTTTCGCACCATGCGGTGTCACAAATTAGTATAATTTCTCGTTTTCCTAATGATGACCTGCATTCTTCCAATTCCGAGATACAAAGATTGCCGTACGCCAATAGAGAATGTCTCACAAAAATGTTTTTCTCGAATAATGCAAAACCTTTTACCAACAAACAGCCGACAGGAATTAAAAAATTTCAGTCAAACACGCATGTAGAAACCATAAGTCTTCTTCCTTTGATTCACAATCAGTGGCGACTCGCACGTAGGCACTGCAGCACCCCTATTTTGACACAATATTTCGTTTTTAGATCAGTTTATTGTTTTATTTTGATATTTAGTTTCGCATCTACGAGACATGTTGAAAATGTTTCCTCTCTGCGCAAAACGTTTGGTACAAGGCTAAACATTAGGCATCAGTTAATGAAATTGCTGCTACAAAAAGCAAAAAAAAGCAAAGTAGGTCAGAAACCTGTAATGCTGACCTTAATAATCAGAGCCATTGGCAATCACTAAAAATATTCCCTTCTCCAACGCTGGGAAAAATATATCCTCCCGCTACAACATTTAATGACTTTCCCGATGAGTCTCTCCCCAATGTGTGTACATTCTCACCAATGAGTGCTGATGAAATCAGACAAATAATTTCATCATTAAAATGCACGACAGCATCTAACTCCTATGACACCCCAGCAAAGTTTTTAAAAATTTATGCCAGTAGTTTATCCTCATGGTTATCTTAATTTTTTAATAAATGTATGGCGAAAGGTGAATTTTCCGATCTTTTGAAAATTGCTCAAATTACACCCATTCCTAAAATAACTTCTCCTAAATCCTCTAATGATCATAGGCCAGTATCCATGCTTCCAACTCTATCCAAAATTTTTCAAAATTAATGTACAGCAGATTGTACTCTTTGGTCACCAGTAATTGTATACTGAGCCCACAGCAAGATAGCTTCCGTACTAACCATTCTATTCAATTAGCGGTTGCTGCCATCTATGTTGACATGGTTTGTAATAAAGAAAACAAATTAATAACATGTACTCTATTTCTAGACTTAAGCAAAGCGTTCGACTGTGCTGACCATAATATATTACTTGAAAAAATTGTTTTACTATGGAGTAAGAAGAACACCCCTGAAACTTCTTGCTTCTTACTTAGACAACAGGTTTCAGTGCACTAAAATAGCAGATATAAACCTTTGTTTTTGAATGCAGCATGTTGCGTACCCCAAGGATCTATTGTTGGGCCTTTGCTATTCCTTATATATATCAGTGACATTGTGAAAACCTCCAACTTTAATACTTTTTATATGCCGATGATATCAATCTTCACATTTCGGTAAAAAAACACAAAAATTTAGAAAAATAGTTAACCATGAGCTCAAAAAATTGATCACTGAGTTCGTGCTAACAAATTATGTATCAATAATTCAAAAATCAATTTTATGCCCATAGTGGCGGTTCTAAGGGGGTACTGAGTGGGCCGTGACCCCCCAGACTTTTGGTTGGCCCCCTGTTTAGCCCCACAGTTTTTTTTCTTAATTTCCCGTTTAAGTTCGTTTGGTTGACATATACATTAGATCACTTTCGTCCAGCAATATTTTAAACGATAATTTAGAAACTCTCTAGCCTGCATTCAGTATTTCCCAAATGCATGATAAGCTGTGTTGTTGTTTTTGACGGTCAGGTAACTAGAGTTGTTTATGACGACACACCCGTGGTTGCTCGCAGCCTGCGTGATATTTAGTCAGACTGCGGTCGTGGTGTTGAAACAATTCATTTCGAAACTAAGAAACACTCGAAGAAATGGGAAGATTGATCTTTCGTGCATTTCAGTGTGAGATGAAACTGGATTATATTACTGTCAGCAGATTGTTGCTAGTCCCAATAGCAAAAGGTTTGTTAAAAAATTAATTGGTTTCAGTAAATTTATCCGAATTTATCCTGGCTGCAGTATTGCGTTCTGCTGCCTTGTGTATACGACTTCTAAACATCTTACGTAAGTGGTTCATGACTTCAATTTTAACTCTACCCACAACTGTCCTGCTACCTCATAGAATTTTATACGGATTTTCTGTAATGATTCAGAAGCAATTCTTTCGCGTATTTCAGCTTTTTGCCCAGGAGGTCAAACATTTCTTTCAGAAAAACACTTGAAAGAATTCACAAATCATTAATTCAGTGTATATGATTTGAAACATGAAATAACTTTGGCAAGGAAATTGCTTCGGAAGGAATCTAAGCTGCCTAGATCGCTCGAACAATTTTTTTCATTTATAGCTACTTGAAAAACTGCCTTTGATTGTTACTGGTAGCTGTAACTCTTCCCGTCACCAGCGCTTCATGCGAGAGAAGTTTTTCAAAAATGAAATTAGTGAAAACAATTCCTAAATATTCCACGACCAGTGAAAGATTGGATAACATTGATCTATTTTGAATTGGAAGGCACGAGCTGAAAATAGATTTAGATGATTCTTTGATGAATTTGACACTCGACATGATAATCGAAGGATTAAGTTACGTTAAGGCGACGATGATATAAAATTCTAACGTAGACTGTGCAGGGATCTGTGTGGGATTATATTGCTCATTTATTGTCTATTTGTTTGAATCTTTTTAGGTTTAGAGTTAGTGCGTGACTCGCTTATGACAAGACAGTCATAAACCAATGCAGGATTGAAAAGTCAGCTTTTGAGGATCAGCCAGAGACAAAGTCAGTGTGAATATTAAAATGAAGGACTTTGTTGGGAATCAGGGATGTGGAAGCGGCTATTTCGTCAACCGCTTCCGCTTCCGGTTCCAACAGAGCCTGGACTCTGATCAGAGCCTGGCGTGGACTCTAACAGAGCCTGGACTCTATCTCATCTATGAACTTGCTGACAAGCATGACTATCAAAACCAGCAGCTTACCATTTACAAGGGCACATGACTTGTTGAAATGATCGCATAAGTTAGTATCTGTCAGCACGGTTCTGCTTCTCTGCTCTTACAAAAAACACAACCTAGAAAACTGTCTTCAACACATATCAATACAAACAGCACTTACAACAACCTGACCTTAGCCTAACAAATATCAAGCTAAATTCCATAGCGTACCGTTTAAGGTAGTGGTTCTCAAACTTTGGTGCAAGTTGACCCCCAATTAAAGTATACAATTTTCTGTAGACCCCGTGGCCTAGCCCAACAGTTACTAATACAAGGAAAGTATGTGTCAAAAAAATTTGAGTGCTTTTTACTTGAAATGCATGATAAAATAGTGCACAATGCGAAAATACGCTTAGAACTTAGGGCCATTCAGTGACCCCCATTCGAGCCCGTAACTATTTATCGACCCCTGGTGTGGTCCAATTGACCCCTGGGGGTCGATATCGACCAATTTGAGAACCACTGGTTTAAGGTTTCTTCAAAGCGCATTGATTGTCATACATTATTACGTCATAATAATGCTTTGAGCAAAATTCTAAAGCGCAAGGTTTTGGACAAACTTTTTACATCTTTAATAAAATGCTAAAAGCTTTTAGACTGTGTTGGCAAACACATATGTAGGCCTACAGCAAAATCTAAGTTAAGTTCTCACCCGTTTAAGTTCGCATCCCAGTTAACTTCGCACGCAGTTATGAAAAAATCTGGATTCAACGTTTTCAGCAATTTATTGGTATTTACAGCAAATCCAACGTGACAACTGGTCATAAAAATTGTTAAAGACGAAACATTATGTTGCTGAAGTTTACGATTTGATATAATAGTTCGGCAAGCTCGTTTGCTTTCAAAATGGTAAGTGAAGGTGGAAGGGGCAGTTTGCTCGCTGCATGCTATCAATCCAAAGAAATACCTTACTATCCAGCTTTGTTAATCTGCGGACAGACGCACTAACTTATTTTTGTGTGTGTGTCTTCAGACATTAGGGCAAATAACGTTTGCACATAACTTCCCGCTTCGCACAGGCTTTCCTACAGCAGCCTCACTCCGTACTGTCGTGCGATGTTTCATTAACTTGGATCAATTGGATGATTTGACTCAAAATGACTCAATTAAACGCTTGGCTTTGGCTAACATTGTTTCATTGTTTGTGAAGTGAATAGCATAATGTAAGTGAATACTATATGATATCAGGGTATTTTTAAGGAAAATGTTAGGTATCCGGTGTTGACCTGTAGGGACCCGATTTCTCTGATTCTAGGGACCTGATTTTCTCTGATTTTAGGGACCCGATGATAATTTTCTCTTATTCTATGGACCCGAATCGGGTCCCTAAAACACCATGAAAAATCCTGACTATATGCCTTGCTGAAAAGAATAGTTAGCTTCAGTCAAAGCATCAATCAGTCTCCAAACATTAGCCCTTATGATCAGCATCTGTTTACTAAGGCAGTTAAAAGCACAACTGCTAAGTCCGCACCGACCACAAAAGTTCGCACAAACAGTTCAGATTCAAGCTGCGAACATAACCGGGAGATTGCTGTACTTTCAAACTGTTACCATTTTAGTAGACTGCAGCCAGGTTTGAAAAGTCAGCCTCCGATAAAATCGGTAAGCTGCACGATGACTTGGCCTTCTATGAAGAACGCCATGGATGCTAGTTATGCTTTATCTCGTTCTCTCGCGCTACTGATATCGCACGTTCATTCAGACTTATAGTGCCACTTCACCGTTAATCCACATTGGAAAATGGACAAAACTTTTTCGCCAAGTTACTTTTCAAGTCAAATAACCTACGTGGAAGCGGAAGCGGTAGAATTTTCGCGCTTACGCTTCCACAGAAAAAGGACCGCTTCCGCTTCCACATCCCTGTTGGGAATATTCTGCAAAATAAGTTTTCCGCCTGCTGTTACATCTTACTATCAGGTACACGCCCTAAACGCCGATGCACAACTATCTGCGGCGCTGCTATGCTACTTCAAGTGCAAATTGTGCCGAAACCTCGCTGCTGTAAACTGCATGCTGCATTGAATAGTCCTCACCCTGTTCACGCTGCAGATGGACATTACACTCGTGATAGTACGTAGTTGCATAACATTGTTATGGTTACACCGCCACAATCACAAAATGTCCATGAGCTACCACAAAAACGGATTAGTCAGTAATCACGAATCTGTTAGCAGATGGTTTATTTTTATGTGCTTTGTGGTAAGAATATTTTGATATTTTGACGAAACCAGTTGGCTATCAACAGCCTACTTGTCTCTGTGTCAAGATAGAATTCGTGGTTGGAACCATTTCGCTTTCATTTGAATCAAGTCCGTAAATAGGGGGGGCGCAGGGGGCGAGAAGCCCTTGAAATTTTTTCTCCCCCTGGAAAAATTTGTTGGACATAGTTTAAAACTATTGGACATAGTGTAAAAATTTGGGTCCCTCTCAGACAACTTACGGGTCTGATGTGAATTGCATTCACTTTCGTGGAGCTGTTTTCGTTCATGTGGGGTCTGCATAATTGTGTACAGAAAATTGTGTTTCGTTTTGCATGTGCAGTGCTGTGGAAGTTGCATGGTAAGCACAGAATATTCGACATAGGAGTACGCGTGTGTGATTTCTTCCACTGTGGCGTTAAGGCGTCTCTAGTGATTAATAACGCTGGTTCATATTTAACGATATTCATGAACCTGTGTTGAGTTTGATAGGGTCAATCATAGCAACTTAATCTTCAAAACAACGAAAAACACCATGAAAGATAGACATTTATGTTGGCCCCCCTACTTTTTCCATTGGCCCCGCAGTGGCCACCACATTTTTTAAATTCTAGAATTGCCACTGCTTACGTGCTCATGCGGTGCCTCCTACACCAAACGCAACGTAATTTAATAAATCGTATAGAAGAGCATCGTACGTCATTAAGCTCTTCAGTCTGCAGACACTTGCAAGCAACCCAGATCATCAGGTGGACTTTCACAACCCCGAGGTCATTGGCAGTGACAACAATTGGCGGCGGCTGCAGATTCTTGAATCTTTATTGATTCAAGAACACAAACCAATAGCTAAATGCAAACATCCCATCGATGCCTGTGCATTTTTAACTTGTAACTGAGCTTCATGCCTCACTCATGATGTCACGCGCCATCACCATCGGCGAGTGTGCAGTTGAGTCATGTGACTACGCATGCTTCGCGCCACTACGTCACTACCAAAACAGCCCTTTGCGTTTTTCTTTTTCACGGCGCTTTTCTCCTGGCTGACCAATAAGAACTTGCAGCATGATCACTGCAGTTAAATTTGCAATGCACTAATGATGATAATAGTAGTTATCGAAACGTTTGCAATATGTCGTTGATATCGTGTTCATTGGTCGTGATCTTCATTATAAGGCTATTTACCACTTCTGCTTTTCGTGTACCAAAGCTTACATTTTGATATTTACTATTATTTTGGTTTTCAGTTTTCAGTAGATTGTTGTTGTTTTTGCGTTTTGGGAGCGTTTTCGGGTATTTTTAACTAGTGCAGAGATCCACATCCCATCCGCATTCACTATCATTTTACTTTTTTTCTGAGTGTTGGCTAGTGGCCCCCTTATGGTGACCGGTGGGCTCCTTTCAAATGAGTTTTGCCTCCCCTGGCTCAAAACTCTAGTTACGCCCCTGACGGTATGCAGAGTTCGCTCTAAGAAAATTTTACACTGAGCAAATGTTTGTCTTAGTGCGCATGCAATTGTACAACCATGTAGATGCCGACATGCAACCAGTGAAACCTTTCAAGCGTTAAAATGGCTAGGCGATAGATATACGATATTAAATATGGAATTTTGCAAGTGCGCTTGAATGAGATTTCACCGCGCAAATTGTCTGGTGGTACTGCGCGTTTGCGCACCTCAGAGGGAACATTGACGGTAAGGTCACGTATTTTTATACTGTGTGAAAAGAAGCACGAATGAGTTTGTAGCAATGCTTCCACAAGTTTGAAAAATCCATTGCTGTTGTGAGACTGAGTGTGTCCAATTGTGCCTGAGTGAATAGCTTTAATCAAACTACGCTTATGCAGGCTTCTTTTCACACGGTATGAAACTACGTGGCTTGTTGGAATACGTATATGCAAGCGTGTAGAAATACGTCTTGATCGTTAAGGTTTCGTTCTGACTTCTGAGTGAGCAAGTGAAAGATATATTTGCTGTGGCGAGTTTTCATAATTTATCGGCTCAATTTTTTCAGTCTGCGTGATATTCAACTTTAGAAGTTGTCCGACAGTCGTCAACTTGCAGGTCTACTTCTCACTGAGATTTCACCACGCAAATTGTCTGGTGTTAGCTTCTTCCTCTGCATTTGAAACAACAGGCAAAGAGAAAGCAAGTAGGATAATTTAATGATCCAAGCTGGGACTCGATGGTCAAATCTAAACATCAAATTGCAAAGGCAGCCTTCTGGCTTTGCCTAAACTACAATAGACCCAGACTGGTGGCATGTACAAGAACAGGGCCGGCCTTAAGCCGATGCAGCTGCATTGGGCCTAGCGCCTGGGGCCTCGCGCCATGGTGTTTGGGCAGATTGTTAATTTTTGCCAGATACTCTTTACGCTCAAGAATTGTAGTAACGGCTTTTAAATCTAATTGTTAAAACACCATTATCTTGTTTGAACGAAAGATGATATTCCTCTAGTTATGGAACATTAACAAAGGTACTCAATTCTCACGTTAGAGTGTTACATCTGGGCTCCACCATGTCCCACTCTTAATGAATAGAACTTGGTCGTTACTAGTGCCAGTTAAGACTGCAGTAGACCTACAGCTACTGTATTGCAAACAAGGTGAGTAGTGATTCAACTCGCAATAAACAAGCAAAGACGAGTGTCTGTCATATTAACTTTGATGGTAGTTCTGCCAATGCAACGTTGTTCAGTTCTCAAAAGATCCTTCTGTTTCATAAAATTTTTGTTGGTTTCGGGTCATCTGCATTTTTACAAACGTTTGGAGTTTTGCTTCATGGCAGATTTTGGCACAGATTACATATTTCAATTTTTGTCAAAATAATATTAACTCTACGACATTGAAACAAATGACAAAAGTTGAGAGGTTGAACCCTTGGAAATCAAAAATCTCATGCAAGCCAACGCAAAATTTTGTGAAGCGTTCGCACTTAAATTTTCCTCCTTTCTTTGTCCACAAAATTGTTCTGCGTTATTTGTCGGTCGCGCAAGTCCTTTTATCATTTGCCACTCCAAACTTTCATTGTGGCTTTCGTATTTGCCAGCGTAAGTAGACAGACAAACTAATATGAAGTGCAACTAGGCAAGGCAAAAATTGTGAATGTCATCAAGCAGACTCGTTCCTCTTTATCATTATATTGGACAGCTATACTTCTATTTCATCAATCAACCATGCGCGTGCGTTGGATAAGTTGTTTCAACATCTGTGACGTCATTGTTGTAAAATCTTCATACATTACATTTCTCATTCATAAAGAACAGTTTGCATTCCACGTCCATACATTAAGAATAACTAAAAAATTAAGCTTTTGTCGAACTTTGGGCAGATGCATGAGTTACTCTCTTGTGACGTCTGTTTTTTGTGTATTGCGTCAAAAAGCGGTTAGTTGATGGTCCGTCTAGGCCATGGGTGTACAACCTTTTGCTATTGCCGCCGCATTACTTTTATTTATATGAAGTACGGCCGCCAATGAGTTCGAGTTATATTTATGAGATACATTTAATTAAAGAATTGGTTTCATCCAGTAATTGTCATTTACTTGTGCCTAAAAGTATAATAAAATCTCAAACATTTTAACAAATTTATTAAAAGAGAAGTTTGCAAAGCATCGTAGCAACCAATGACTCCCTTGATCTTGCTTGCCTTGCGTTTGTTTTGCTTCAATATACGCTAGCACGGCCGCCAAATCTTATATTTTGAATTACATGTGGACGGCCGCAAATTTCGTTGTCGAAGGCCACAGGTTGTGCACTGTTGGTCTAGTAGGCGTTACCTTTATACAAGAACGGGTCAGCGCTTGTGGTTCCAGAAAGCGTGAAAAATAATTCAGTTCATGTTAGCAGTTTTCTCTAAGTCAGAATGTCAGATGTTCTTCGAACAGAATGTCAGATGTTATTCGAACCTGTCAACAAGAGTGAAGTACTTGCATTGTAACTTCAATTCGCTTGTTTTGAATTTGCGCTCGCCGCTCGGATCTCCATTGCACAGCTTTCTTCCAGAGATGAGCGTACTGTCACATTTTGCGATCTAGATCCCGCCCTGAATTTTTAAAACTTAGTCCAAGTCCAACCATAGTCCAAAAAGTTAAAGTCCAAAAAATTCACGAAATACAGCTTTTTAATGAGAAATCTTACGTACTTTTTTTCATTAACTAATTCCAAATCCGGTCCTGATCCTAAATTTATGAAGCATTTTACAGGCCGGATCCAATCCAAATTCAACAAAATTCGTCATAGCTCGGATCCAGTCCAGTCCAATGCTCATTTCCGCTTCCTTCACAACTTTCGGCTTGATTACGACCGGTAGCTATTACACTGTCTTATTTCCACCACAGCAACCCGCTGTAACAATGGACACTCGACTTTTTTGATATTCATATAGTTACTTTGCAAAAATATCTTCGTCAAAAAGGTCATAGCACGGTTGACTGAGCAAGATGACGTCATGACACCACTGCTCAGAGGGGTCCCGCGCCTAGGTCTTGCATTGGGCCCCGCACTTGCTAGAGCGAGCCCTGCACAGGAACATGGTTAATACAAAAAAAAGACTTCAAATATTCACTGTGACAATACTGCAAAGATATTGAAATACACAAATCCAATGGACTAGCTGTTGCACTGCTGGCTGATATAACCAATAAGACATTTTGGCAGAAAGTCAACAACAAAAACAGATCTCCATCACTACTAACATCGGTGGGTGGGGTAGATGGTGGTTCAGAGATTGTTAAAATGTGGAAAGACTATTACAAGGGAATATTAAACTCTGATAACTCTGCCAATGAGTCTGCAGAGTTTGTGGAGCATAGCATAGACTGCAAGGAGAACTATGCGGTGCTGAAATGCCCATGTGTTCTGTTGTTTCGCTGACATCAATGCTTCAAAAGCTGCCCTTGAACAAGGCACCAGGGCCTGATTTTATTTCTGCAGAAAACTTGCTTATGCAGGTGAATCTCTATGTATTTTTCTCAGTTTATTGTTTAACATGTGTATTGTTCACGGTTACCTATCCAAAACAACTACAGTTCCCATATGCAAAAACAAAAATGGCAATTTGACTGACACATCAAACTACAGACCTGCGGCAGTTGCCACAGTGGTGTTAAAGCTACATTGAACATAATTCATATTATCTAGCATCCCTTCTTTCCTTGGAACCACAGATAATCAATTTGGCTTTGAGGCTGGTCATGGTACTGATCAATGTACATTTTTCTTGAACCAAACTGTTTCATATTTCGTAACCCATGGTTCATCAGTGCATGCTGTTTTTTAGGTGTATCAAAAGCATTCGATCGAGTATTGCACATGAAATTATTTGAGGAATTAATTCAAAGAAAGGTGCCAATGTGTTTTGTGCGGTTATTAAAACATCGGTACAAGAAACAAACGATGCAAATAAAATGGGGCAAGCATTTATCTGAACCGTTTCATGTGACTAATGGGAAGGGCCGGATTTAACTGATGCGAGGCCCTAGGCTAATCCACATGTGAGGCCCCCTCTCCCAACACATGGTCTACGTTTTTTTATAAGAATCACATCTGTTTTTTGCTTATCTGTGTTCAAAAAAAACAACAAAAAACAAACACACTGCACCTATATAGTACGTGTGGTGGCATAAAGACTTTAAAGCACAACGTGAGGACCATGTTGCAACTCGCTTACCACGGCTGCAAAAATCTCACATCACACGAGAAAAACACATCACGTAAAACGCACCCAAATGGTTCTAACTGTTACGTTCACGATTCGCGTGTTTTTTACGTTTTCAGACTGGTAAGAATCGAACGCAAACAAGTTGTCGCGTGAAAAGATGTGAAGTTTAAAAACCAGAACCGTCGCCCAGAAAGTCTTGAATTAGGGGTTTAAATTTGCGCAAGGGGACTTGACATTCTGAAACTTTGATAAAATCTTTGCTGATTTATAGTGTTTCATATTTAAATTTGGAAGGGCTGAGCTCACCAATGCCCACCGTGGCGACTGGACTGGTTTAAATTTCGCTTATGCTGTCATTATTGAAATACGTATAAAGAAATAAAAAGCTACAATCATCAAATCAAGTAAGGCTGAACATAACACAGTGAACAG
>Ga0210059_1007954_pt1 | contig 16817 bp, 12 predicted proteins | sample Ectturendosymbi2_FD_188042 | JGI IMG/M metagenome (GOLD analysis project Ga0210059, IMG submission 188042) | Ecteinascidia turbinata endosymbiont from Florida, USA - Sample 2 (SPAdes) (version 2) | ecosystem: Host-associated > Tunicates > Ascidians > Unclassified | place: Key West, Florida...
ATAGCTCTTCGTGCAGTTTGTCAACGATATTTAGTAGCGTATACCTCGTGCTTTATTTTATCTCCCCGCTGTCACCATATTGTTCACGTCAAAATCGTACAGTAGGTAATGATGATCGCTGATGAATCAAGTGTGCGGATGGCAAAACATCACGTTTGTTGCGAATAAAACATTTTCGGCGTAATGAAAGTAAAACTCGAGTGTGCAGAACTTCCAACAACATTTTTCATGGCTACTGCGAAGCTATTACACCAGGCACTGTGCAGAACACAGTTTTCAAATTTCCCCGAATATGCAACTTGAAATTTTACTATTGAATGAAATTGTTGTTTGAGCAATGGTTTTACATGCAACAAAACAATAAACATTGCGCGATCTATCACAGATGCACACAACACGTTTTTTGTTTTTGCAAAAAGCGCCTCCTTATGAAAATACACGCAAGCAACTGCGTAACAAAACGCAGCTTATTACGAGGGACCGTTTCTTTAACGATGAGTCACTCATAACTCAATCAACGCGAGTGTGTACAACAGCATTAAGTTCACGGTAAACCCGGTTTTGTACACAGTGACAGAACCAACTGAAATTTGTCGCCACCTCAGTCATGCACAAGATTGTGTGCTCTCGTTCGCGTGGTCAAAACAGCGATGACATCACAGTCGGATCGTTTGATCTTCACCATCGAAGCAACCACGTTACGTTGTCTCTCGCTTTGTCAGAAGAACTTTAAGATCAGCTTGAACAATACAATTCACCCTTTGATTACAGCAACCGGTCTCAGCTTGATGGCTTTTTTACTTATTCCCGCGGCGTGACACGTGTTAACCACGTCTGTTACATTCTTGTACGATTCCGGCGCCTGGAAAAATAAGATTTGCTGAGCGCGCATTTAAAAGTCCGTCAAAAACGTCGTAATGCCGACGCACAAAAGTTTAAACCGCTGCAGAACGACACGTTTCAGCGCTTGCTTGTGCAAAGTGACAAAACGTCTTAACCACCCCGAAAATCGAACATGCCCGCTTGGTAGTACGCCATTGAGAAATAATAAACTTCTGGATCAAGTTAAAATCAGAAAGCAATGTCACGCACCTCTTCCATAACAAGCTTGGGCGACGCCACGCGTATTGATATACCCAGTTCAGCCAGTTTGTCAAGGACATCCTGGTAGTCGAGGTTTCGACGAGATTTGGCCCGAGACAAAGCCCGTCCCTGCACGAAAACGCAAGCAAATAAAGTGTCACTGAACTGAAAAAAAACAACCCAATCCGTCTGTGAATGAAATGGATACAGGCCCTCAATAAAAAAAATCTGATAAATGAAATGACGTTCACTCTTGCACTTCGAGGAGTATTTGACCTTTCGAAATCTCCTGCATACCACCTAGAACGGATTACTTGCATACCACCACAACTTTGATCTGTCAACCGGCTATCTGATGCAGCTACAGCACGCATCTGAAAGCAGAATTCACATTAATAACCACAAATTTATCAACTTCATCGAAACTAAAAAGCCTTCAAAACTATTCATGTTTAGTTCGAGACGTTTCGAATTGTTTTTAAACCTTTTTCCATCGGAAATTCAAAACCAGAAGACTTGGCGACGTAGAGAGGTGAAGGTGACGTAAAAACGTTGAAAAGCAAACAATACTCCTGGTCACGGTCTATCGAAAAGAATGCTTTCACAGCCAAGAATCAGTTAATTTCGTCTACTACGTGGGCACCATCAGCTCTTATTCAAATTTAAACTCCTGGTCATATCAGAAACGCTGTAAACGAAACCAAAACTGCCATAAATTTTAGGTACTTTACGTATTTTTTCAATTAAGATGTTCGCAGTGCACTAACAACATTATAAAAGCAAACTTGAAAAAGTAATATTTTGCGTTTTCTGTAAACGAAAAATAACTTTGAGAAACAATGCAGTCATCGGTGTTGTTTACACTTGGTATTGTTTACAAAAAGCTTACCGAAATCTGCAAGTCTGATTGACCTTGCATCTTGAAAAGTGCTATGAATATTACATACTAACAACCTTAACGAAGCAAGTTTGCCAGTGAAGCACTCATTTTAAGACAGTCATGGCCTCCAACAAGCAACTTATTCATGAGTTACGACAAAAAGCGCGTCATAATTTGTTAAGCAATTTAACCGCTTGGTGGTTGAACAGCTTACTTCTCGACATTGCGCTATCTTTTTTACAAGCAAATAAAAAGCAAGGCGAGCACATGTTAAACAAGTAGTTCTTAACGGGCTCCCCTGATGGAATGCCAAAGTATCTTCTTTTAACTCTCAGATGCACAAACAACAAGCGTACTTTATGCGCATTCTCAATTCTTGTGTAGTTTTGCAAGATTCGATCTTTCAAACAGGGGTGTGCGTCAGCCAGTCCAGCCATACACCTGTGCTCCACTGCTCGTATTCGACAAGACATCAGTGCAGCCTCATTCTGCACTTGTAAATTGCTCTGACGCAGTGATGAGCGTGTTTTGCTCCCCTGTTTTAACGCGCAGCCTGTTATTTTTCCAGTCATGAACTGCTGTGTCGTAGTGTTGAGTGTATTTTCCTGCGATATCCTAACCTGGAGCGCTGATACTAAGGGGAGTGCGTGTAGACGAATATGCATATTATGTCAACAAACTTCGCCAAAACGTTAGTGTGGAAACATGACTATGACGTCAAATTGTGACGTCACAAACAGCGCACACCAAATACAAATTACCACAATATGCCACTGAATGAAACCCCTCCCCCATGAAAATTTTCTGCGTACGCCACTGAGCTTCGCTGATATTTGTACTACATTTCGAAAGTTTAGTAACAGCGCTCTGAAACCAAGTTGATTGAAACAGCACACTCACCACAAAACTTCAAGAGAGTGCGCTAACCCCAGGTAAGACATTAGGTCATTGGCAACTAACCATGCTATCGTAAGGGCATATTTCTACTCCACTAGCAACAAAGCTAATGGAACGCATGAAAGAAAGGGAAAAATCACTTATGATTCCACCAGTGTTGGCTGCAACTTACCTTGATCCGGAGTACCACGTGCTTTTGACTAAAGAACAGCGAAACTCAGGCAAAATTGAGCTTTAAGCCTTCTGCTAATTAAAGACTTCTGCTACTGAGACCGCAACAGGACAGCTTGTGCAGTAGAGAAGTGCCTAGTAGCGTACTAGTAACAAAGACCGTGAACTTACACCTATGCAGCTGATGCTTATGTCCAAAGGCAAGGAGACGAATTTGAGTCAGGTCGCTTGCTCATCTTTTATCACATCCTTAATCCACTTTTTTGACTTGAAGAATTATGCAAAAGTAGATTGTGTATTTCATTACTGGGTTGAACAAACCAACAAGGTGCTTTCACAACTGGCTTGGATTGTTTTTGCTATTACAATGACACAAATGTCAGTTGAAAGACTCTTCAGTGGCATAAAATTGATATTAAGTGGTTTGCGCAATTCTTTGGCAGAAGACACTTTGCAAGTAACTATCTTGCAACGCACTAATATGTGAGCATATCAGTTTAGTGTTCGTATTCAGCATTCACCAGTTGAGTTCTTTTCCATTCATTAAACGCGTTTCTTCTTAAGTTGTTCTTGTATAATGTACCTCTTTAGCGTGGATTAGCCCCATTTCGTTTGTTATCAGAGGTGTTAGTTTAACACTAGGTATGGAAAAGTATGGAAGATGGAATGGAAGATTTTTGGTATGGTATGGAAGATTTCAGGTATGGAATGGTATGGAAGATTTCAGGTATGGAATGGTATGGAAGATTTCAGGTATGGAATGGAATTGTATGGAAGATTTTGCCTGCTGTGGAAGATGGAAGATTTACATTCCATTCCATAGTATGCCCTGCATGACACAAAGGCTTCACCAAAAACGATACCGAACTTGCGGAGCCAACACGAACGTGATAATATTCCGTTAAGAACTTGAGGAAACGTGCGCGGTTGCGTTTCGTACAAAAAGTTGCCAGTTGCGGTTAGTGTGAAAGCAGTTCCCACGATTTTCAGCGAGTAGATAAAATCTTTCCAGACTGCGCTTTTCAAACCAATTCGGATCTTTTTTTAACAGCTGTTTGAAGTCTTCCAGGCAAAAAAGTCAAAGACTTTAGTACATGATGTCATTTGCTCACGAGAAATAAACAGCAACGCACTTTCTTACTAGAGACATCCGACCTGATGGCGGGCTTTTCAAGCAGTCCTTTCAAAAGACGTCGCTTGACTGAAGGTTTCGCACAGTAAAGCCGAAGCCCGAACGGCATGAGCGTCGGAAAGGGGGGCTTTGGTCCTCCTGGATTTTAAAATTTGACATTTTCCTAGTAAATTTATAGCAAAAAAGGTTCTTTTCTTAGTTTCGAGTGAGTAAAATGAAATTTCACCACTTTCTTCCCCACCTGGAAAAATATTTTTGGCTGCCTCGGAAAAAATGCACTATTCCCCCTTGGAATAACTCCTTCCGACACCCATGCCGAACGGTACTATCTTTTCCAATGACTTTTGCTCGAGCATGATAATCTCAATTTCGTCCTCTACTATTTACGTTGAAAAATCGAGCACCTGGTGTCAGTCGTGAATACAACATAGCCGAGACGCTCTGCTTATTCTCGGAGCAACAGTATCTTCCTGCTCATATTTTTTTTCACTTATCTGACGACGCCGTTAACACAATCAAATCGATTTTCCCTTACGTGCATACGTTTTGATCCTGTTGCGACAGAATTTTTGAAAAAAAATTCAAGTTTTCAAAAAATTTCAAAAAAAGGCATTTTTAGTGCTGCACAATTGACGTAGAATACATCTTTTTGTTTACCATGATTTTTTGTTTCGCATGATTGACACGAATCTCAGCTGAACTCACCGCGCCATGACAGGTGGTCCCAAAAGTGGTCTCCATGCCATGCTGGGTGCCGGTCAGGACGTAGCTGCAGGTGCCCATGGTCCCGCCGATCAGCACTGGCTGCCCAGTAAGCTGGAAAGCAACGAATTTGATCGAACAACGACGTAAGTCGCTTGAAAAAGCATGCGTGAGCGGGCGCATCATAAAGTGTTCCTCCACATCACAATGCGTAGCCGCGATAAGCAATAAAAAAAACAGCTTGCATGTAACAATCAAATTCAAAACACGCCATATCGCAGCATGGGTGCTCGTAAACAGAGAGTTCGCGCGATCAGCTACAAATCCAACTTTTCACCCAGACACACGTGTTTAATTACACCCTGGTCGGCTTATTTATTGTCTACAGGATTTTTCATTGCAGCAGAAACAATTGGTTAGGGAGCTTGATGAGTTTTGTGCGTTTTTTTCAATGCCAAAATGCTTTTCACTGCTCTTTGCTTCAACAGTCGCTTGTCGTTACGCCGAAGGATTTTTCGCTACGTACTGGCGAGAAGTTTTCATCATGCTGCTTAACTTCGAAAAGATGGACTGAATAATAAAGCCCGCTTGTGAATAGAAAAAGTCAGCAAACGAACACAGAGAGCAAGAATGCCATGAAAACGAACTAAAGCAAGTTGAGGAAGAGAAGGGCACAGAAAGAATTTATCCTGTAGTGACTTCAGATTTTTTCAAGCTCAGAACGATAAGGGTACGTAAATTTGCATAAGTTGTTCAAGCAAATTCACTGCAAACGCATTAAAGTTGGTCTTTTCACCGGACAGTTTATGCTACGTAGCCAGAAAATACGTTTTCGTTTCACTGTGGCTGAAGCTGTTTTTTTTCCGGTCATAGACCGAAATGTTTTTGAAAGTAAGTCATTTCGGTCAGAATGTCTGAAAATACAGGCTAATAAACACTGTTACGCCGAGTTTTAATACAACTGTGAGACAAACGACCAAAATGTCTTAGCTAAAAAAAAAAAAAAAACAGGGCTGAAGTACAAACCGCCATAGTTGGTGCGCACTCGCGACTTGGCAGACCTGCATTGTGAGAGAAAGGCGATAAAACAAACCATCTTCACGACAACCACTGAATATCACCTGATAGTCAACAGGAATGAGAGGGTGATGTGGAGGAAAAGCGCGCGTCGAGCCTTTTCTGTGCACCAGCAAAGTTTTCTGCTTGCCGTCGACCATGTGCTCCTCGATCTTGGCGATGTTGTGCGAGACGTCGTAGATGAGATGCATGTCCAGGTCGTCCGGCGAGCAGTTGAACACTTTGCCGAACGCCTGCAAAGGAAGGAACTAAATCGTCAGCGGGCGATTGCGAAACCAGGGCTGTGGGAACCGGAGCAATTTTGGGCTGTGGAACCGGAGCAACTTTGGGTGGCTGGAGTCGAACACTTTTAGACAGCGAAGCTGAAGTCGGAACTTGAAATTTGGGTTCCGGTTCCACGGCCCTAGTTTGTGGGGCAAGCGGGTTATACAAATAGTGCAATGTTTTTCACTTCAGTGTTCAATGGACTAAATCATTCTGGAGCCGGAACCAAAAACTTCTAGACACTATAGCCCAGGGATTTTTTTAAGGAAAATGTTAGGAACCGGGTTTGGATTTGTAGGGACCCGATTTTCTCTGATTTTAGAGACCCGATGATAATTTTCTCTGATTCTAGGGACCCGAATCTGGTCCCTAAAACGCCTTAAAACAGCCCTGCTATAGCCGGATCCAAAAATTTTAGATGCCTTGAGCTGGAGACGGAGCACGAAATTTGAGTTCGAGCTCCACAGCCCTGGGAGAAACAAACGCACAAGCGTGCATTATCGTACATAACGAGTTTGCGATGGAACAAAAACCCGCAAAATCACAGATAAGCCGGGAAGTTCTGTTCACCCACAAAGTTAAAATATTTACATCAAAATTTTACATATTCGCACTTTGTGACCACAAGCGCATTACAGCGCCTTGATCAAGTGCTTTTGAATTGCACCGTGCGTTCAACGTTACCTGTCTGGTGAGGAAGGTCATCGAGCTCCTGTTCACCCAAGCGTAGTTTCCCGCTGCGCACATCGCTTTCAGGTAGTCTTGGCCCTCCTGCGAGCTGATTCTCGCACAAGCCAGCTGCCGGTCGTTGACTATGATCATATCCCGATTCATCGCCTTCTCCATACTGACCAGGGCATCTAAGAAAGGCAACTCGTTCAACAGTTTAGGAAGGCATTGGTCCGCATATTTTTCAGCAAAACCAACAGCACACACACTTTAGGAAGTGGATAACGCGTTTCATTACGTTCGTAGTCAATTAGACAGGTTATAGTTGCCGTTCAAATGCTCGAAACAACAATACCGTTCAAGGTTAGCAGTCTCACCATTTTTACTTTCTCCTCTCCTACAGAGGTTGCCACGACAGCCTTTTCGCTTTTGCAAGAAAAGCGTCCTTGGTACATTCTCATTTAACGTTTCACCACCTACACCGCTCTAGCAAAAGAAAGCCAACGCAGTTATCGTCACAGGGGAGATTTTGAAATACAAGAGGATTGCTTAACACGTGTGTCTTTCAGCTGCAAGATTTCAAATCATGAAGCACTACAACCAACATCTTCATGCATAATCTGATCGAGCCTGCTTTTTTTTCGCTGAGACATTTCGGTCGTTTGCACATAATAGTATGAAAACTCGACGTAGCAGTATTCACTAGTCTATTTTTTCGGACAATTTGACCCAATTGACTTAATGTTTTTCGGTCATTTTTTTTAATTCGGTCTACGACCGAAGAAACATTACGATCCAACAACAGCTCGAAGCCAAAGCGACTGTCTTGAAAGAATACCTGTCGCCACCTGATGGCCCAGGCCCCTGCTTCCACAGTGAACCATCACGCATACTTGGCCGGTCCTGTCAATGCCCATTTTGCCAGCAGCGTGCTTGTCGAAGATTTCATCCACAACTTGAATCTCTGCGTAATGGTTGCCAGCCCCGAGGGTGCCAAGCTGAAGATAAATGATTCAAAAAAAGAACGCTTAAAAAATTGAATGGTAGGATATCTAACGTTCATATTTTGTGACTTAGTCTTTCCGCACAAATGCTGATAACGAAAAGGGGCTGCAGATAAAACATTGCCGCCGAATAAATTTAACCTCGATTGCATATCACGATTCAACTACAGTTCGGATCAAGATTCGAAGCAGTGTCTGCTGATACAGTTACTAAGATCCGAACTACAGTTCGGATCAAGATTCGAAGCAGTGTCTGCTGATACAGTTACTAAGTTACTGGATGATACAATATTTGAGTCAAATCCGTGAGAAAACCTCAACTCGACTAAGCGACTAACCCGACTATTTGACGTTTACAAAATTGACGTCACCGTATGAACAGAAATACTGTACATAAAGACATATACGCCACAAATACCCATAAATTGCCAATTGTGAATGAGGCTAATTATCAAATGCGCTCTGCTCAGTTCTTTTAACCACTTACTGCATATCTGTAGGTTTCACAAAATTTGAACAACAGAACATGACGACCACGGCACGAAATGACAAAACGAATGTATTTTTCTAATTTTCAGTTGTTACGTAACACACTTGCGTTTGTGATACTGTATAGTATACTATTATATCACAAGAAGTTTTGCAATTACCGGGATCCATATCTTACTATATTTATGGCTCGATCAAGCAGATTTGCCTGAATATGCGGATAGAAACTAGTGGTTTTCGCAAAATGGCTCAATGAAAGGACTGACTCAATAAATCGGTGACCTAAGCGGAATTCACTGCGTATACTAATCCAGGTTTTTTTTTTTTAACGAAAACGTTAGGTACCCGGTATGGACCTGTAGGGACCCGGATTTCCCTGATTTTAGAGACCCGATTTTCTCTGATTCTAGGAACCTGATGATAATTTTCTCTGATTCTAGGAACCCGATGATAATTTTCTCTGATTCTAGGGACCCGAAAAACACCTTAAAAACCCCGACTAATCATTACTTTTACTTGGATTTTAGGGCTGGCACGCATACGTCTTCCTTTTAGAGGACATCCTCTAAAAGGAGAACGTATGTATGTCAATCCTAAAATCGAAATAAATATAATAAGATATCCTCCGAGTACGCTAAAAAGTGCCGAAATATCGTGCTTTTGTCTTTCATATGTTTTCTTGAATGCAAGTTACGGCTTACGCTTAACGTTGATGGTTTATTACTTGGGAGGAGCTGTATAGTTGTGGGATTAGATTATGCCTACCTTGTCGGACGATTATTGAGGTCGTTTTCTGGCATTGTTGTGATGTGCACAGCGTTGTGTTTTTGGATTTCTTGCATCATAAACGCCATTGTTTTGTGACATTTGTTTTCAATTCTACGCCGCATTAGTGAGGTCTATCTGCAATCATGGGCGTCTGCAGAAATTTTCCCAGGGGGGAAACGCCAACAATTTGCTCATCATTTTCAGGTTGCTGACGATGCGATGCAAATGGCTGTTAACAAAACGGTCTATCCTTTCTACATGGCAGAGATAATGCCCTATGTTTCGGCAACAGCCACAAAAATTGCCCTTCGATGGCGCAGCAATGCTTCTTTTTCACTCATGCTTTTTTCTCACTGTATAAAATTACGTTGCTTACCGCTATTAGCACTCAGTGTCTAGCTGCAGTACCCGCCAAAAATGTCAGCATTCAACAGTCACATGCGGCAAAATGCCTACGAACTTGAAATGAAACTTTGAAAATTCGTTGCCATGTTGTAGTTATGCAATAAAGACCAACACTGGAACATTCCGCTGGCAGTTTTATAACCTACCCCTGCAGGCAAAGGAGCGGTCATGAGTGAGCAACAAGCTCATCACTGCATGACACCAGAACAGTCAATCTGGTTCTTGTGCAGTGTGAGTGTCCTACTGGAAAATAAACTGTCATTGTAAGAATTAAATCACTTAATCGGAATTAAGTTGCTGACAAAAGGTTTCCTACAAATTTTTGGCTCTAAGATCCAAGTTCCAGGGAGGACAAATGCTTGTTCCCCCCCACCCTTGCAGACGCCCATGTCTATAACATATTACACGCGTTTTGCAAGGACTTGATGCGGCGAGCGGTTGCCGCCGAAAGGTGCCCACCAGTCAAGGTGATAAAAATAGCGTAGTTCTACTAGATTCGCACTGTGTGTATCGGTTTGGCAAACTTTTTCTTGATTACGTGAATCTGGTGTGTGGTCTCAGGTATGGTAGAACATGTTTGCATTTTTACGACTTAAAAAAAAAAGCATGTTATACCAAATGTTGCCAATCTTGCACCTGAAAGTACACACCATGCTTGCATGAACAACAAAGTGGGACTTGAGCCGCAGTGAGTCATAGTATATCAAAAGGGTCAAAACAAAAATCCTCACATCAACATCACAAATGGTTGTTCATTTACTTATTTCGGCAAACTAGTATGCTGGGCCAAAAACTAACCTGGGGTAGTCCTCTCTTTTTTGCTTTAGGTGAAACTTTAGCTGGATCTGCCTGAAGCATCCTCCCGTATTCCTCACAGTGTTCTTTGTCTTCAGCCCAGGCATATCCTTCTCGCAAAGACCAGTCTACACCCATTTCCAGTGCTTCAGCAAGATCTCTATTGCATTTAATATAAATTCAGAAACACCTGCACACAAGTTCTGTAAGGAGCTGTCATTAACGCTCAAAAAACACCATCATTCCAAAATGAAGAAAAACTACCAAGCGTTTTACTTTGCAGAACTGTTGTAGACTTCATTCTGAAGATCACTGAACCAAAGCATAACAACTCCACTTTTAATGTAAAAATGTCAACACACCAAACCAAAAACATTCTTTTGCAAGTTTTGAAACATGTGACTGTGAAGTTAGTTCATTACTATCTGATATAAACGAATCACACGTAAAACATTCCATTGACATAAACATATGCTATGCCTTCGCACTTTGCAGCCATTGGTATGACCCCTTTAGAACCAACTCCAACTGGAATATGATCAAAAAGAGACTGGCATAATTGCTCCTTAACTGGTGCAACGTCTGTTTCATCCAAGTTTGTTCTCAGAAGCCTCACACCACAGTTGATGTCAAACCCTGTAAAAAGAAGAGCACAGTTAAACACTAGCATGGTTTGCTCACACTGACATACCAACATGAATTTCTATTAATGTGTCACAGTCCACACGTTTCAGTTACACAATTCGATGATTTTTGTGCAACCTTGTGCTATGCATCACAAACACAAATTTTCATAACTGCAGTAATTTTTTTCCTGCATACATCTTTAACATCAGCTTTATAGTGGCCAGTGTCTAAGTTTGATCTAATTTTAGTTGTTCTCAGTGTACTGACCAATATTACTGTCCACCATTTGCCTTTATTTTAATGTATAACCATTGTCCAGATGTTCATTCTTTATTTAATTTTTTCTGTCCTCATAGATCTGCTAATTCAGAAGAGATATTCTTTTTTCAAATTTTCAGGCAACATGCAGAACTTCCACATGTTGATGTAAAATTTCTGCTAACATTTTCTTAACACTTTAAATCAGGAATGGGGAGCCTATTTATTGCCACGGGCCGCATGAATTGTGGAAAGTTGCTGGTGAGTCACATAAATTAATTAATTTCATCACAAAGTTCTACCTTTATCCTCCAAAGTAAAATAAAGAGAGAAACCTATGTCGATGAGTGAGAGGGACTTTTTTCTTGACTTATTGTCTACCTGTCTGCTTGTCACAGAGTTTAGTTGCGATGCAACGTTGTGTACTACAGTAAATTGGGTAACGAAAATTCTAATGCTTCATACTAGCCGCAATCGGCCCCACGGACCACAGGTTCCCTATCCCTGCTTTAAATCATCAGTCACAAATTTTGATGCACTAGTTCTGAAAAACAATGCACTAAACATTGAGGTAGGAGAGAACAACAATTTCTTCAGTTGTTACAGAGCCATGGTGTAAAACAGGGATCGGCAACTTTTTGGCAAATGTATGCCGATTCAAGATTCAAAATCATTCAATGTGCCAACTACATCCATATTTTTGCACAAGGTCAATAATACTTGTGAATTATAACAAAATTGATATGTAAAACTTAAAGCTTCTGCATGCCAATGGAAATTATTTGGGGTGGCAAGTGTGGCATGCATGCCCCAAGTTGCCGACCCAAACATAATGAATTAAAAAACTTGTGATGTGGAATATCTACTGTGATTAAAGAAAGTCCACAACTTTATTCCAGTTCTCCACCATACTCTTACCTACTCCTCCAGGACTGACAACTGCTTCTGGATCATTCATATCAAAAGCAGCCATATTTCCAATAGCAAAACCATATCCTGAATGAACATCTGGTAGTCCAATTGATTGCTAAACAGTTTACGAAACAACAGAAAGGCTTTACTTTTTTCTCAAAGATATAGTACTATTAATCGCCAATTTTGCGTATCTCAGCAAAATATCTCTAACAAGAATAATCATTCCACAAATCGCAGCTCCAAAATTATGTCACATGTACAACATCAAAAATTCACCTTCACAATTCCAGGCAGAGCAGCTACATTGGCTGGCTATCTGCTTCACACCTGGAAGAAAACCACCAATACCACCTCGGCATGAGTTCCTGAGCTCTTCCAACATAAGTTTTTCAAGATGATCATTAATGTAAAAAGAACCTTCCACCTAAACAAAAGATCCTTTGATATAACAATTTTTCAGCAACAATGCAGAAATAATAGCACTTATTACCAAAGCTAATTAGGCTTAGAAGCAATAAATAGAAATATATTTAATGCAATTTTAATATCACAGTTTCTATACAAGCAGAAAAGATTGTCAACTGCAATGGAGCTCTTATCTAGTTGTTTTTCCAGAACCATATATGGGTAGGGTCTATGTTAGAAAAAAGTTCTAAATAAGGCAATCAGTAAATGGCAAGTTTTAGGTATATCTGTCACAGACTAATTTACATTGAATAATTGACCTTCATATTGGGTACAAATCCCTTTTTGATTCTCCAACAATATGATGACTCCTTTTCCAAATAGGTCATCTCTTCGTCAAAAGAACGAGGCATGGTCAATTTCAAACACTAAAAAATTAATTTCAAAAAATTCAAGAAAACCCTCACTTCAGCAAACAAATACTGGATAAAAAGATGCAACAGAATTAGAACTATAACAAGTAGTGACAGCAATGACAATAAGCTGAAAATTTAGAAATTATGCTTGGCACTACAAAATATAAAAAGAACATCTGTGGCTAACAATCCAGAGAACACATTTCTTGAATTTGTTTACATTTATCCTGAAACAATATCAAAGTAAAAGAACATACTACAACTTTAGCTTTTCGCATTCTACTCTCCCAAATACTGATATCTGCGATATCATTAGCAGGTTTTTTTTAAGGCGTTTTAGGGGCCTGATTTGGGTCTCTAGAATTGAAAAACCGGGTCCCTAGAATCAGGGATATTGGCTCCCTACAGGTCCATACTGGGTACCTAACATTATCCTTTAAAAAACCCTGTCATTAGTGATTAGTTGCGTCTCACAAATGACAAACACATCCCAAACAGTTACAGTAACTGTAAGAACGGTTGAGTCCAAATATTTAATAGATGCTTAGCTGTATTGGAATTGAATATTTCTGCCTATGCAACACTTTACACATTTTCCTTCAAGTAACAATTTTGCATTTGCCTTGGCAACCAAAGTCTTTTTTTTCAAAAAGAACTCAAGAAGTAGCAGACATATTATAATTTGTTGCTGTCAGTGTCTTGTGCTAATTTTTTGGCACACATGAAGAGTAGAGAAATAAACAGATAAAGAAGTCAGGTAGCCTAGTACACATGTGAGTGCCAAACCAGGTTAGGATACACATACACAGTGAACAAGCTGCAGCATGGGAATAACTATAACCACTGAAAAATATTGGACTTAGTCTTAGACCTCAATTATGTTTCTTTTTCTAACCCTAACCCGACACATTGCCAAAACACTAAACCCTGAGGCCCAATCATCAGTTTTTGGAGGGTACCTGTATTTGGTATGTACTATGTAGAACAGGGGTGAGCAATTAATTTGGCTCGGGGATCAATTTTGGAAGGCCGCATTTAGCAGAGGGCTGTACCTTCTAATGGAGACAGAAGCAAGTCTCTGACAAGTTAGCCTCAGCACTAAATTGGAGGAAAATTCACATTTGAAGATTTTTTCTTAATCATTTTGCGGGCCATTGAAAATGCTGTGGCGGGCCACATGTGGCTCACAGGCCACTAATTGCCCACCCCTGATGTAGAATATCACTATGGGCATGTGCAGATGGTGTGAAGTCAGAAATTGCGCAAGACAGAAATTTTGCTTGACAGTGACACCATACTCCATAGTCACTATATTGACACCAGTGTCAAGCGAAATTTCTTACTTCACACCATGTGCACATGCACAGAGCAATATTTTACATACCAATACGTTAAGAAAATTGATGATTAGGGCTTAGGGATTCATCTTTAGGTAAGTGTGTCAAGTTAAGGTTTCGGTTAATGTGAGAAAAATAAAAATAATTGAGGTCTAGGAGTAAGTCCAAACATTTTCAGTGGTTAAAGTTATTCCCGTACTGTAGCTTGTTGTTGTGGGTACGTGAGATGTAACCAAAAAATTTTAATTAACACAACACACATCAAAAAAGTAATTGCCAACTTTTTTTCTTTATTCTGAGAAGCACAACAACTGACAAACAAAAACAGGTCAGAAATTTCACTTGACACCAGAGATGATCACATAATGTTTTTTTCTATCTGATCCTATCCTGTTTTTGAAAAATGATAACCATATCCGATCCAAATCCTGTTTTGGTTGAAATCATACTATCTGTATCCGAAAACTATCCGATTATGCACAACATTTATTTTTTGCCTCATGAGGCAAAATAACCGCTGGAATTATTTTGCTTTCAGTGGAACATGACATGCTGAAGTAGTCACATGACAAGTTTGGAACGCATGTCCTGCTTAGTTGACTGTGACATCTGTAACAGCTCAGTCCCAGCTGCATAGACAAGTGTTGTCATAGTTTCAGGGCTGGCAAGCAGTTAGTGGCTTTTTGTTTGCATTACGTGAACTATAGGCTAAACCTTAACTCAAACACTGAACCCTAAAACCTGACCCTAATCCTTGACCATAAGCCCTGACACTAACCTTGAACTTTTAAGTGGCAACCAACTGTCTCTTTGCATATCCTACTTCTCTCATGAGCACTTCAACCAATTGTGTTCAACTGAAGGCAAAATAGCCCCAGCACAGTCTTTGCCTCATGAAGCACAATAGACACTACCTAAATGCACTGTGCCACTTTGAGCCCTGTCATGCCTATAAACAGCAAGCTTGACATAGTGCATAACCTAAGTACTTTTCAGAGTCTATACCTGTCTCTGCCATGTTTCCTATCATATCGTCATCCTTTGCCTGCCAGGGCCTTGTCAACAGGTTGCTTCCCTCTCTCACATTGCCTCTATGGGAAAGTAATCCACGCAACTGACGCTTGGTCTGCACTTCATGATTCATCCCCACGACGAAAGGAAACACAATCGGCCTGGGATGACCTCGCTTGCAGAGATTCACTCGCTGTCCTGTTCGACACCCCAAGTCATTGGAACCACTGTCGGCTACGCACTGCACAGAAAATCCACACTGCTGCCTGGTCAGAAGCCTTCCCGATTGCCATTGTCAGAAACCTGCTGAGCCCTGACGAACTCCGAATTGCAACTGCCCTCCACACTGATGCCAAAATTTTTGAAAACACGGAATGCCGCTGTGGTCAGTTTGTTGACAGGCTGGGGCTTTATGGCCTCTCCTCACTCCTGCATAAAGAACGCAAGCCACTTCCCCAGACATTCAACCATCAACTCCATCCTCAAACGGTCATTGACCCACATTGGTCTCACCTCTGTCTTTTGGAGCCCGTTGGCTTGACGAGGGATAGAAGAAGGCCCGATGGTTTGACCCTGAACCCTTGGTACAGAGGCAGGAGCCTTGTATGGGATGCCACAGTTGTGGATACCTTTGCTGAAAGTCACTACATAGTCAGTGCCGCTATACCAGGCAGTGTAGCAACTGACGCTGAGGCCAACAAATGCTGGAAATACAATGACCTCCTTGACAATTATTACTTTCAACCAGTTACAATTGAAACCACTGGAGTGTATGGCAAGTCCACTGCCCCTTTCTTCAGCTGTCTTGCAAAGAAACTCATTGACATTTCAGGTGACCCGATGGAGCGACAGTGGCTTCACCAGCGCCTGTCTCTGGCTGTGGTCAGAGGGAACACTACCAGTAGATTGGCCTGTGTGCAAGTTTGATCTGATTTTAGCCATCTTCAGTACATCAACCAGTGTTCCTGCCTGTCACTTGCCCCTCTTCAATGAATAGCTATTGCCTACGGAATGTTTGCATTTTCTGTGAGCATATTTCCTTCAGTATGTGTTTTTTTTCTATGCTTTCTGTAAGGCCTCTGTGCAGTATTATTTTTCTCCCTTTTTAGCTATCTTGACTAACCTCATTTTGTTTGTTTTTCATGTATCTTCCATCAAAAAGCAAGTTGAAGTATTGCCACACCAAGCTTTTTATTACTAGTCATTTGTTTAGTAACAATGGTTCTCCAGTTAAACACAATCCATGATTTCACATTCATGATCTCATTTATTAATCCTGCCCGTTGTTGCACTTCAACCACACGTAGTCTAGTAGTAGTAGCTAGCAATGCTAGTCTACAAACCAAAACAGCATTTGAAACAACAAACTGGTTTGAACTACAGTATTGTCTCAAATTTTGAAATGACTCACTTAAAATTTAGTCTAACAAGTCAATGTCACAAAACAACAATTTTGCGTATTGTGTTCAAGACGAAAAAAGCCAACGGCAACTGGCCTGGTTTCATCCAACA
>Ga0210059_1007955_pt1 | contig 16816 bp, 6 predicted proteins | sample Ectturendosymbi2_FD_188042 | JGI IMG/M metagenome (GOLD analysis project Ga0210059, IMG submission 188042) | Ecteinascidia turbinata endosymbiont from Florida, USA - Sample 2 (SPAdes) (version 2) | ecosystem: Host-associated > Tunicates > Ascidians > Unclassified | place: Key West, Florida...
GCCCGTTGCCAATTAGCTGTTTTTTGTCCTAACTTTTCAACCAGAAACGCTAGAAACTCAATCAAGGGCTCTAAAAACGCGTATTCTCGCATAGAATCCTAAAATACTGCGAGCCAAAATATTGGCGCGTTGGATCAGGTGATGACGTCACATAATTAACCAAAAAACATGCCCCTGTCATGATCCCATGGCCCAAAATCCCCCAACCATTTTTTAAAAAGTTTTTTTTTAATCTAAACTACACGACGCCACTAGTCATTACGGGGTTTGAACAGCTTTCTAGCTCAATCTGCTGCCGAGTTATGGCTGGCCAAAGTTTTCCTTGAAAGGGCAAATTATGTCTTTTCTGAAAAGTTTTGAATTAGGCCAAAAACTGGCTTTTTGACCCATAATTTTGGCTACAGATATGTTAGCAAGTCAATCCAGGGCTCTATAGATGCGGATTTTGACCTAGTTTTCAACAAAACTTTGAGCCAAAAGAGCGGGTTAATGGGTTGGGGCCCAGAGCCCGCCAAAGGTGGCCAAAATTTCCAGAACATGCCCTCTTTGTGACGTCACCTCTAGAAATCTCCCCACCGAAAAAGAAAAACTATTTTTTTGCGATTTTGACTACAAGACTTGCTGAATCCGTGGATGGTTTGGATAGCTCCCTATCTCAATCGCCTGGCGAGTTATAGGATTGCAAACCTCTGCAAGATTTGGGGCTTTCGCGGAACTGAAAGTGTGAACCATTTGGAAATATTGTGTCTTGGGATAAAAACATATTCTGCCAATGTTGTGTTTTAACCTAACGTGCTCACTATGCACACAAGCAAATCATTTAGACTTCACCAAGCCATCTAATTACTTGTTATTATCATACTTGAAGCAGCTTCGTTGCATCATAATAAATATTCCAAATAATTGCAGGCAGCAGGTTTTGCTTTGACCTGATGTTACATACTTAAAAACGTTAGAAAAATAGGTGTATATCTTTTGATGAAAAAAGTGCAAAAGTTTTCATCTTGAAAAACTCTTGAAACAGGTTTCTGGACAGGAATTTGTTACCTGCTAAACCTGCGAAACGGTTAGTAAAATCCTGCTAGAAAATCAGCTAGTTGATATATTAAAAATTTTACAGGTAACAGTGAGAAAAAGCAGCAAATAAACTAAAATGGCAACACTGCTGACCGCAATCTTACGCCTTTTGTTACGTAACTAAAAAAATAATCAAACAAGAATTTCTGGAAACAGACAGCGTTCAATGGAAAACCCCACCAAAACCCCACCACTTATGGCAAATGTAGCAAAATACTGACTTCTTACACCGAAGAAAATCTTATACATAATGTAATAAAGGAGATATATTGCAGAAGACCGCGGGGCCCGTAGAAATTGCTACATTTGCTACTATTGTTAATCCGTCAATGTCTGTATCCGAAAACTATCCCAAAGTGTATTATGATGTACAACATGTATTTTTGTGGGGTCATTGAGATCCTTCCTCAGGTAAACTTGGTCTAATTTCCTTCTAGCAGCATTGTAGGAGTTGCAATCCTCCACATAAGAATACACGTCAGGAGAAATGTGATTATACCAGAGATGATCAATATCCGGTTTTCCGGTTGGATATCCGGCAAGATAGTGAGTTTGTAACCGGATACGGATATCCAAAACTGCTTCCAAACGGGAAGCGGATACGGATCCGAATATTCGAAACGGTTTTATCGATATTTCGAAGATTCAGACTTTTGGAAAAAGTTGCACATTGCACAAACGTTCATTTATTATCTTCAGAAGCGCCTTGTTAAGGTTAAGTTTAACCTCAACACGTTATCAGAACGGTCTCATAAAAGATCACGAGTACATGAAACACTCAAGTAAAATCATTGAAGCAAAACGGACTCAAGAAAAGTAGTACTGGTAAAGACTTGTCAAGATTCAAAAACAACAGGAAGTAATACAAGTTCAACAATGTGCAAGTCATGAGCCAAGGGAAACTCAATGCATTGCGACCAAGACAAACTGCTAGGAACAATTATGGAAAATTTAAAGAAGGCTACAAGAGTGTAACAAAAAGACTACAACTCTTAAAAGAGCTTTTGCTAAGTTTGGAGTAACAGATCATAACAAGAAACTGAAAGATATGGATGAAAAAAGAGGAGTTTGGTGCTTTAGTCAATTGGGCTTTGAATGAACTTCCATCTTATGAACACATGTATTTGAGGCATAAAGTGGATGGTCAATTATATCAAAACAGCATACGAAAAAGACACACTGAAAGAGTAGTTGGAAAACCAAAAGTAAAAGATTGTCAAGAGGAAGCTATAACCTATGACTGGCCAGAACATGCAACTTATGAAAATCTGGATGAGAAGATAATAGCAATAAGTGTGTTGAGAACCAATGTGAAGAATGAAGCAAGAAAACAAGGAAAAGAATTGGCAGAGGAAGAAATAAAAGTGTTTCCACAGATTGATTGGACTGCAGGACTTCAGCAAAAAGATGGGGAAATAGTAAAAATATCAGAAGAAGAAATGGAACTTCTAAATGAATTTCTACAAGTATAAAATGACAATGTGGTTGAAAATCATGAAAAAGTGTATGGTTTTATATGTGTATTGTATAAATTGATGTGTTACAAACCAAAAAACAAAAGTAATAAGGGCAAAAACCTTGATTTGGGGTGAAATACTAAAATAAGGATAAAATCCTAAAGTCAGGGCAAAATAACTGAATCTGGGCAAAGTCCTGATTTCGGATAAAATACTAAGTCAAGGGCAAAATCCTAAAAGGGCAAAATCCTAAAGACAGGGTGAAAACCTAAGATTGGGGTAAAATACTCACAAAGAAACAAACAAAGAGAATTCTGTATAAATACTCATGGTTCAGGCATTCAGATTTTAGTAGTTACTCGAACTTGACTTGCAATGGACATAAAACAGCCGGCGGGGGTCTTGTAGAGTAATAAAGTTAAAACAGCTTCAGTCAGAAATATATGCTGAACAACGTAGAAAGCTTTTGCCCTGCACAACTGTAAGTACTTTGATTCTTGGTTTGTTTTATTAATACTTTGTCATTTTAAGTGTTGTAAATCATCCTTTATAACAGAGTTCTGTCACAAAATTTCTCATTTTGGGACTTGTAATATTTTTCAGAAAATATTAAAAATAGGGACAAAGTCCTGGCCAAATTTTTTATGATTTTGGACTTAGAATAATTCTGATCAATGAAGGGGATTTGTGTTTGTTTATGTTAAACCGTTGGTTATAAGAGTTCATGCTCATATTTGAAGCCATGTTCATTTGTATGCTCATGCTACAGTGTAATAAAACCTTGTAATGTGTTAATTGGGTGAGTGGCCCTGCCATTAACAGCTAGGGTTGGTGGCATTGGCTTCAGCTCTTAGTGTGTTGAAGTCTCTAGTAGGGTCTAGCCTCGAGGATCCCACGAATATTCATGATGTGAGTATTAGCGTTAACTGTTAGCCCTTAAGCGCTAAGCTAGCATCTTTTATGACCAGGTCTATAGTTGACTGGTTTCTGAGCTAGTGGTTTATAAGTCACAGATAGGCCCTGGCCGTAGAAGCCTTTGCAGCCTTCTGTGCCATGTGTCCAAGTCTGTCTGTGATGTAAGCTCTGTACTGTATGTAATCCCATTCCCCCTCTTAATCTGCTGATTGTACACGCCAAGTTTGTCAGCATGAATCTGTTCATGGTGTGGCAAGATAGGACTCTTTCAGTGGCCTATACACTAAGGACGTTATTTGCTGCGTACCTGGACGAAGGTAGCTAGTGTTGGCCTAGTGTGATCTGTAGTTTAGACCAGGGGTGGGCAAACATTTTCTAAGGAAAGCCACATTGAAGATTTTATTGCTATCGAAGGCCGCAAGCTCGTATTACATATATTACATCTATAACCGCTTTGAAAACTTTAAAAAAGTTTTGCATGAGCTACCACAAAATGAAGGTAACAATAGTCACTTCCGGTTGAGTAAAAATGCGGTTTCGAATGAAACGTGTGGGAAAAAACTTGATAATGCTAATCTAATCGACAAAATTACTTTAACATAGACTCCAAACATGTAATATCTATGTACGTGTGACTGACCTGCCGGCCGCACAAAAAAGGCCGTAGTTTGCCCACCTCTGGTCTGGACCAGCGAGAAAACTCTATCTCTTTTAATGTGGTCTGTAGTCTTCACCAGGCATTGCAGTCTTCACGCCTATTTTACGTGAGCCTGCATTGATTGGTTGTTGGACGATACCAGGCCAGATAGCTTTTTTCGGTGCCCTGTAAAAGGTGGAGCTCCGTAAACAGCGGAGCTTGGTTGTGGAGGTTTGATGACGTAACCGGAGTGGAAAAAAGTTGCGTTGCAAAAGGAATAAATGGACAAAAAGCAAAGGAAAATATTTTATTATTGCAAATAAATCTGCTCTTCCCCAAAAAATTTAATGCATGGATATTTGCGATATTCAAAAATTTTATATATTCACAACTGTTGAAACCTACTTTTTGTCCCCGAACCGTTGTGAAACCCACATAACCAAAAATTATCAAATAGACTTCTTTTACCATAGTGTAATATCACCTTTTGTAGTAAAATCATTTTTACTACGGTTTAGTTCTCATTGCTCAACGCAAAATATCGGTTTTAGCGATTCCGGTTACGTCATCAAACCTCGGCAACCAACCTCCGCTGTTTACAGAGCTCCGCCTTTTACAGGGCACCCTTTTTTCTTTCGTAAACATGTTACGCAAAATTGTTTTTTTTTGTGACAATGACCTGTTAGACTGAATTTTTAGTCAGTCCTTTCAATGTAAATGACATATTTTAAGCCAGTGTATTGTTTTGAATGCTGTTTTGCAGTGATGGAGTGTCGAGACTTGGTCTCGGTCTTGAGTCTCGTCTCGAGACCCATTTTTGCAAGTCTCGGTCTCGGTCTCGAAGGTTTCAGGTCTCGTCTCGGTCTCGAAGGTTTCAGGTCTCGAGACTTTTAATATAGCAAAGTATTGACTTGTTAAAATTTCTATAATTCAATATTTTTGTTTGTTGTATTTGCAGGTAAGAAACAAACAAAACATGTCGGAAAAATGCCAGAAATTTGAAAAAATTCAAGTCAGAAGCACAGGCGTCCGCAGAAACTTTTCCAGGGGGACAAACTCGATATTTTGCTTATCCTTTCCGTGTTGCTAAAGATACATTGCCAATGCACGTTCAAAAAACCCTCTTCCCTTTCTACCTTTCTCTTCCCTTTCTACAGCAAAGTAGCGAACATGAGTAAACTGCACGCTCACCACTTCATGACACCAGAACAGTGAGCCTACCTCTTGTGCAGTGTGTCATACAGGCAAATAAACTGCTATTGCAAGAATTAAACTAATTAATCGAAATGGAACTGCTGTTTTCAGATATTCCAAACGTTTTTGGTTTTAGACCAAATTTCTAGGTGGCAAACGCCCGTTTTCCCTCTTTGCGGACGCCCATGGTTACAAATTCACTTGTGCTTCTTTTTACACAGAATAAAAATGCGTGGCTTGCCGCTATAACCAGCCAGTCACTGTCTTGCTGCATTACCTGCCAAGATATCTGCGTTCAATAGCAGTGCTGCCATAGGCTTCTCTACAAAATCACTCGATTCACAAAAAAATTCACTAGATCTGAAACAAATTCACTAGATTTGCAAATTTCTTTCGAAGTTTGCAGTTTTACTTGAAATGATTTAGTTATTTGCTTTATCACCCCAAAACCTTTGCATCAATTGCAAGTTTGTTAAAATAGATCATGCTGAGGCCTGGAAAATGTCATACCAACAATCACCAGGAGCTGCAAACGACACCACACGGAGTGTTTTAGACCAATCTGGCTAACATTTATATAATTATGGTCAGAAGTGATGACGACATTTTTTTGAAAAATTTCTGCAAAATGCACAAATCTTGATGTCTCAAGTCTCGAACTTCAAGTCTCGAGTCTCTGAGTTTTTGATGAAGTCTCGGTCTCGTCTCGAAATTTTGACCATGTCTCGGTCTCGGAGATTGCGGTCTCGACTACATCACTGGTCTTTACATTTGTGCAGAGGGGTTTGACATTCTGAAATTTGAACCAACATCACTGTTTTATAGTGATTCATATTTCAATTTGGGGTTTTGGAGATTTGTTTCGGAGGGGCTATAAGCCCATCAAAGCCCCCCAGTAGCTACGGGACTGTGTGGCAAACCTTCAGCTTGCTTTTCAATGCCAACTACTCATCCCCCTTTACTGTAACCAATGGGGTAAGGCAAGGGGGAGTTCTGAGCCCATACTTATCAGAGATGAGAGGACTGTGAAATTTTTCAGTCCGAGTCTAGTCCTGATCTGACAAAATTGAATCCGATCCAGTCCTGATTCCTCAAAATTTTTGAAAATCGTGTGTCCGATTCAGTCCTGATCCGCCCATGTAAAATCGTGTATTATATTTTGCCTCATGAGGCAAAAGAACTACTGGAGTTATTTTGCCTTTAGCCAAATATAATTGGTTGAAGGCAAAATAGTGCCATCTGTGCTCTTGACTCATGAGGCAAAATAGACACAGCCTTTTGACATTACAAAAATTTAACATGGCTGTATTTATTTGCCATCAGAGGAAAAAGCACTACTGGATTTTTTGTGCCATTAGAAGGATCTCATTGGTTGGATTGGTCAAGTGACAAGGACGATATACTTGGATTAGCGTATGGTCCATGTAACATCACTTAAAATCCTCAACCCAAAACTCAAACCCAAAACTTCAACCCAAACCTAAACCCAAAACCTAAACCCAAAACCTAAACCCAAAACCTAAACCCAAAACCTAAACCCAAAACTTTAACCCAAAACCTTAATCCAAAACCTAAACCCAAAACTTAAGCTCAAACCTAAACCCAAACCTAAACCCAAAACGTAAACCTAAACCCAAAATCTAAATCTAAAAGCTGAACCTAAAACTTAAAACCGGAACCTAATTCCTAAACCTTAAACGTAAACCCCAACCAATGGGATTCAACCTTTTTCAAGCAGCAACTCAATTTAACCTATGAACCCGCTTCCAAAATTTTCCAGTCAGGCATACGAAGTGCAGTTGCCTTTGCACAGTACAAAATCTCAATGACTAAAAATGACATGCGAAATCACTATGCTTAGCAAATACTATTAAATTCACGCACATGGCAGCATCGGTGAGGGAGACCTCTGCCGTAAACGATACAAATAGTTCCACAGCACTAGAATTGAATTGAAAGTAGAATAACTCCTAAGTTAGCAAACGGAATCACGAATCTAATTTCCAAATACAGCACGTTCTTAAGTCACAAAGCTCATAAGCGTAGACAGGGGGGCCAAAGGGGTCATACCCTCCAAAATTTTTAGAACATGTAGTCATTTGTGCTTTGCGAGGTGTTTTTCCAAACAAAATAGTGTTATTTGCCTAAAATCAAACATTTTGCCCCCACCCAAAATTTTGGGCTGGCTGCGCCACTGACAAAGTTATTCGTGCGTTGCCGAATGCAACAGTACTGCAATGGTCATAATCATACTCAAAACAATATTGAACGAAAAAGTAGGCTATCATTTTTGCCTGGTAAGAACGGCGCAGTCAGAATGAGAGCGAAGAAGACATGGCCTCCCTAAAATAAACATTTTCAGATTTTTGCTGGTGCTTGGTATCAATTTTCAGCTGTTAGAAAATAAACGCGAGTAACAGTTGGACACAAAACGTCAATGACTGACGACAACATTGACTAGCCCCTCCCAAACAAAATTAATGACTGCGTTACTGCCAGGTAATCCCATTGTTTTGGGTATGGCAAGAAGTGGTTCCATGTACGAAATACAAAATATAGAATTATGAATATATTTATCAGAAGCTCGTCTCGCAACCCACAGAAAACAGGCAAACAACCCCCAGGTTGAAAATCACTGCCCCAAACCCTAAACATTGTAAAAAAGCACATAAAAAGCATTCCCATCAAAGGTGTTATCTCTTCTAGCTGAGTCAAAGCAAATGGTGAGAGCAGAATCAACGAACACTTGCCTAGCAGGTATAGACACTCACTAACCACTCAACTAGGTTCGCGGTGCTAGTAGAACTCAACGTTATATATACACAAAGGTGGATACAGTTCGAATTGCAAAATTGTCTCAGCAGAGCCTTTGCCATTCATGGCAAAATATACTCGCATTTAGCAAATCTGTAAAATCGGAACACAACTAAAATTTGTGATATGTTCAGAATAATCACATAAATACAACAAAAATTTTCTCAGTCCGATGCAGTCCTGATCCGCCAATTTTCAAAAAAATTGCAGTCCGATCCAGTCCTGATCCGGCCAAAATTGGCTTCAGTCCTTAACCAGTCCGATCCAGTCCTGTCCGTGCTCATCTCTGATACTTATTTGCTGTTTACCTGGATGAACTCTCAATCCAACTGGGATCAGCCAGGGTGGGATGCACTGTGGGAAATATGGTTGTGAATCATCTAACGTTTGCTGATAATATACGTGTGTTCAGCCCCAGTATTAGTGGGCTGCAATGTCTTATGAATATTTGTGGTGACTATGCTGCTGAACACGAAATCACTTTTAATGGCAACAAAACAATTGGTGTTCTTTTTTGGCCAAATAAATATAAACAACCTCCCCATCAAATGTTTTTCTAAACGGTGTACGTGTACAATTTTTTGACCAAGTGAAATATATTGGTGTGTGGATAAATGAATCATTGAAGGATGATGATGATATTCAGAGACAAGTGAAATCACTATACTGTGCAGCAAACAAACTCAGAGGCACTTTTGATCAGTGCTCTCATGCAGTAAAAAACACTATTTCGTGCCTATTGCATGCCAATGTATGCTTGCCAATTGTGGAGCAAATACACGCAGACTAGTATGAAACGCTTACGTGCTGCATATAACAATGCCTATCGAATTATGCATTACATACCCAGAAATGTTAGTGTTCGTCCACACCAGGTTCCAGGTTAGCCATTGTGTCAATACCTTTGATGCCGTGCTGAGAAACAACTTATATCGATTTTTTATGCGATGCACATCTTCATCCAACTTTTTTATTCCATCGCTTCAAATGTCTGATGCTTTTTACAAATCTTCATTTTTCTTCAATTATTCAACACTCCTGTATGGAGGCCAAATGCAGTAGTTGTTCGTGAGTTGTTTCGGTGTTTGCGTCTCATCAGTATTGCTTTTGTGTAGCAAAAATATGTGGACACTGTGTACACACCAAGCATAAAGAAAAAAAGTAAGAAGTGCTGGGAAAGTGTTTTGCTCCTCTCAAGGCTGGACACGTACTAACACCGGTTGTGTGATACACTACTGTATGGTTATCCACTTTCTGTGCTCTTGCGAATGACGATACAGCTGTGGTGAGGATGACGTGCTGTGCTCCTCCCAATGTTGGTCATGTGCAAACACCGTTTCTGTAATGTGCGCTGATGTATAGCAAACCACTTTTTGTGATCTTGTGTCTGTGATATGGACCACGAGTCCGAAATAAAATATTATTATTATTAGTGTCAAGTTTTGGTTTTAGTGGTTCAGTGTTTAGAATTAGGGTTTTGCCTGCAGTTCACTTAATGCAAACATTTAACAAGAAGCTGTTAACTGCTTGCCAGCTCTGAAACCATTACAACCGCAGGGACTGAGTTGTTACAGATGTCATGGTCAACTAAGCAGGACATGCGTTCCAAACTTGTCATGTGACTACTTCAACCAATCGTGTTCAGCTAAAGCAGTGGTTCTCAAACTGTGGTACGCGTACCACTAGTGGTACGCGAGGGCTTTTAAGGTGGTACGCGAGCAGCTTTCCTGTCATATTCGAAAAGCTTTGTTAATTCGTTTCTGCGTTATAATTCGTTCGTGTGTTATGCTAATTCGTTTATTTGCTATATTAATCTTAAGTACATTTTGAGCAAATTGCGTTCTTCTGAAACCAGGGGTGTACACTCCAACATTGAAAAAACATCAGGCGGTACGCGATCTCAAAAAGTTTGAGAACCACTGAGCTAAAGGCAAAATAACTCCAGCAGTTATTTTATCCCACAGAGGCAAAATAGACACAACACAAAAAAGGTATGTTGTGCATCACAATACACTTTCGGATAGTTTTCAGATACGGATAGTATGGTTTCAATCAATACAGGATTCGGATGTGGATATCATTTTTAAAAAGCAGGATAGGATCGGATAGTAAAAATCCACTATCCGATCATCTCTGATGGGCTGTATAGAATAGCTCCATTGAAATTTTAGTAAATTTATAAATGTCTGTGTGAACTATAAGAGCTTTGTTTGGGTGAACTATATGAAGAACTAAATGTCTAGGTCAGTGGTTCTATAACATTTAAAAAAAAATTACGCAACGGTCCCGTAGCAATTGTTTTAATTGCTCACAGTCCCCTTAAAAAATCAACACAAATAAACACGAAACAACACGTTGGTAGTAACCCAGGGTGAAATTTTAACTCGGACTAGGATTCTAAAAACTTGTTGGTACTTTTGAAACTTTGATTCTGACTTGTGACTTACTCAAATATCTTTTATCCTTGACTCCCGAATTTTTTGAAATCTGACTCCAATTTCTGAAAAACTTTTGAGAACTCGCCTCTTTATCTGCATCCTATATAATGCCCACTTTTGCAAGCGTGACTGTTTGGTTCCGCAATAGAATTAGGCTACCATAGCTCCAAATTGTGTTTGTTAAGTTTGGTTTGGAAAAATATGTTGCCCGAAAATTTTGTTTTACACAAAATGTTTTCTTCAGAAGCGTCATGTTGATTTTTTTGGAAAGTGCTTCGCGGTCCCCAGAAAATTGTCTCGCGGTCCCCAGTTTGAGAACCACTGGTTGATCAACCACTGGTTGACCAACCACTGGTGAACTACAAAAAAACTTCAAACAGCTTTATTCAATTTTGGGGAACTTTCAAATAGCTTCATTCTAATTTGGGTGATAATATACTAGAGCTTCATTTAAATTTGCCTACAATTATTCAAATTCCAATAGCATTAATCATACTTAGGTGATTGAAACAGCTAACTTGGGTACAATTGGAACTATCTGGGCAAATTGGAAGAGATTCATTCAGACTTGCATGTAAAAACTCATTGAGTTTTGATCTTAGCAGCAGTAGGCCTACGTAGTTTTTCTTTTTGTTTCATATGTCGACTTTTGCGCAGGACTGAAGATGTGTAACACACGAAACTAGTTTCCTCACGCAAGAAATTGCGATTGATTCGCTTGGTGGTCGTCACTGCTATGACTTTACTAGTATTGCTGAAATACGACAACATGCGACAGCTGCAAAGGAAGAAAACCAACATTGTCGGCGAATGGAGGAGAGAACTTCCATCTGTGAAGATGTTCATTCGAGCAAGCTCTTCAAAACCAGTGACAGTGCGACCTTCACCGTTTATCGAGGCAGCTCAGAAAAGAACATATGTATCTTCAATGGCATGCACTTGTCATTCTGTATTGCCACAAATGAGAGGCAAACCAGAAACTGCGCTTTACTATTGCCAAATTAAGTGTTGATTCGACAATGCAGATCAGATGGCTCGGCTGTATTCCGTGAAAGCGGGTACTCGTCGCTGGCCTGTTGCTGTGTTTGCAATATTCTAGACCTGGTTTGCATTAGGGTACAGGTTTTATTCACGATGCGTACAAACGAGAAAGTGAGAAGAGATTTCATCTTCACGTTGGCCCCTGAATTCAAAAAAGCAACACATGGATATTTGACACCCAGAGATTCACATATTTCACCACTTGTTGCAGCTAGAAGCAGGCTTGTGGCAGCCATAGACATAGCCAGGGGCGGCCTACGGGGCCATGCTCCCCCAAATTTCGGACCATATAGTTATTTTGTGCTTTGAGAGGCAGTATCCCAAACAAAATAGTGTTATTCGCCTAAAATCAAACATTTTGACCCCCGAATTCTTGGGCTGGCTACGTTACTGGTTGCAGCCAACTGTTGAAAAAACAGAACAGCAAAACCTGCCAGAAATGTTGCAAAATGGGTTGATGGGAATGCGCAGCTGCAACAGTCTCTGTGCGTACACTGCTCAAAAGTACAGCAGGAGACCAGAAAACAAAAAGATGTGATTGTCAGCTTGTTATTTATTTTCACACTGTTTGTGCTTTTTGTTGCGTGTTTAAAGTTTCACTTAGTTACTTTTGTTGCTTGGATTAATGCTCTACTGTTGAATCCAAGCATGCTCACGCGCACTGACATATCACATCCAGTGTAACAGTTGCGGTCATGGCGGGAGACGAAATCTTGGTGGTTCTATTGTTAAGGCGGCAGGAGATTTTGGAAAGGTCGGAGTTGGACATTTTACCTCCGACTCCGCAACCCTGGTTAGCAGAGGTTACAAACACATAACCAGCGGAAATAAATGGATAAAACGCGGTTACTGAGAAGGGTTTGTGGCTGAAATGATTAAGTTTGTTGCGATTTGGAAAATACATCTTAACCATTTGTGTCAAACGGTTGGTTGCCTTTGTAACGTCAACACACAGCGACCCAATCCACGATGAACTGTTACGTCACAGTATCAGCTGATCAGGTGAACTGTTGCGTCACAGTATCAACAAATCAGATGACGCCAACAAAGCGCAGGTTTCGCTGAATGGGCATCTTGATACGAAGTTGGTTTAACTTCTTGCATGGAAACGTGCATATAGTTAAAAATATATTCTTTCAAAATGCTTTTACACTTCAGACTTTACATCCAACCTGGGGTGTGCAGGATGTTTCCAACCTTGTTGCTAACTACAACCAACGCATCTAAATATTCTTTCTGTGTAGAATAGCGGCCTGTCCAAACGATGGTGGTGATTGGAAAGTTGCAGTGGCGTTCAGTTAAACAGAAAACAGCAAAAAATAACTTTTGGATCAGCATTGCAAGCTTTTCATCAGGAGACTCGGTGAAAGTCACGTCACTCGAACAAGTGCCGGCCGACATTTAATTACATATCGCTGGTGAATCAATAGAAGTGAAAATAACAACTCCAATATTATCCGATGTGAAGATTTCACGAAGGTATTGCACAAAGTGTTTATTGAAAGTAGATCACACCATGCTTTAGACAGCCAAGAACAGTTCACCTGACCGTGTATTACGGGTGCTTGTCGCACACCTGTGTCGGACCGACAGTAAAGACTCAAAGAAATTCAAATATAATACATATTTCTTTTCCGCCATTAATTCTAATTAAATAAGCTTAGAATGTCTGGGATGCGGGCGAAGCACCTACTCTTCTCAGCATTTTAAATCAACACGTTACTAAGATCAGATTCTCAAACTGAGGTGTGAGAGTTTCCATACAAGCAAAAGATACAACGCTAATACTAATGTTCATGCAAACAAGAAAGCCTTGCTTGACAAAAGCAAATGTCAACCAGAAAGTCAGCAAATGTTTCAGCTGATGCACAGTGCCGTCACTAGAAGCTTGAGCCAGGGGGGCAAAATATAGCTGAAAGGGACCCACCAGTCAACATTCAGAAAAAAAGTTAAGAAATGACAGTGAATCCGGATGATGTGGATGTCTACATTGGCTAAAAAAAACGAAAACACCCGAAAACGCAGAAAAACAACAACATACTGAAAAGCAAAAGAATATTAAACATCAGAATGTCTGCTAAAGGGGACCCAGTTTTTACATTTAGTATGCCATGTGGGTGGCTCGCCCCTCTCAGTTACGCCACCAATGATGCAGAAACCAGCGAACAATAAACTTTGCTTACAAAGCACCGGAACCAAACACACGTTTAACGGACGTTGGCGAAACGTAAATTCTTCTAAATCCATCGCAACGTCTTTGTAGCAATTCACAGATGATCCCAAACCGTAGACTTAGTGTTGGACCATTAGTTACCATGCAGCTCATTTGTTTGCGAGTGGGTTTGTTTAATATAAAGTCCGGGTAAAGGTCATCTTTGTTGCATCACAGTGGCAACGCCCATTTCACGACCATGCGCAGACCGCAGCAGCCAATGAGAATCCACTACAACGCATTTCAAGACAAGGCTTGTGATAGAAAGAAAATGAGCTGGGGGTGTTGACAGTGAGGGGCTAATGCAAGGAAATGAAAAAATCGACAACGAAATACAAACGATTAGTTGTAACAGCAGATGGCAAGCAGATCAGCGTGGCTGAGCCAATAAATGAAAGCTTTTGCTTTCATTTGTTTTTCTTTCGGTTTTGTCGGCGGACAGGACCGCAACAATTACATCGCTCATAACAACAGGAAAACAACACATTACTCCGGGAAAATATAGTTTATATGCTTTTGACAATACAGCAACATCGACTACACCAGAGTTTTAAAACTTACGATACCAACAAAAATTGAAGAAATGCGTCATCGTACCGAGTGGGCGGGTTGAGATTATAGACAGGAATGAACAATCTGCTTTGCTTTGCAATAATTCAAGTGTAGCCCGGCAACTGATAAAGCAGTGTGGGATGAAACAACCATTATTTGCACCATTACTTATTAACACTATTACGTAATTAACCGGCATGAGCTGTGACGAAAACCAATTTTCCAAAATGTTTGTTGATAATCCCAGAAGGTAGTGGTATTGTTGGGAAAGTAACAAAATTAGAAAAGCCACCGTTGCAATACCTGACTACACTCTTGAACGTAATTAACATTCAAAACTTAATCCAGTTTCATCTTCACTTCTGCATCGTCAGCTGAGCGGAGCTTGACGTCATTGCGACTCGCCTCCATCTTTTTCTTGAGGAGGCGTCGCCGTTTGATGTGTCGATTTTTGACGACGCTCAACGCGAATCCAAGCTGGGCGAGATAATACGTTGTCATGACAATCCATCGCTGGTGCGGGACGTCCGAATAGAAGCGGTTGATCGCGAGGCAAGCGTCGGATATGCAGAAGGATATCGCGCCGAGACACGCCACCAACTCTGTCCATTTCTTGTGGCTCCTCCCATCGACTCCGGCCTTAACATCATCCAGACACCTGAGGGCAGTGCTACCCGGTGATGAACTTACTCGGATATTTCAAACAACCAAAAGCTGTTCTCAGTTCAAACTCTTGCCGTTTTAACATTTACTAAAGTTTAGAAACGGCAACACTCCACGTTTAGCGCCAACAGAAGAGAAACAGAAAAAACACAATATGTTCTTGCTTGCAGTAAACATTCATTCCCACGTTTCCAACAACCAGACGCATTAAATTAAGCACTTTTCAGTCACTAGTGTCTATTACCCGGTTATAACTTCAATAACTGTTAACTTTAAAGAAAAAAAAGTGAACTTACTTTATTTTTGCCAAGGCTCTCCAGTTCATGAAGAGGATGATCAAACAGTAAATCAAGACAGATAGTTTGAGGGCAACGCCGTTCAGACCAGTGTAGATGTACCAATAAACAAGCGCGCTGACCGGCAGCAGCTTCAGGTACAAAACTGGTCTCAGCGGATTAAAACCGAAAGCCAAGATGTACATGACGTGGGCGAGAGCGAAGGCAGCAACGCCTGCAGAGGATGTCAAGAGATGCTGAGTCATACTTTACTGCCACACCTGAGCTTCAGGCAGGAAGATGACAACTCACGATCTGTTCCTGTTCCCGATATAATCGGCATTCCCAAACTATGTAAAGCTTCCTACCAATTACACAGGAATCGCATCACACATTAATACCTTTTCCTGAGCACAACATGTTGCTGCACGCATACATAAATATAAAACACGTGATTAGTTCAAAGCTACCAGCAGTGCGGGAGGCTGTCGCTCAATATGCTGAACAGCAACCTTGATTTTAGTGTTGCAGTGAAAGAAACAATATCGGGATTCACTATTTAAATTCTTTGAGGTTTGGCAAAAGCTTTGTTCGTGACTTCTGCAAGATATTTGGTTTGGACAAGAACATGGGCACTCCTCTCCGTTTGGCTGGTGGCTTGGCTCCCTCCAGCGACCAAAACCAGGAAACGCGCCTGGATGAGGATATTTTCGGTCGTTTTGAATTTTCTGTCAGCAACGACTTCGCTCTCAATGATCTAAACCAGGGGTCGGCAACAAACCTTTTATTAAATACTTCCGAGGAACTACATATGAGGAACCGCACTGTGTTATATGTCGCGTTTTCAGCTTTAGTTATGAACTGTGAAAATCAGGACTTAATCTGATCAAAATTCCACAAATTCACAAGATTTAACAACAGGAAAGGGAACGGGGTTGTTGTTGGAAAATTAGTACGGCCCACCATACATTGCAGCGTTAGTTCTTGGCGCGCGTCTCGGGAAAGGTTGCCGACCTCTGATTCAAATACTTCAGCATCATCGTGGTAGAGTTTTATAGTGAGATATTCACTCTAACAAGGAACCAACCATGCAAGAAATATCCTTCATCAGCGTAGACTAAGCATATATCTCCGAGCATAGAGAGTAAAAGCCCTGCCAATATCTTTCGGGAATAATGGTTCTTTGATGTGAAGCTGAATCCATCATACCTGAAAGTATATAGCAACAACAGAAAAAAAACTTTTTATTTGAAAGGTATCAATAGTACATTTCTGACCACTGTTAGGAAAGAAACAATACAACAAAATAACTACTCGCAAAGTATGGCAGTTTTCACAACTACTCACGAAGTATGGCAGTTTTCACAACTGATTGCAAAGTGTGGCAGTTATCACAACTACCGTATTTTCCGGGGTATAAGTCTATCCGGGAGATAAGTCGACCTAAATTTCTGGGCCTAAAAACTAGAATTTCAAGCTATACTCGCCGTATAAGTCGACCCCCTTTCTTGGACGACTGGTTATGGAAAGATATGGATGCC
>Ga0210059_1007957_pt1 | contig 16814 bp, 9 predicted proteins | sample Ectturendosymbi2_FD_188042 | JGI IMG/M metagenome (GOLD analysis project Ga0210059, IMG submission 188042) | Ecteinascidia turbinata endosymbiont from Florida, USA - Sample 2 (SPAdes) (version 2) | ecosystem: Host-associated > Tunicates > Ascidians > Unclassified | place: Key West, Florida...
TCGCAACTTTGTTGCACTAGCTTATGGTCACCTTATGCTGCATTACTGTATTTGTTTTAGCAAAGTACTGCTTTCTGAATTGCAAGGTTATTTCAGATTATTCGGTAATATCTGATTTTTTGTTTGTTACAATGTTCAGTAGCAGTAAAGCGCACTGTTTTCAGATAACGCTTTTACAGATGAAAATCGGTACTGATTAGTGTAGGCATGTAGAGAACTAGATTTGTGACTGTTCATGTTAGTATTCAACATTTCAACTCAACCATGAACCACCTGCAATGTTTGATTTCAAAGTAAAAAATTGAGCAAACTGAACGTTTTCTATCATGGTTTGTTCTTTCACAAGAACGTCTGTAAACCAACAAGCCCTTGATGATTTTAAATTTCTTGGTCTTTTTCTACAGCCATTACTTCGTCACTTTTCGAACACTGAGTTTTTGGTTTGACAACCCATCGTATTCGATTCACCCCCTGCGGATAAGCGTCTTGCTCTTCTAAAATATCAACTAACCCGGTTAAGTCGCAATCTGAGCTACTGTGAATTGAACATTTTGAAAGTGCAACCTATCCTTTACTGCGCTTAAACTTCGTCATCCAGTTATTATTTAGATTGTCTGTCACAACCTCTGATGGGAAAGTTTTAGTTTCATGCAGAAGCCAACACAGCTGCTAAACTTAGCACTTGCCTAACAGCAGTGATGTGGTCGAATCACATTTTCTGAACCGCGATTCGAGTCGCAAAGCTCTCAGTTCAAATCATATCCATTTCATTTGAAATTTTTTGTTCAAATCCAGTCATTAAATTTGTTTATGTTAAGTTTGAGTCACTTTGAGTCACGATAGCTTTGCACTCACTTCGAGTCCACTGATTGTCAGTTTCAGCCAATCTCGAGTCACATGAAACCCGATATGTCCAACATTTTTTACTATGAGTTGAAATTGTAGTATTCACAGCATCGCTCGAGCAGAGTCACGAGTCAAAAAATTGACTTGAATTGAGTTTATAAAAATCAATCACAATCGAATCAAGTCATTTGGAAAAAAAGGTGATTCGAGTCAATGAAGGTCGTTACATATGGGTCGAGTCAAGTCAACTCATTGACTAGCGTCACGCATTCACTACTTCATAGCATCAAAAGCACGTCATGTGTCTTTTTCTCTTTTCACCAAAAAATGCCAGCAAGCGGTTTTTGGAGTCGAATCATAGACGTAAACGGGCCTCATTTTGAAACCCAAGCGCGGCCCGACATTTATTTTTGAAGCTCGATTCAGGCCCGAAAGCCAAATTTACCGAGTGAGTCAAGATATGCGCAACTATACGCAGGGTATTGGGGGCGTAGCAAAGTAAACATGACTAAATAATTCACAATTATTCATTTTTTATTGAAAATTTAATCAACTCGATTGCTTCGACAGGAAGTGGCGACTGTAGGCATATGGTTTATCACACCCAAAATAGCCACTACCTTGACCAAGACATTGTCCTGAACAAGCACAAATTTAGCTTGTTAGTCAACAATACTATTGTGGAATGTAATGTTTCTCAAGAAAAAAAGAAACTGTCGAGAAACCATCCACGTGGCGCATAGGCACAAGGCATAAACGAAATTATCTACAATAGCACTATAGTCATGAAAAAACGTTTTGCAGACCTGAACAAGCTTATTAGTTGTCTTAATAATGTATTTACATAATTACATTGGCTAAAGTTGATCAATAACCCCATTTCTTTTAAACATTTCACCAAGTGGATTTGAGCATTTTTGTTGCGTAATTCTTTACTAAAGAGTACTGTAGAAAAAGCTGTTGCGATTATCCCTAAAGCTCTGGAACTGCAACTAGCATCTCTAAAATCTGCAGTCAGGTCATCCTATGAAATGGATGAAACTTTTCCATATCCCGTATCCTGCAAAAGCGTCCATTCCGTTACATAGTCAAAGTCTTCCATTCTACTCTTCATACATTTGTTTTATAGTTAACAACTAGCAAGTTGCCGATCTCCTCGACTTTTAATGAACCAAGGGTCTCCTCACGTTTATCGTCACGAAGCCACGAACCCTCTGTGGTGTCAAAAATTTAAAAAGTCTTTACAAATCACCAGGTTTGGTAAACCTATTCTGATTTTGTTTATTGAAGCGCTAAACGTTTCGTGTTTTGTACAGCAGCAAGTAACTGTAGTTTCAAAACAATTACTCATACGCATTTATAGACAACCCGCCGTACAAAGGTTGCAGTTGCGCTTCTTTGTCAATCAGCTAAATCCTACCCAAGGAAAAAAGCAATTTATCAATCACCAAATAAGCAAACAATTACAATTTCTTTACGACAGCAGTGGCATTCAACAATTATTAATAGCAGTAAACAGTATTAAATGCAAAGAGCTAATATTATGAACTCGCTTGAATTAAAGTTCTAATAGCAACTTCATGATAACAGTACTACAGGTTTGACCTCAACAGTAAGAAAAAACTTAGCCAGGTAACTTTTAACCAGACAAGTAAGTTTTTGGCACAACTATCTAAGCTGCTAAAGTTAAATGTTACACAAGGTCACTAAATGAAAAACTTCCTTCAAGCTAACTAGTCACTAGAGTAGGAGACTATTATGGTAAAATCTCATGTACATTCCGCTCCGCACATAAGAGGCAGTAGCAAGTTTTGCTGATACTTCTGGACAAAAATATTCGTTTGTAATTCGCACCCAGATTTTTGCAGCAGTGTCCAAACACACTCATGGTTGAAATCAAAATATCTGTCATTTTAGCACTTCAATCGAAATCATAATCCTTGCCTGGTGCTAAATCTAACGAAATCGTTTCTTGAAACAACGATTCAAGAATCGTGTAAGTGATTATTGATTTTTTCAACGCAGCTTCATCCCGTGCTGGATCGCGTACGTGATAATTTCCTCACCACTGTCACCTTCTCAAAAAGCGGGTGAGACTAAAGCTGAACAGAGGATAAAAGAACGCAGCTGTGTTTGCATTTCTAGAATTAGATGAAGAAAATCACACACACTTCAGTCACAGAAATCACCGCGGCGAGCACAACAAAACTACGTCACGAACGAAAAAAATGTTTACTCTAAATAATATTTAAAAAATTGTGCATGCTGGCCCGAAATCGTCCTGAAACATTGTGACCACTTTTAGCCCGAACCAGGCCCGACCCGAAAAAGCGGGCTCGACTTCCATCTCTGAGTCGAATTGCAGGCACGAATCGGTGCTTTAGTTGTAGTTGGCTTGACGCGCAGTTTGAAGTTGACTGTGATTTGCGCATTAGTTTCTGGTCCATGGCAAAAAGTAGCAATGCTAAGCGCATCTTTTTTCTCTTAGGATACAATCCATTGATACAACCTTCACATCGGGACTCTGAATAGTTGAATCCAATTCTTATCTGAGACGTTAGATCTTCTGATATCTGCTTAAATCGTGAAACAGGGTAGTGAAGCTGCAATTTATGTTTTCGACAATCGCTCATCTGTTGAATATATTGACACTCATATTTTGCCGAATCTTAACACTGTTCTTAGCGAAACGCGAGTTGTGGAGATTCGACTTGATGATTGATTCAACTCGAAATTGATCCAACGAGTTGTAGTAAACCAATGTTGTACGAGCAGATAATTATTTCAGTTAAATCCTGTTTTCTGCATTAAATCTTCGTTGAGACGTTTTTACGAGTAAACCATTTTTCTACGCATTGCCATTTCCCCAGTCTTCAATGGTGGAGTTACCAAAGCCTTTCGAGACTTCTCATCTTAACTATTTCATATCTTTTAGCTTTTCAGAAAAAAAAACTTTTTGCATTTTATTGCCTTTACGTCACGACTGCAACTACATCTTTCCTAATTTCTGTCATTTGATGGCTGAAAAACATTTCACTAAAATTAACACCTTCACAAGGTTACTTCATTACAGTAGTAGTGCTCTCACACTCACAAACAGCCTAAAAATATCTTGTGCCCTTTTAATTCAAAGCGATTGGAAGAGTATTGGTTGTATTTCCACCACAGTGAACATACATCAAGCGAATCAGTCGCAATAATTTATTTGCACAAGGAAACTAGTTTCGTGTTCGACACATCTTCAGTCCTTATTCAAATAGAAAAATTTGAATAAGGACTGAAGATGTGTCGAACATAAGGACTGAAGATGTGTCGAACACGAAACTAGTTTCCTTGTGCAAATAAATTATTGCGACTGATTCGCTTGATGCATGGTCACTGCGGTGGCTTTGCTATTATTGCTAAATGATAAGTGCAAGCCTGAATCGTTGCAAAGGGATGGAAGACCAGGTTGGAGATTTCCTCAGACAGCTGGCTGCAAAGCTAGAACTTGTTTTGTTGGTTGTATTTCATGACACTTGTCAGCCTATACGGAAACAAGAAGGTCCTCAAGCGCTGATGTTGAAACGGTAACAGTAAAGCTGACTAAGATTGATTCACTTCGCGATACACAGCAGAAGGAAATTCTCTTGAATATATGTGAGCGCGGCAAAGTGTAAGTGCTGGTGACAGGCTTAACAGGCACTCAACCACTTTCAACTTACCGAAGCGTGATTGGCTTTTACGCGGGCACGTGATCCCATAGTGGACAAGTGGATCAATTACAGTAAATTATTAAGCCGAGGGTCTCCGCTAAATTTAGATTATTCACTTGGTCGGGCATGAGCGAACATTTTCGTCAATAACAAGACCGTGTTCAATGAAGTAACTTGATATTTGTTTTACACAACCTTGCAGATTCAAACTTGAATATAAAGCAAAAAACAAAATCTGCGAGATGATTTCGTAAACATTTGTATGTCTTATTATAGAGCATTTTCTGTCGTTTTTCCAAGTTTGAAATTCAAGTAGATTAGTTAATTGCAAGCTTATGGCACAAGCGCAGAATCTATCTTTGGCAGCTTTAAGAAAAGAAGAGTAGGGTTAGACAAGTGAAATTGTGCTTTGTGACTTTGAGTGTTCAAAGTAACTCGAATAACTTTTTGTAACGTTTATGCAATGTTACAAACTGCGAAGGGTGGAAGGAATGAGTATAACTATCAACCGACTATATCAGTATACAAAATAACCTATTTAACCAACAGCTTAAGAAAGTTTAAAACTTATCACAAACTTGTGCCCTTTTAAATCAAATAAGTTTCATATTAGCAGGAAACCCTGCAGATTTATAAAAGCGCCCCTAGTCATAGACGAGCGCTACGTTGATTTGTAATGTAATCTCCAACAGAGAGTTGTACATAAAGATATAATTGCCGTGCAATTAATTCGTTTTTATACATGAACAATGCTGATGATGAACAAATTGATACAACTTTCTTAGAAACTTCACACGAATGAAAAAAAGCTTGTTCGTAAACTACCTAAAGCCACTACAGCCAAAAACAATCAGAATAATTTTCGCTACAACCCAATTTCAAATTAATGCGTAAAAACTGATTTTCCAAACTTGATGTAAACACATTTATGAAAACGTAATGCTAGTGTTGAGATTAAATGATGAATGTTTTTAATTGCATAAAGAAACCACTCCGCCTTATGCCACTGCGAAAATTTTTAGCAGAATACAAGGAAAATATGAAACTGGAAACAACATCTTTCACAGGCATACCCAAATGACTGTTTTCCGTAGATAAACAAACATTACAATGCTTGTTATTGTAGCAAGCGAAAAAAAACGCTATAAAACATTAGAGAAAAAAAATGAATTTATTTTTTTGTATTATTTTTCTGTTGACATGGTACAATTTTACATTTCTAAAAACCAGCCTTTGTCTGACAAAACCGAAAACGTCTAATGCCTTTGTGTGTAGTCTTGGCCTTGCAGAAACGTCTTACCATGAACTATCAATCTTTTCCACGTTCCATTTCGAGTGGGTTGGTCATCAGTGTAAATTATCTTGCACTGGTACCACCCATCGTCTGAAAGCCGAACGTCATCAATCCGCAAGGTGGAGCTCGCGTTTTGCAAACGTACTCGACCTACGTTGTACAGGAAAATCAGCGCAAATAAATTCACCGTTTAACAAATTTAAGCACTGTCTGTGCCCATTGCACAAGTAACAAAAATCGTGCTTAACAAATTTACTCTCAATTACGTGCTTCACATGACTTGAAACTGAACAAAATCTGATCGGCGCTTGTTTGATTTGCTGAAACGAAAGTAGATTTAATATCAGCGAACGCAGTGTACTATCGAAGCCGGGCCATTGGAAGCTTTGTGTTCTTGGGACACGCGTTTGAAAACCGCAATTCAGTTGCTTTTTTCCAGTCGCGTTTATCCTACGCGAAGTAGTCAACCTATGACATCCAGAGGCCAAAATTCCACGCCATGCCTTCCAGCTTGGAGCAAAGTTTGCCTTGAGCGCGATGAGCCGTGGTATTGTATTAGTATTCAGGAGGTATGAAACAATTAAGTCTCTGTTACGTGAGAAATTGAACATTGATTCATGCATTTCTTGTGGATTTATAAATTAAAACAAACATCCAAGTGCTATTAATCACTTTAACTGGAATGCTGCGTTCGCACTTTTATTTCACTTATAAGTGCGCTAAAAATCTTACAAAAGTGTTGCTATGCACAGTACGGAAATATTTGAACAGCATTATCGAATGTCACACGGCTGTAATTTTGAAGTGTGATTGTTTCAATTGATGCTGATGAAGTTCTTAAAGAAAAGGATATTCAAAATTGTTTATTTCGCAGCTTATCGACTTTCCTATATTTCAGAGGCTTGCTAGTTTTACGAACATTGGCTAACAACTGAGAAAAAATCGATGTGCAAAGATTTAATTTTTCGTACGCAATTATTTTGCAGTATATACTTCCAGGATACCCCTTTCTTGCACAATTTGCATTACTTTTCTTATTTACTGAGTAAAAAGTTTATACTGAATTTTTTTCTTTTTGATATATAATGTAGAAACTTGAAACTCTGCAGAAGTTAACAGCCATTGAAATGCCATTTTTGACCCCATTTTGCATGTTTTAAAATATGGTGAATTACTCATGCAAACACAAAATTTCTCCTTTCCATTTTATATTTTCCAAGCAAAGTTCCGTTGTTCAACACTTCACTTTCAGCTCACCGAATTTGCAAGTCCTTTGGATTACGCTCTTCAATGTTGCATAAATTGCAATTGGCAAAATATCAAGTGAAGCAACAGGTCGGAAAGCATTTCTAGCATGGAGAGTTGTTTGCCATTGAAGGTTTACCTCACGTCCAACCTCAAACAAGCTGCTGCGTGCACTTGTTTTTTGAAGGGGTTGAGGGTAAGCGTACAAACAAACACATACACACAGGCAGACAACATGAGTGCTTTGCTTAAGTAAACAAAAGTCAGTGTTTCGCTTAAATAAACAACAAAATAGAGAATCAGTGTCTAATTTCTGCTCATAATTTCCCAGACAGTTTCCGATTTTAGAGCTAAATATGAAAAAACAGCAAATGAAAGGCTATAGGTATAAAGCAAACCGATTATTATTTTTTGTTTTTATAAGGTAAAAATCTATTAATATTAGGAAAAGACAAAAGATTATTGCATCCCTACAAGTTTTGAACAAACTCCCGTTAATATTTGCTGGCAAATTTGAAGTCTGTCAGCATAAGATACCCTAACCGGTTAATGCGGCCGAGTACAAACGGACAAAAAGTTGCAGGAATCAGTTAGCTCTATCGCGTATGTTCCCCAACCGTTTCGCTTGTGGGAGCCAAATGCAGACCTACAATTTTGTTAGAGAGCCGCACTAAAAATGTTTAACACGCGTCAATTAACACGTTTTGTTTCGTTGCAGACCGAAGTCTGTTACACAAAATATTAGAGGTGTTATTTAAGACTGCTGAGAGCCGCACAAACGGTGCTTGGGAGCTGCACGCGCCTCTCGGAGCTGCGGTTGAGAAACACTGCAATCTATCGTGTATGAAGGTTACACTTCTGCATAATAAAGGAAAATGGTATTTTTTTCAAGCAGGTAATTTACAAGCACCCGCCACCGTGCACGATTTGAATGAGTTTCTTTTAAGTTGCCAAAGACACTGTCGACGTTGAAAAAATGCACCCGGGGAGGTTTCCATTCGACGTCAGAGGTGCTTAACACAAGCATTCAAACAACGCTAAAAATACCAAGGTAGTGCTGAATGTTATGTGCCGAGTTTCAGTGGCAGACAGCTGATTGCATTCAAATAACCACATGTAGGACGTGCGTTTTTGACAACAACAACGACCCACCTTCCTTGGCAATCCTCCAGTTTACTTTTTCCAGCACCTTTAGCAATGCTGTTTATTTCCAGGTCAAGCATGAAAAAGGCACAGCTATTTGACTCACGCCAATTTGTGACTTTACGATAATTAATTAAAGCAACTGGGTGATCAATGCTTCAGACAAAGCGCATGGACAAATATAACGCGCATTTCACATTTTAACGAAGATGATCGTAATACGGTCTCCAACTAAAATCATTGTTTACGACAAGCTTGACCTTTCTTTTACCTTCGACCTCGTTTACATCGTTACATACTATTTTTCGTACTGCCTGGCAGATTGCTCACAGTTTCGTAGACAACCGAGTCAAAATTGTATAATAGTTCAGTATTTAGTGAAGTTGGAAAGTTAATTTCAAAAGCAGATTCTGTGGCAGCGGAAAATGGCCAATATCTCAGATATTTAGGCCTACCACGTTGTGTGGCTTCCAAATCGCTCGAAACGCTAATTTACTTGAGGTTACATGATAATCAACGAGAACTGCAAAGCACTCTTTTCTTTCTTTAGTAATTTGCTATAAGACAAGAAAAGGAAATAAGACACAGCACAAGTTCCTACGTTTGTACTTCGGGTTCGTCTTGAGCAAGTGCTTTCCTATCTTCATCAAGAGCGGAATTTCTTCGCTCTTGCGTGACCATTCGATGACGTAGGATGACGATTTGCTTGAAGTCGGAGTCACGTGACATGGAAGCTCGGCAGCTTCTCCAACCAGAACAACCAAGTCAGTGGCGCGAGCTGGAAAATGTCAATTTACTAAATTTGATTGGTGTTTGTTATTTTTGTGAAAGCACCACGACGGAGATGATTCGAGGCATTCGCGAAGTTCGCAAGTACATTCGTTTGAAACGCTTTAAGCTGTTAAACTTGTCACCCCATTGTGTAATTTCGTTCTAACGACTATTCAGGCCCGTAGCCACGTGGGGGCATTCGGGGGCAGTTCCCCTCAAATTTCTTTTGTTCCCCCCCAAATTTCCTTGTTCCCAGAAAAGTTTGTTTTAAAAATATAATAAAAACAAAAATCGTGCCCCCCTAAAAACGTATTTTGCCCCTCCAAACCTCAAAACCTGGCTACGGTCCTGCGACTATTCCAGCAGTAGGATAAAGGTAATAAACAAATATCGCTTCTGCATTCCGATAGCGATTGCACATTATTTTGGTCGAGTCCCAAAAACGCATTTTTTTAGAAAGCAATACAAAACATGATGAAATAAAGTCAGTTCTGCTTGTTATTGCAGTTGAATAAAGTCAATTCCTCTTTAACCAACGATTTATTACACATTTTCAAGCTGAAGTTACCCATAAAAATTGTGGAAAACCTTTGATAAACTTTCAGTGCAACTGGCAAACAAATCGTCTGCGATGTTTTCGCTATAGCGAACAAGATGATAGAGCGGTTTCACAAACGTTTAAAATGAAATCGCTTCTTCCGTTTGAAAAAGAAAACATCATAAAACAGTTGTCAGTCGAAAACAATTGTTGAAAATATCAATCACAAACGTATTTGACATTCGCATGTGTTGTACAACTCTGAGCAGGCAAGTTAAGAGTTTCCTCCCACACATGTAATATATTTTATGCTTTGTTTGTAGCAGGCCGGAGATGAAACACGTACACTTCCTAGCAATGAATTTTGAAGCAATTACTTGGGATCATTGCCAAACTCCAATCGGAGATAAAAAACGTCAAACTGTGTGCAATTTTTGCTGAGAAAGCGTCTAAGCGTAGGTCTATATCGCAACCGTAGGTCTATACCGCAACCGTAGGTCTATATCGCAACCGTAGGTCTATATCGCAACCGTAGGTCTATATCGCATCAAACACCCGGGCAACGTTTCGCCGCACAGGAAAAAACACTTAAGCGAAACACCTCTTTGACTGGTACAGTGTCAAGACAGCCATGTAAAGCCATGTCCAGACAAGCATTAGGAGCCAGACTAATCTTGTTGGATTTACTCAGTGACGTGTAGCAATATTGACTTTAGTCCAGGCCTTCCGTGGGCAATAAAACACGCTATGTTCACAGCACCTACTGTATATGCTAGAACTGTAACTGTAGTACGCGCCGTCTAGCCAATAATTTTGTTTAGGTGTCTTGACCCATGGAACGTACAGGTATATTCACTGCTAGGGCCACAAAACACTTTTTTTCATTAAAATATCAATTGGGCTGTGATCAACTTCAGTGTCTTCTTTCACTCCCAGAATGTGCAATAAGATTTATCATGTCTGAGCTACATTGAGCTTGTTTTTAAGCGACACTGACTGTTTTCGAAACACACAAACTCTTTGCAATTATGCTCCAGGTGGCCCCATTTCCGTACTTTTGCGTAATAATCTTATTCTCACGTATATTGATATTTGAGCGGTACAATACAAAGGCATCGCACTTTCTTATTGCAAAGGCCGAAAACTGCAGGTAAATGAATTGCAAGACAGAAGCCAAACCAAAATCATGTTTAATGCCATTCTGATAGCTTTAGGTAAAATGCAAAAAAAGACAGCTAATCAAATGAAACCGAGATCTCTGAGAATTGTATTTTCATTATTTTGAAATATTTACCAAACGTGCAACGAAATTGGGTTACGTTAATACGAAATTACATAAGACAAAATATTCATTTTCGAAATTTGGAACCGAATCTTATATTTTCCCCAATCGAAAGTAAGTAAGCAAAAAGAAACGATCTGATCTACGAAATCAGCTTGTTCAGAGTATAAATCAAAATGTACCAATTTTCAATTTATTCTTTTTTTTGTACTGGAATTTTTTTTTATTGTGACCGAATTGCATATTGTTGATGCTATTTTTGCACATGCACTTCGAAAATTTTTAGACAAATCTATGAAATTTGAAACTGCAATTAAACTTGAAAAAACAGAACCAAGCTCTTCAAATGCCAACAAGCAATTCTTTATGGAGATGTTGAAGCATAAATTTTTGAGCAACTTTCAGAGTTTCTCACATTGTAAGCGTGGTATTGTTACTAAAAAAAGAACGTAGCTTGAACTGATCATTCGCTCTGAGTCGTTTCTTTTGAATAGTCATTAGTTTACGGCAGCAAAGGCAATTGAAGCTGCAACATTTACGCCGAGTGAAGTTTCATGAACAACTCTATCATGGAGTGATTTTTCATGAAAAACTCTGTCATGGAGTGACGTTTCATGAGAAACTCTATCCTGGAGTAAAGTTTCATGAAAACCTCTATCATGGAGTGAAGTTTCATGAGAAACTCTGTCATGGAGTGACGTTTCATGAGAAACTTTATCATAGAGTGAAATTTGAGGAGGAACTCTGTCACTGAGTGGTTTCATGAGCATAAAATTGGTGAACGTTATGAGTAAAAGTTTTTGCAAGACTTGTATAAAAACTCATTATCACTGGTTTGAGCAATAATGGTGCATGCAGCAGTGACATAGGCGTAGCCAAGGGGGTCTAGAGGGCTATTCCCATCCAATTTTTAGAATATCTAGTAATTTGGTGCTTTGAGAGGGGTAGCCCAAACAAAATACTGTTACTAGCCTAAAATGTAAATTTTGGCCTCCAAAAAATTTTGGACTGGCTATGCCACTGAGCAGTGACCGAGACTTCTGCGTTCAAGCGTAAAATTAATAGTTCCATTCATTCGTCACGTTCATGTACGTTCCAAATTTACGCGGTTTTCAAGTTGTACTTCCAATCTTAGTCTAAATGAGGTGACTTTGCTTCACTGATATTCTTCTAATTGTAGAAAAGGGCTGCCGGGTAGCTATTTTCTCCAGGGCCACACCAAAAGACAGACACATTCGGCTGTTGCTTCACGTTACATTTACTGAAAACATACAACTGGACGAGACATTCTGATATTAAGCGATTTCCTGTATGGTGTGGATGCTTTGTTCCACCTCCATCAACTTTACACGAAGTTTTCCGAAATGTTGCGAACTCTTACGAAAGTTGTCTTCGCTAAAGATTAACAACTACCGGATCGTGGCAGCGGACCGATTGGAAATAATTTAGGAAACTGCCTTTCCTCACTTATTTTCAAATGCTTAGATACACAAAACAAGTTTAATGTGTTCGTGCTGCCATTCACTCATTTCCATACCTAGGTTGGCGTTTGCGAGATTGCTTGAGGAGCTGATGTGCCTTCAGCTTCATTTTGTTGTGTGCTGGCTACATGCAATGAATAAATCATGCCAGAGCGCGCAAGGCTTTTACCAGCAAGAATCTTTAATATTTAAATACTCTTCCGGCGCGACTTCTTCAAATCGCTTCCTGTTCTACGTCACTTCCCATGTGACATTGGCCAATTGGCCAATCCCCAACGCGAAAGATCCAAAACAATTTCGTTAATGGCGCTGTTCGACGCAGCTTCTTGCCAGGCGGCAAAGAAATGTTAAACCGTTTTAAAATCCTCGGCTTCTTAATGGTATTAAAATGCATAGGCGTAGCCAGGGGTGGCCAAAGGGGCCATGTCCCCCCAAAAAAATTCTAGAAAATTTGTCGTTTTGTGCTTCGAGAAGCGGTGTCCCGAACCAAACACTGCTGTTCGCCTGAAGTCAAAATATTTGCCCCCTTCCGAAATGTCGCAGCAGTGGGAGTAACATAAGATGAAAGTAGTTTCTATTGTGCATGGGTTTGCGTCCGAGTTGACGTAATGCAAACCGGGTCGATTCAATGCATTTCCTGCACATCTTTCTCGTTCAAGCGTTTTTTTCTCTCGTTGCGAACTTGTCGAAATAGCCATTATGACGTGATGTGCATCGTCACCGAAAATCACAGCGATACCTCGTTGTCCAGAAAATGTCGACCGAAATGAGGTCTTCGATTTGTGGCATGAATTCATCCAAGTCAAAGCAAAACCTTGCAATCTATCAAAGAATTTAAAATTTGGCAATGCCTTTTGAGCAGTTCCCAAACTTTTAATCAACTGAAGCGCTTGGGGCATGGTCCGCCATTACTGGGTCGTTCGAGGACGCTTGTTGCCACCCCCTGACTTCAATTCTCATTCGGCGTTAGAAATAATAATAGCACAATATCAAAATATCAAGATACAATGCAAATTAGTTATCATGACACATACTTTCCACGCCATGCTAATTTTGTGCCAAGTGGCGTACGCTACTGCTCACAAAATTATGAGCTGTGGTTCTAGTCGCCCTGTTCATTCAAATGTAATGAACTTTTTCACGCAGTAAGTGATAATCTTCCGCGAAGTCTGATATCTCGCTCAAAAGGTGCGCAAGACATAAAAAAAGCAGACGGAGGTTTTAGAAAGAAAATGAGAACTCGAGAATACTGGAATTTTCTCCTATAATTTGACGTTTTCTCAATGTGTCTGTTGATCCAGTCGCTGTGTCAAGTTTGTCGAAGAATTTTTCCGCGCCATATATTGAGTAGCTTTTTGAGTAGAGGTGAATTTGTTTTTTAAGTTACGAATGATTGTAAACGTGACAATTGGCCGACGTGATTCTTGCATCAGTTCAACTGCAACGGTGTTTCCAAAGCATTTTGACAAATAAACTACACGTGAAATCAGAACCAGCACAACTTGAACTTCGTTGTTTGCAGCTTTTCCTTATCGGGGTATGGCACCTCTGACAGATGGGAGGAACGGAAAAGCGGTTCGACAGGGGGGGAAAATGCTTCCTTGCGAGTGATTCGCATGAAACAAATATGTCAAACTTGTATTGCTTTAAATCAGTGATTCTTAACCTAAATTTGAAGCTTAGTGTTTTAGTGTTACACCGCATGCCATTTTTGTTGTGCTATATATCATTTTGGGGGCGACGTAACGAATGTTATAGTTGCATGGGGGTCCTGGTTTCGATGTAATGTAATTACCTACATCATGGTTGATTCTTTCAGTAACGTCATCAGCGATCACTCAACCATAGAATGACCTTTTTTCGCAATTTGTATCAAGATTTGAAATGCGAAAATGTACACAATTTCTAACAAATTGAAATGTGAAAACGCAAATAACAGACTTTGATATTTCTGCAGATATCTTCGTTTTTGTCAGTATACCACCAATTGAAAAAAGTGCATGCTTCTCTATGAAGCAAACTTGGGTTAAAAATATTAATTTGCGTAAACAAGATTGGTTGCAATTTTCAAGTTTTGCCGGTAATTTATAAACCAAACTGGATTCCGAAAACATTCTCGTTATATCCATTCGCAAGCCTTTGCATCCTTAAACTCTGGGCGCCAACCTCTTGTGCGATAAATATGTGTTTGGATCTAAGTAATATTTTGTTTTACTCCGCACACAACTGTTCCGGACATCCTTGCTGTAAATAGAAGATTCATTCATTTGTCTCTGAGATGTTTTGTACCAGGCTATTAGTGATAGACAGAACGACGTGTTTACGATGTAACGACGCACAGTTGTGATGAGAATAGGCGTGCTTTATTCGACAAGTCAGACACTCAGCAAAATTTTGAAGATGATTTACTTTATAACGAAAAAGCAAAAATGCAGTAAAATAATTGGGGTCAGCCGTATTTCGGATCCCTCTTTGAAAAAAAGCAGGAATCCGGTCCCCAAGCCCTTTATCCGCCGCCCGTATCATCATTTAACTTTCACTGGCCAGATGTTGTCTCTGTTGCCACTGGATTAGCAGGTACTGATAAAATATTTTAGTAGCTTCTTTGTTATGTCATCATTTTTTTGGAAATTTACTTCCAAAAACTACAGTTCCAACTTGTTCATTGATTTGATCTAGCAGCTAGCAGCACACGTTTCTTACAATCTAAACACATATTTTTTTCAATCTTAGTGTCGGTTTAGTTTACCAGGCTAATAGTTTGTCAGTCAAACTAAAAGTGGTTTATATTGCATTTGTGTGTAGGCGTATTCTTTTCTTGCCGTTTAGTGCAGTTTTTCTTTAAACTTAAACAAGCTACAGTATCTCAATTAGGGTTTTACACTAATGTCAAACAATAGAAACGAAAAGCCACTGCCGGTGTGTGATGCAAGCTAAATATGAAGATTTTTGTGCGTAAAAAGATAAATATCCGCAATTTAAGCAGAGGTACTATGTTCTATGATCATCTGATGCAGCATACATTGCTGCATATCAGACTAAGCAGTGACCAAATAATATTTCTGAATAACCTAAAACCGCTTATAAAATGATGGGATCCATTACTGCTTTTTGGGAAAGTGAGTGAGAAAAAGAGAAGACTTGGGAAATAGGTGACTACAACGCAGCTGCAGGTTGACCCAGCATGAGGAAAAAGTCAGGAATCGCTGTTTTCAAAGAAACTTTAAATTCTAGACGAGGGTGCAGAGTGCACTGTGCATCAGAAACCAGAACCACTGATTCATCACGCCGTTGAAAGGTTGCTGTTAAATGCTGCTGGCAGGCTGCCTGAGCAAACGTTGATGGCTGCCACGTGCGCTCTCAAGCAACCTTTGGTTGAGCAATGTTACCTAAGCTGCTGGGTCGGAACGTAGTTAGATAAAATGATGAATGAACTTTGCGCCGTAATAAGGCACTGCCAAAAAGTCTAGCACTGGTATGTAAGGCGGTCTTAAATATATAGATATATATATATATAAACGAAACAGGTTTGTGACAGTGAGAAGGGTCTTCAAGGAATTTGTCATGATGCCGAGGGAGAAGATAACGTACCCACCCACTCCATTCACAATTGCTTCGACGCGGGAGAAGCAAACTCGGACTGTATAATCTGAACCACGAACCATTTTACTGGAAACTCTCTCTTCCGAGCCAAAGACAGCGCAGCAGATACTTTCTCAATTGAACATTGCGATCCTCTTGTTTCAAAAGCAAATAATTTCAGTTTGTGTCGAACGAACTTCGCGTTGTTAAAAAGCGCGAAGCCAGGCGACGGGACAGCGACGCACTGAGGCGTGTCGCCATCTATTGTGCAACGACAGGCGCCTCCAAACGCAGGGTTTGGCGACAAAATTCTAGAACAAAACAAGCTGTTTTTGTCCGACAACCGGGACACACAATATCCGTGCGAGAAATGAAGCTCCGGTTCTCGCCGTCTTACATGCGATCGCAGTGCTGGACTGCGCCAGGGCTATTGAAAGCGAAAGTCTTAGCGACAGATAATCGAGGCATGCGCGATGACCCATTCTGTTCATTTTGAATGGAGAGCGTGTCGGGACGGAAACCTGAGTTGTCAGACTTTTTATAGCAATCTAACCGTTTGTTAGAATACTTCGTTTCGCACAGGTGTGGCTACGTCAGACGAAACGTTCAAAACGCGCACCGGGTGAGTGTGGCTTGCGAGTCAGGGTGTGGCGCATCCTGGGTTGTAACAACCAATCAACAGAAATTAAAAGATGAAAATCGTGAGACGGACGACAAGCAACGTAAAAGCAGAAACACTAAAACGCCCAACAAAGCACGACAGCAAGCGATGAAAATTTGCTTGAGGTGGTTTTCGACCAGTTTCCTCTTCCCGCACCTGTCAATCATTGCCGTAGGGCAGCGGTCCCCGTACTGGGGGTAATATGCGATTGTTCGGGGGGGGTAACGCGGAACCAAAACCGCAATGCTGTTCTGTATTATGAGCGATCACTACGAA
>Ga0210059_1007959_pt1 | contig 16809 bp, 9 predicted proteins | sample Ectturendosymbi2_FD_188042 | JGI IMG/M metagenome (GOLD analysis project Ga0210059, IMG submission 188042) | Ecteinascidia turbinata endosymbiont from Florida, USA - Sample 2 (SPAdes) (version 2) | ecosystem: Host-associated > Tunicates > Ascidians > Unclassified | place: Key West, Florida...
GCCATGATCATCTTGTGTTGAAAGGTTAAGCTGCTTAAATTGCCAAGTGTGACGCTTGCGAACATTTGTGGCACAAACAGTCACAATCGGCGAGCAAAAGGTCACCCCGGAGTCGGAGTCGTTAAAATTTTCTGCGACTCCGACTCCTCAGGTTCAAAATCCTTCCGACTCCTCGACTCCGACTCCACAGCCCTGGTGGTAAGTGCGTGCGCGTTGGTGCTGGTAAGTCTGGAGTTCGACTCCCGGTCTTACCAAGACATTGGTAAACTGGTACTGTAGCTTTTTTACCAGGCGCACCGCGTATAGAAGAGCTACAGGTAACGCAACGGGCCTGGATAGGGATGGGCTCCGCCAGGCGTAGCCGCCCAAGCTACTCAAACGGATAAAGCAGAATATTGACTCAATTGGTGCAGCAATCCTTAAGGGAGCGCCCCTACGACCCTAACTTAGGGTTATGGATGGGACAACAACCAAACCATAAGGCTGTTAACAAACATTTTAAATTAAAAAAATTCTGGTTGTTAGCTTCATTCCAGCGCCGCCTGGGGAGGAATAAATTTCCAAACAAAGGGAGATCTCATTTAAAAGACGAAAAAAATTGGAAGTTACAAGACGTTGTCATCCGATCTTTAAACGCTTGGATGACTGTCTTGTAGCTTTCGCAGCTTTGCACCACCAGTTGATTCAGTTGTCTCTAATTGCGGATTTTAGTTTGCTTGCTGAACATACAAGCATTTGCATTATATTAAGCATATATAGGGTTGTCAACAAACATTATTACTAAAAAATATTCTGATTGTTCACTTCTTTCCAGAGTCTCCGATATAAGTTCTTTTCAAGCAAAACACGCAATTCTCGCAAACGTTTGCAACACTCGGCGAGCATTGTTTGATAAGGTGAGCGGTTTGTTAAAGCATTTGCCAGTTTATCAACACATGTGTCTTGAAAAATCTTCGTATGCTCTTTTTAAAAACTCTATTCACATACCATCCTAAACTTAACAGATTGTCGGTGCAATATCTTCGTAAGTACTGCATTACTGAAAATGTATTTGGAAAATACCGCAATTTTTAGTCGATCACACTACTTTCTTTCGATTTTCATCACCCACATCAAAAGCTACTATATTACGTTGCATCATTGAGTATTTTCCGCATTTTCATTTCATCAAGTATCATTCATCCATTGCATTTGCAAATATAGTTACCAGAATGAGGAAACCAAAGAAATTTTGAATGCTGAGACTTTGAAACATGCTCATCAAGATTTTCCAAAAACTCGCTGAGGGAAATGGCTTCCTCCTTTAGATGCAGTGCAAACGCTGGTTCACACTGAAATAAACATGTGCATGCTACTGAAGGTTTCCTTCGCAAAAATTGTGTTTTACTGAAATTTCACTTAGTGTTAATCTGTAGTACCTGCAACTTGACGCTCAAAACAATTCCCAATACTCCAAGATGACAACGAGCAGCGTCGAAAACTTTAGGGTTGCTTTGTTCATTGCAAACAATTATAGATCCTGACAAAAAGGAAAATGCAAGAAGGTTAGGCTTCATTCAACGCGTCAAAAACCTTTTCGAAACAACAGGATTTACCATCAGCCTTCAGTAACGTGATCTCCAAAACACATTCGGCAAATGAACCATACTGAGCTCCAGTACCATGAGTGCCAGTCCCTATAATTCCACCAACACTCTGACCTGACACTGAGGGAAAAACGCTAAACGCGAGACCATTGCTTGGTAAAATATCTTCAATAAGATCTTCCACTGTTATTCCTGAAAGAAAACCAACTGACTTGATATAAAATCAGCTTTGAAGGGATGCATTATGCATTGTTATCTCTGCAGACCAATTGAACTGCATTACACGGTATGTAGGCTATCAAATATGGATCGGATGCAAAGAACATGTCTACACAACAAAATTACATTTCAAAAAGGAAATGTTTGACAAAAAGGAACATATCGACGCTACCTTTACTAGAAAATGACGACATACAACCTTCGGGGTCGAGGGTGTTACAATGACAGCGCAAAATACAGAAGATATATAAAACTGACGGATAAAAGTTTTTTTTTCTGCCAAATATTCGGAGCTTTACAGCATATGTAAGCAAAGACAGTTGAAAACTGAAATCATTAATTATTGGTTGGCCATTCCGACGCCAGCAACATTTGGAAAAAAATCGTTATGTACATGAAGACTTTTGACATTTGACAACGGGATATTGCCGTTGTCAAGGAATTGATATGGAATACAGAAAAAGCGTAGAACGCAGGAAGGGTTATTGCTGGAATTAAAAAGATTTTGTTAAACATTTTGCAAAAAAATATTAAGTGGCAAGTTCCAATGTTTTTCTACTGATCACCAAACGAAGGCGATCAGCTGCAGCAGTTGTTGTTATATCCACTCACGAATCACTCCCGTCGCGCGACACTGAACTTTTTCCAATGGCGCAGTGTCAGGCATTGAGCAAATGCCGTAGAACATATGACCGCCGCCTACAATCGACGAAAAATAAATGCGTTTCAGTGTCAACTGTGCAGGTCTAGGTACAAGCTTTGAAATCTTGAACAAACTGTTTGTTTTGAGCGAAACCTTTGTGACAATTTAGATACCGGATCGCTTGTCACACGTTAATGATTTCGTGAAAATAACACACAGGTATTTAGTATAGATCGTTTGGAAAAATGCTACTCTTACGTCAATTGGTTAATGCAAATTGTTTTGCTTACTTGTAGTCAACACTTTGCTTTCGTATGCCTTACAAAAATTCCCAGTATTTAACTACTTTTCCAAATTCAACTACTGTAGTAAGTTGGTAATAACTAATGGACGCTATAAGGACGGATTGAGGAGCAATATTTTGCAGTGCTACGTACATTCTGCACTACAACCATACTTTTTGCGGTATATTTAAGCGATCGCCAAATGGTCTAACTTATCGGTATGCAATATTTTACTGAAAAAGTTTACTCTTACGTTCAATTAGCAACTTTTTGAAAAAAATGCCGATTTTCTTTTGTGTACTTCCAGCCAAAAGCATGCAACTTAATTAGATGGACCGCACAATTCCAGTCAGCATCTGAACCCTTCACATTGTATATAGAAGCGTTTCGCAAGAACTTCCCGTCGCCGCTCAGCTGCGGTTTTAGGATTTGCTCGAAAAGTTTGCCATGAACACTTTCTTAGTAGAAGCTTAAACTTCTGATCAAGAGAAATTTGAGAAACAGCAAACCATGTAGGCTTTACACCATTTTATCATTTTGAATAATCTGTTGCGCGTATTCAGGCCCTGCTCCTGCAATCGAAAAATGTTGATATTCAACGACCTCGGCTTATCCGTTCAGTTAGCAACTTTAGATAACTTGCTGCAGTGTGTTTTGATTTGTACAGTCAGCTGATGGTTGAAAACTTCAAGCAACTCTTTTGTGTTACTTTGCACAGTCTGCTGGTGATTGAAAACTTCAATGTACAACTATGTCTGGTGCATTGGGTTGCTCGTTGGTGTTTTGTCTGACATAGTAAATAATAATTGTACAAATTTCCTTAACCCTGCTCAGGTAATCTCTGCCCAATTTGGGCAGACGGTTCTTCTACATCAATTAAAAATTAGTTAACGTTCACGTAGAAAGCTGGTTATTTCAGTAGCTGCATTTTTAGACACTCTTTCGGGCAGTCCTATCGAAATCTGCACAAGTTTTGTAGTTTTCGATGGGGAACAAAAATTTGCCCAAATTGACCCATGGTTACCTGAGGTGTAACAAAATTCCTACACAAAAATCCCTCCTAAGGTAACCTTGACCAATTTGGGCAAAAGGAGTTGGTGCATGTAGGTTCACTGGTAGCCACGCCAGCAGCCTTTGACGGAAGCCAGCATGGGAGTAGATCACACGAGTGCAAGCCCTGATGACGCAAATCAATTTGGCGCGCATGGCTCCTGCTCAACTCGTGGTTTTCATTGAGAAACAGGCAGGAGAATGTGTGACGCCTTCTCCGTCATAGGAAAGATATTGAAGCCAGAAAGGCAAGCACCTTACGTGTGCACTTGTGGTGAAAGGTCAAAGCATTTTATCGAGGATGATGAACCTTGTGCTTCTCTGCTCCGAATTGAAGTTTCTAGAACTGTGGCTTAACCAAAAAAGGTTTGCTCTTGTTGTGCGTGCACTTGCGGTAAAAAGCCAAAGCGTTTTATTGAGGACATGAACTTTGAGATCAGACACCGCTGTGGAACCTGTCTACAATCAAAACAGAACAAAACAAGGTTCACGTGCCAACTGCCAACGATGGGGAGCACTTGTCTGCATTGATCACTTTCAAGTTTTCTGCAACGATTACTCACACCCCTGAAATACTAACCTCGGGTGATTTCTACCCAGGCAGGAGTGGTGGTCACGTAGCCCTAGGTGAAAATCACCCGACGTTATGGTTAGTGTGAATTCGGGTGAAAATCACCCCACGTTATGGTTAGAGTGAGTTTTTTTGTTTCCCTGTTGATGCCTTGACATTGTAAAAATTGATAAAACTCCACTCATTTATAATTTTCAAATTCCAATTTGGGGGGCTTGGTGCATTGTTTGGGTGGGATTAGCCCACCAAATCCCCCTGTGGCGACGGGACTGGCCGTATGTGAGACATTAAAGTCAACAGCAGTGCCGCGAACAATCTGATTGCCCACCAATTGTCGCAAAGTATTTGCCCATTTTGGGCAAGTTTACCTTATGTTCCTGATTTTCGTAAAAAATTTGCCCATTTTAGGCAAAGTTGATTAATGTGGCTGAAAATTGCAATGAAAATAGAAAAATTTCATGTCTCAACTTAATTTGCTTTTATGGCAGATAGAACCACAAGCTTGAAATGAGGTTCTGTTTAAACCTTAAACCAACCACCAATGACGTCTACGGGCGAAATTTTTGGATTTTTCTTTACAAAAGTAAAGCAAATCGTTCATTTGCTCCCATTTGCTGGGAGCACTTCCCACATTTTTGTTTGGAAAATTGCTTTTGTTCTTTATCATATAAAATGTTTTCCAAAATCAACACGTTGCTTTTTTCTGATCGGATGAGCTTGAGAAGACTTGCTAACTTGTAAGAAAACCCGCGCGTGCGTCCGAACCTGTCAGTTAGTCCAGTATAAGCAAATAAACAAAATCTGCCCATTTTGGGCAAGGACAACAAAAGTGTTTGTGTTTAGAGGTTACCTGAGCAGGGTTAATTCCGTTTTCATGCAGCATGTCAAACAATGATTCGAAAAAGTTCAAATGTTTTGAGTTCTGTTTTCTAAACTACTCTAGAATCTTCACTTTAACTAGAAGGAACAGATCGAAAAATGCTTTTATTTTGCATCGTTTTCTGTCTTAAACACTCGGTTGTAGCAAGGTTAAAACTCTCGTGTTTTCATTTCTGCGCTTCTAAGATATACAGAAAATAGATAGACAACACGAGCAGGGAGTATTTGAAGCACGCAATGTAACATTAACAACTGTTTTTTTACCATAAAGCCAGTTGGACAAATATGGTACTTTACGGAAAAAATTCAAGTGTAGAAAGTCTTTTGAAACAAATGAAATGTAGTTTCGTTCATCAGGACTCTTACCTTAGCTGCACAGAGGTAACTTCAAAAGCTATTTCATATGTTGCACATGTATTCACTAGTGATCGACCGATATGGCTTTTTGGGGGCCGATACCGACATATCGGCCATCCACGGACGGATAGCCGATATTTCTAAAATTTTTAGGTCTTGTTTTGTTTCGTTATCAAAAATATAATGTATATGCCTTACCTTTCTTTCAAAAACTTCAAAAATCAGGATTTATGAGCGAAACTTTTTTAACTTGCGGCAATTTCAATATTTTGCTATGATATTTAATTCATCTCATTGATGATGATGCTTTTGTTTCGGCTGCGACGGCCGACGCGTGCTTCATGGTTAATCTTGTCTGCTTGTTTGTGAAACCGCACCTGCTAGCGCTGCTGCAAGATAACTATGTTGACTTGGTTCGTTGTGTTTTCTTGCGCAAGTTGTCTGGAATGCGTGAGGAAGATAACAGCGTTTTGTCAACACCTACTGAGGCCGATAAAATCGGCCCTTTTGGCCGATACCGATACATCGGTGAAACTCAAATATCGGCCCAATATATCGGTCTATCTCTAGTATTCGCTCTTCACTTTGAAAAATATGTTCAAACGTTATTGCTGCAGGCTTGGCAAAAATATGACTTCAAACACACAAAGGTTTTAATGTAAAAATCCAAGGTAGAATGTGACAAAAGCAGAGTTTGATTTGATTTACTGTAGAAAAGGTCAAAATTATCCTAACTGTTACAGCAGTGAGAGTTTCAATTTTTGAGCTGTAGAATGCCTAAATGATTGTCGTTGATACATATCAAACTAAAAAGTAAAACCCTTTTTCTTAACTCTTTAGCTACATCAATGTTTATAATAGGCAACATGTTACAGACTGCTCTCCTACTGCCGCCTTCCAAAGCTTTCGTAACAACCTTGGATGTTGCAGAACATCAGTTGAAAACAAGTGCTAAAGAGCTATCGAATATACAATTCCAGATAAAAGCCATATTTGCATAATTTGCAGCGTCTGTGAACAGTACAAAGGGTATTTGTCAGGCTGCAATTTCAAAGTTTATGTGACATTTAACAAATCAACTAAAAAGTTAATTTTCAGATAGTCTTGCGCAAAGACAACATTTCAGCAGTTCTTCAGATAAAATGAGAAATCATTACTAAAATTATTTTTGGAAAGGAATAAATTTCTTTCAAGGATTGAATGATTTCCTAACAAATTCAAAGACCACATTCATGTCCAAGTGAAAGTAATCTAGTCAACTTTTCGAACAAGTAATAATGCTACATTATGTGTGACACAGGTCAAATGCAAAAGTCTAACTATGACAATTTGAACTGATCATCTCAAGCCATTATAAAAGTTGTATAATCCAATAGACTACACAAAAAAGCTGAAGCCTATACAGTTTGTATGAAACAAAACAGTTCTAGGTTTCTGTTGCGGCTAGAGAACCTGAGAAGCAAGCACACAAAACTTCACACTGCGGCAGCAAGAAACAATACAAATCATACATCCTGCTCACTCCATTACTGCATGGCTCTTTTCCAAATGTGGTAGGTTTGGAGTGACTGAGGTTTTTACAGTGCGTGTAAACAACAGCACCATAATACTCTGAACATTGTAGCAATACTCTCTACCAAAAGTTAAACTTCTTGCAGTCAGCACTGAAATAACAGTAATTCATTTAAAAAACAAAAGCTGCAGCATTTTGTGAAAGTGCAAGAAGTAAAAAGTTAGCTGAAAAAGTTTTGCACTGGTCTGTGTGAACATAAAATACTTATGATGCTTGAAAAACCAACCTATCTTTAACAGTGCTGTACTGTGACTAGTGTATGTGTACAGTCACAAATAAAAATGCAGCACTGATGGTTATAGAGCATTGGGTGATGAAGGTTGTGAAGCCAAGTGGTAAGGTACATCTGCTATTGAAAAGTAAGCAGTTAAAGATTAAAAATAGTCACAGTCTAGGGACAGTTCAGGTTTTTGTGCAAAACAGGTCAAGGGTCTGCATGTTGAAAGTTAGTGGTTGTACTGTTTCAAAAATTTCAACAATTTTCTACCCTTAACAATACTGTGCAACAAACTTTATTGCGAATATATAAATCCAGATGAAAGTAGAACAATCAAATCAAAATATGAACAACACTGATCAGATATACATCATAATATGGTGCTATGTTGTATCTTGTATCAGTAAATACCTACTATATACCTTACTAATACTACTAAACCTATTACTTTGATTTGTATGAGCAATGACACAAGATATTATAACTAAAACACTTTTTCGAGTGATATGTGATTCTTATAAGTGGTGTTAAAAATTTTGCATCATCAGAAATTTCTATCATACATTTGTTGATTGTTCATTGTCAATTTTAGCAGCTCAAAAATACAGTACACTGACAAAAACATTATTTCAAACTTTAACCTCTTCTTACAATCAAATTTATTTTGTCCAAATTTCATCCTGTTAAAAAAATACAGTGATATTATGCAAACCACAAGTAAAGCAATACATTAAGTTACCTGTAGCTAACAAATTGGAAGTTTCACAATTCAACTTTTCAATAGGATATAATAATAATACCCACAAATATAAATGCACTATAACATTAGCTTTGTATTGCACTTGTTTATTTTTCACAAATATGCAGCAAACACACCGTTTTTACCAAGTTCAAGAACAAAGCTAAGAATGCTACAGATAATCACAAAATGCAAATACTAGAATTTTAAGTCAGCATGTTTACCAATATTGATGAGCTGTAGCTTACCTGCTTCTACTATTAAAATATTATTTTTTGAATCAATGTCTAACACCTGGTTAAATTGCTTCATTGAAACCATGTAATCATCTGTACATGCAATGTCACTTGGAGATAAGCCATTCCCAATTACCTTGACCTATGAAAAAATCTGTTCTGAGACTTTTTTAGTGACAAACGTAACATAAATAAACTGTTGGCAGGGACTACCAGTCCCTAATGGAAGAAGACTATGTGGCTCAAGTTTTACTTATAACAGTTGCAAACAAAGTCTGCTGAGCCAATAAAAGAAAAATGCATCACCCAATTGGGAAAATCATGTGAAGCTTAATTTGTTCACTTTAGTATACCATTAAACCTCAAACACAAAAAACAGAAGGTCATTGTTGAAACATTTGTAATTACTAATTGGGCATAATATTAACTGTAACTTAAGTGCAAAGTTCAATGCTTTACAGCAAGCCAGACAAGTTCTAACACCAATTTCAACCAAGTGGAACGTTTAAACAATGCAAATAAATTTTACTGTATACCTAATTTTCAAGATCCTTGCAAAAATAAAATAATGATTGATGCAAATTTAAGCACACACAGTAATGCAAGTTTTACAACAATACAGCATTGGAACACAAACCTTTTTGTGATGTTCATGAGCTTGCTGGAGGATTGATTGCAGCTGTTGAATGTTGGATGGCTCAAAATATAATTCTGGAGAAGCTGAATATGTTTGGGACCAATTCTGGAAAATGTGATTTCTGACTCCTTTAATGAAGACAGAAGGCTGGCCATTTACTGGCAACATTTTCAATATATTTTTGATGGAAAATTTTTCAGAGACTTTGATCTATGAAACAAACTGCCAATTTTATTTCCTTTTAGTAAATGTTGCATGAGTTGATACTGTATCCTTGTTAAGAGGGGACAGGCGCACCCTGTCTAGTATTATCAAGCACATGTACCTTATACCAACACCTATTGAATGTTGCACTATCAAAGTATACGTCAAGAGCAGATAACCTGCAACCTTCAATGAAAATGTGTGCAGCCATGCACATGTAATTTAAAATATAAGTCATGGGGGCCGCGCATTAATAAAAACTTTTTGTCTATTGTATTATGAGACTTAGTAGAAAGATGGCCAAACAGACATATAGAAACACAGGCTCAGTATGTGGAAGCATAATAGAAGCAGTGCAAAAAAATAAAAATATCTTAAACTCATTGGCAGCCATCATTCATAAAAATGAGCATCATGCCGCCAGCAATAGCAAAAAGTTTGTTCACCCCTGGTGTGTTTGGTATTTGATGCCTTGAGTGTGCTTCTTCATTCAAGATTTGGACCTGTTTACCTCAAACAATTGAAAATATGTTTATTAATTCTTTCCAACATTGCAACACTTTATGATGATCAGATTTTGTAGTAGTTGCTTGTATATTATTCCAATGTTTTTCCATTTTTAGTACTTTATGCAAACACCCACACATATATATATATCAAAACATCTTCTATACTATGCAGTGACTAAATGTTTTTGTCTTTATTGAACACTACTACTAAAGCTTAATATGTCTATTTATTTGCATAATTTTTTAGAGATGTTTATGACTCTTTATCATATTTTTGACCATTGATGAAGTCATTTAATTTAAGATACCAGCATAAAGAAAGTACAACAATAAACAATTTTCTCAATCCTGAAAAGGAGATGGTTTTTAAAGAAATGTATCAAAATATTGTTCTTTTGATTGTATTATTTTACCAGTAAAGTAATAGTTTTATTACTGTAAAAACTCATAATGAAAATGTTTGATACGAAGGATGATAGAATTGCTAGATGAAAAACAACTATCTTTTTCTATCACTGTAGTCAACATCAGTGGCACAACTAGAAATAATCAAAGAGGGTTGGCAATAAACTGTGAGATGCTAGTTTTAAATAGGTAGACTTGACAAGATTAGGCTAGTTTAGCTCAAATTAAAGCGACAAAGGATGATCTTATTTAATTAATGGGACTGTTACATAACAGTAGTGATAAATTTTCACTAGATGCAGCAAAGCTGGGTGACGGAAACAAAAAATAAAATAGTTATGCAATAAGAATAAGATGAAATGTCAGCAAGAAACTCGCAAAGTAAATGCAACATTGGTCCAAGCATACTAACTATAAGGATGAAGCCAATGTCCGAAGCACTTAGACTAACAGCATGTTTACTTTGCTAGTTTCTCACTGCCATTTCATTCAATTCTTTTCACATAACTGTGCTGTACTATTTTTTTGGTATCTTCACCAAACCTAGCTGCTTCCATTGAAAATTTATGACAACTCTTACATAGCAATCTCATTGTTCTGCATTGGAGTCTAGTGTTCCGTGAGAATTTCTACACATTATATGACAATCAAACTGATAAGTGGTCCACGAAAAATGCAATTTTTACAAAGATGACCTGCCACTGTGATGATAAACCCTGTGTTTTTCTGATTATGATCACCCAAGACTTAACGCTAAGCGGGATGTATGTGTTGCAGATGCAGTGAAAGATGACAGGTTGGTACAATGTTTGTAATCTGGTGAAAGTTGGTTAATTTAAGCTGTCAGCAATAATAGACCACTTAAAAGTTTTGAATGGAAGTAGAGCATAAATTAAATTTTTCAAGAATCGTTTTTCCACATTTTCAGCTAGTTTCCAATGAGGCCGGTGGGTTCATGTAGGCTTGGTCAAGCTTTCTGGAACTACATGATGACAGTGCTTGCTAATGCGCAAAAAGTCACTTCACTGGCAACATAGATCTGGAATAACACATTCTGTTTTGCTTATACCTCGTTGCTACCTCAAAATAATGGTGCTAGGCTAGATGATGAAACAATCAATGCTGACAAATAGTGTTTATGCCGATTTATTTTTACATCATCATGTGTTGTAGCCTAGTACCAACTATGATTTGCGTTTTTTTATGATTTACAAATTATTTGATGTAAAGTGAGATTATTGGAAGTTTACAAGTTTGTGAGTTTACAGCCCTTCAGGGTGCAGTGAAAAATAATTATTTTAGACATAATGCCTCCTCCACTTGGAAAAATAATATATTTCCCCAGTTCAACTCGGCTAGTGCTTCAAGTGAAGGAAACCTACATGAAACTGTTCCTACAGATATTCTTCAAGCATGTTTCAGCTGCAAGCTTCAGAGAAGTTGAAGTCAACATCATATGGTGGCCTGTCCCTGCCAAGCCGCATGTAAAAAGTTGGTTTCACATTCCACAAGAGCGCGGCGGAATTCAGTTGAATCGTCATAAATGTGCACCGTCACAACACAGACAAACAAGCTGGGAGTAGAACATGATCATTATACAGGTGCACGGCCACATCACAGGAAGCTCGTCGACTTCTAAGAAGCCAAAGCTGGACATAGGCATAGACAGGGGGGGCAAGAAGGTCATGACCGCCAATTCATAACATATCTTGTCATTTTGTGCTTTGAGAAGCAGTTTCCCAAACAAAACAATGTTGCTCACTTAAAGTGATAATATTTTCTTCCTAAACATTTGGGCTAGCTATGCCACTGTAGCTGCATCCCACATTATGTGGAGCTATGCAAAGTGTATGCCAGTGGCAACTCGGGCTTAGCCAAAGTCTTCGATTCACTGGTCAACAAAAAATTTGTTGCATTGATGCAAACACTTGTTCTTACTTAATTTGAGGGCGCTGATTTCAAATCTGACCTTAGTTTTTTTCTGTAAGCTAACTTTTTTTGGTAATTCACGATTTGTCATTTTTTCGTGCAACGCAAAATTTTTGCAAAGCAACATTTTTAACAAAGTGGATTTATGGCTAGCAGTCCAGAAATAGAAAAAAAGCAATCCAAAAATACAAATATGTAGCAGTACAGTGTGTATTACCATAAGAGAAATAATTTCAGATCAATGTTACATGAAATATTGAAAATGAACAAAGATTATTTACAAACAAAATGGGATATAACCAATAAACAATACTTTCACATGAATGTCATTGAAAAGGTATAGACACTTAGCTTAGACAAATTTGATATGATGTAAAATCTGCTTGTATTGTGACGAGGTGTCACAATATGAATGAATTTATTGGAGTATTGTTAAACGTTTTATTCCTAAAAAGTGTTGCAATTATGCAAACCAATCTGTGCATCGCGGATTTAGAGATGTTGTTCACAACGCTGCGAACGTGTGTGAACCACACTTCGTGACAGGAAAATCTTGTGACGTCTTTCCGGCAAGCGATACCCGCATCGCAGCTTTGCAGAACTTTAAAAACAATTGCTACGTAAATCACGCCCTCTTCCGATAACGCACGTTTCGAATAAGGGAGTCTCTGCAGATCTCCTGCCTTCGAATCGCCGTACCTTTTATTTCTGGTAACAATTTGATTCTAAACTGTGAAGTGATCAAAACAAAAAGTTCTGATTGGTGGTAATAGTTTGCGGGGCCACTTGGCCTTGCACCGTTGACAATAAAACACGATGCAAAAATAGAAAGCTTCTTCAGAATGAAGTCAACAGCAAAACAGGAACATAATTTAAACTGTAACAGGAACAGTTACATCCCCAAAATGTGTGTGGACCTTGGCCCCGGGGGTCTACAACAATATTATCAACAGATTATATAACCAGTGTCAGGTCGTCGAAATGTTAATGTTTGCGCTGCAGAAGACAAATTGGAAGAGGAACTAAAATCAGTATTAGATTATCGTTTCAATTCAAATAAGCACACTCATACGTTTTTGTTCGTAACGCAAGCTTTCTGGGTTTTATTGTAGGAATATGTTTTTTTGTGTGCAATTGGGTTGTATTTGAAATCACTGAATGGGAGCCTTTCATGTGATTGTTGAACACAAACATCTTGGCAGGTAATGCAGCGAGACAGTGACACTGCTGATAGCGGTAAGCCACGTATAGTTTTATCCTGCGTGAAAAGAAGCATCCACAAATTTGAAAAACCCGTTATTACTGAGACTGTGATCAGCGTGCTGAGTGAATACCTTTAATCAAACGACTCTTACGCAGGCTGCTTTTCACACAGTGTAAAACACTTGGCTTGCTAGAATACGTCTATGGTCTATGCAGACTTGTGGGAATACGTCTTTTTGTTAAGGTTTAGTTCTGACTTCTTAGTGGGCACTAAGTGCAAAGCTATATTTGTTGTGGCAAGTGTTCCCAATTCAGCTGCTTAGTTTTTTTAAGCCTGCGTGGTGTTCCCACTTTAGTAAATTGTCCGATAGTCTTGTTAACGTACAGTACTAATTCTCATTACCTGAAACAGTTTTGCGAGAGTGCCAAATTTTTTTTATTTTTGCCGCTCATGTTGTTCCGGCCGTTGACTATTCTTAAAATGACTTATTTGCAGAAAGTGCTCGAAAAAACGCATTTTTGGGTAGTTTATGAAAAGAAAAGGAATAACGGATAGCCGAAGTGTAAAAAACATTTCAGACTAAAGATTGATGATTGAGGTTCAACCAGCACCACAGGCTAATGGGGTAGAAAGGGTAAAGCGTTTTATGAACGTCCATTTGCATTGCATCGTCACTAACCTGAAAAGGATAAGCAAAACTTCGACGTTGCCAACAACCCTGGAAAAATTTCTGCGGACAAACATGGATGCACTGATTTTGATCTAATTCTTGGGGCAACAAGCGTGGTTCAATTATTTTAAGACACTCAAACACGATAAATGCCAAAGTTGTCAGTTTCCTTAACCTACATACGAAACGCAGTCATCAATAAACTCTATAATTTTAACGTGTGGTGAACACTTTAAAAACATTAAAAACCAGTAAAAGAGTGTTTTGATATTCAAGCGCGAGGCCCCGGGCATTTGCCTGGTTTCCCCAATGGTTAATCCGGCCCTGATTACGAGGGTTTATCATTTTCAATTGCAAAAAACATCATGAGTTTAAATTACAATAAATGAAAACAGAATTGCAAACAAATGCATTCTAAATCTCTAGGTTTGCTGTCGACCAAGAATTAATTTAGCTGATGCGAGGCCCCAGCAGGGTTGCTGGTATGGGGGTGCATGACAAGGGCACTTCCCCCTGCTTTTTTAAAGGGGTGGCAACGGGTGCACAGGTGCCCTTACATAACAGTATCATAAGTAAATTCATGATTTATCATTATTAAGATTGAATTGAAACAAATTTTCTATGGTTTCTTTCATAATTTTCGTGTCAACATTGTTGTTTGCCAAAAGCAAGCATACTTGGTTGCAATTTTTTTGTTTTCTTGTAAGTTTCTATTGTCCTCAACACATTTACTGCTCTCTTCCCGTGCCACTGTTTCGGCATCCCTGGGCCCCAGGCTAATCCACTTGTTAGGCCCCGTTTACCACTGTTACGACTTGAAGGAAATGGTAAAAGGCCAATAAATTTACCCAAGGCCGAAAATGACAATCTAGACTTAAAGTATAAACGATCTCCAAGTGCGCTCAATAAAAATTTATAAACCCTTACTACAGTAAAGCGCCCCATGATCATTGCGTTTATTGCTGCCTGCGGCGCAAAAGGGTTCAATGACACGGCATGCGTACAGGCCTATGCAACTCTTGAGATTTCAGACTTTGCACCGCACTTTTCCTTGAGAGCATGCCACGACCTCAAGCTACGAACTGCAGAACTTCGAACAAAAAATACTGTATCGTGTTTTAACACATGCTCGTTACATAAAAAAGTGGGTCGTAGGTGCCAACTTTTTCCTAATAAGACATAAGAAATTCATTTTTTCTCACTTAGAAGAAGTATATACGATGTTTTTCTCACCTTTCCAGTTGCTTTGTGGTTTCTTGCACCATGAATACAAGAGAACTTCACTGCGTAAGACTTATGCAGAGGATTAATACTTCGTCGAGTAGTGGTTTTCAACTTGGAGTTGTGGCCCTCTGAGGGTCGTGAACCATTTTTAGGAGTGGTTACGAGTAGATATTTTATGCACACAACTGCATTACATTTGCTTTACTGGAGTTTTAGATGCGGTTCGTTGGGTTGTAGCGGATTGCCCAGAGCCGTCCCTGGCAGATGCGGGGCCCAATGCAAGACCTGGGCGCGGGGCCCAATGCAAGACTTAGGTGCGGGGCCTCTCTAAGCAGTGATTTTATAACGTCTTCGTGTTCAGTCAACCGTGTTACAATCGTAGTAGAGAGCAGATATACAGTACAGCAGTAACACGAGAATTGAGCACGTTTCTAAGCTTCGAGAGAAAATTTGCTAGTCCTGACGAGAGTGTTCTTTGTTAACAACAAAATTTATATGGCTTTTCTACTGAATTCTCAATCGCAAGGTGTATCTAGCAAAAATGAACAATCTTCCCAAACACCATGGCGCGGGGCCCAATGCAGTTGCATTGGTTGCATCGGCTTAAGGCCAGCCCTGCGCATTGCCATAATGGGTCGCGGTACAAAAAAGGTTGAAAACCATAATCGAGTACATCTGCAACCTACTTTTCTGTTCAAGTATACTTTTCATCTTCAAAAGACTGTTGTAACATGTAAAAGTAGTGCATATTTAGCGATTGCAATAGTCAAGCTTATGCTTTCTCCCTACTCTCTCTAAAACAATGTGTACATCTTATCTCACATATACCCCAACAACACTTACCTGCATAACTTACATAGGAACATACATTTTAGATGCCCTATAGCACACCTATAAAAAGTATGCATATCGCATGCATTTTATGCTGCAGATTTTGTAGATACTGCAAGGCCACCAACAGCGTACAGCCGCAAAGATTCTGAGTGTCATACAAACACGACGGTGCATATTTCACTCACAGCGTGACTTTTTACACCATCTTTTGATTCTTATGCCTGCATGCCATGCACATCCTAAAACCCAGTGTGACCGTTATACATTTATGTGCACTTTGGCTTTCTGCTTAGCGCTGCACTCCAGTTTACACCGATAAGTGAGCCTTTATTATTCCGCAACCACGTGCATTGTGCATCACGGCAAAGATTCCCTTTCACCATTCTTGCTCTCACTGCTCAACGACGTGCTTCAGCGCAAAGATGCTCTTCACCACTCTCACCGCTCTTCACGACGTTAACCACGTCACACCACTGCACACCACCGCTTCCACCAATCACAGGGCGCCCTGATGACAGTGCCATACGGCTAGCCCCAGAAGCTAGCCATACGGTGCCGTACGGCTGGGCACTGCCTTAAATTAACAACCAGTTCTCGCAGACTTGCACAGTTAGCAGGGCTGTGAAGTCGGAAGTCCCGTCATCCGACCCCGACTCCTGGAAATTTCGATTATCCGACTCCAACTCCGACCTTCAGCTGTATTACTTACTTAAAGTGATAATTCTTTTCAGATGAATTCATAAACCCTACTTGCACTTTCCAGGAATACGGAAACTTGTTTTAAATCGATGTAAATGCACGTTCATCTCTCACTTTTGCAAAATACGATCAAGCAGAAG
>Ga0210059_1007960_pt1 | contig 16809 bp, 7 predicted proteins | sample Ectturendosymbi2_FD_188042 | JGI IMG/M metagenome (GOLD analysis project Ga0210059, IMG submission 188042) | Ecteinascidia turbinata endosymbiont from Florida, USA - Sample 2 (SPAdes) (version 2) | ecosystem: Host-associated > Tunicates > Ascidians > Unclassified | place: Key West, Florida...
CCTAAAACCTAAAGAATAAACCTAAACCTAACATCCAAACATAAACCTCACCCTAAAACCTTAACCTAAAACCTGAACCTAAAACCTTAAGCTAAAACCTAAACCTAAAACCTAAACCCTAAACCTAAAACCTAAACCTAAAACCTAAACCTAAAACCTAAACCTAAAACCTAAACCTAAAACCTAAACCTAAAACCTAAACCTAAAACCTAAAACCTAAACCTAAAACCTAAACCTAAAACCTAAACCTAAAACCTAAACCTAACCCCTAAACCTAAAACCTAAATCTAAAACCCAAATCTAAGACCTAAAATCTAAATCTGAAACCTAAACCTAAACCTAAATCTAAAACCCAAATCTAAGACCTAAAACCTAAATCTGAAACCTAAACCATAAACCTAAATAAAAATCTAAACCTAAAACCTAAACCCAAAAATCCTAGCATTACAAGTCCTCAATGCTAATCCTAGCGTGACTGTGTGTATCATACCTGTGACGTGCCCAAGTCAATCAATCGCGTTCGGCTGAAAGCCAGATTGCCAAAAAATAATTTTTGCCTCAAGAGGCAAAATACACACAACCTGAACGGTTCACTTGCAAATACTGAATAAACAAGTTTAACGTGTAAAGCAATTGTGATATTGTACATATAAAAAATATCTATTAATTTTCAAGCAACTGGTCTCCACAAAGGTGATCAAGTTGAATAGATCAGCAAAGGTTTTTTTACAAAACAAATAATCACCTATCAAACAGCAGTTACAATATTGTTGTATCTCGTCAGAGTCATAATTTCTTCAAATTTTTTATCTGTTCAAAACTAGAACAAAGTACAAGCTTTTCACACTGGGACGTGTACTCTTAAACACAAACCCTTCCATTCAATGAAAAAACTGCTTCACTGGACACACAACTGGCTAGAATCAGTGATGTGCTCAACAGAGGTGAGCACTGGACATGACTTGGATTGGTCTGGATCCGGGCTATTGCAATTTTTGTTGAATTTGGATTGGATCCGGACTGCAAATCACTTCAAAATTTAGGACCCGGACCGGATTTGGACTGAGTTAATGGAAGAGGAATGCGGCATTTTTGTTGTGAAAAGACTGCATTTTTCAAATATTTTGGACTTCATTTGGACTTGGACTTTACATTTTAAAAATTATTTGGGCTGTGGTTGGACTTGGACTGAGTTTTAAAAATCAGGACTGGATCTGGATCGCAAAAAATGACAGTCCGCTCATCTCTGGTGCCCAAGTCATTTTTGTCGAGTTAGAATTGAGTCAAAGTCACAAGCCTTTCAAGTCAGAGTCGAGTTATCTAAAAATTTTTCAATTGGAGTCATAGTCGACTCATGGCTTGGTCTTGTCGAGTCGAGTCACAAGAACTGTTGAGTCACTTCGAGTCATTGGTTTGCAAGCTCGAGTCAATGTCCAGTCAAATGAAATTTCACTATATCTATGCCATTTTTTTGCTATGAAATGGTGCCCAACAAGCTATAAATGGCGTCCAACAAGCTGAAGAATGGTGCCCAATGTTGGTTGAGCAATTTTGATTCCAGACTATTTATTTTGAAGTTTTTTGTGGAAGCAGTTTCATTTTACTTGTCTCTTTCATTCTCACTCATTTCCAAAAGTGTATCCCAACCTTGCTGCAAGAAATATACTTCAATGTCTTTCGTATGTCCGATAAATGAAAATGTTCAGAGATAATCTTGGACGTGCATTTGGATTGAAACTAGCAGGATTTTAGTATTTTAATCGTTTGGATTTTGCAATTTTTGCTTAACGAAATTAGGACTGGAATTGATGCTATTCGTTTGAAGTTCTTTACGACTTTCGACGACCCTCAGCACAACAGCATAAGAGATTACAATTCTATTGCTGATCAATATCCAACGTTATATGCGGTGTAATCACGTCCAAACGTTACATCCCCCTTTCACAAGCTCAAGATGACCTTGAATGGTTGATTCCAGCCACCGGCATTTGGGAGCCATATGTTGCAGCCACAATGCTGCGTCGACCTCAGCCAACCAAAGGGAGAGTGGAACCGACGACCCTTGTCGGATATCAGTGTTGAACATGATCCGGTTTCCGGATCGCGATCCAACCGGATCCTGCAATTCAGAACCGGATTGGACTGGATTTCAAAAAAATCGTTACCGGATCGGATATGGATATTCAAACTGCATTGAACACCGCAGTCGAATGCTTGATCAAAGTTTGTTTCAGATATAAACCGGATTGGATCAAATATTTGGATAGTGCTACCGAATTAGGATCGTACTGGATTACACAATGAAAATATTGGTCTGGATTAGGATCGCAAAAAACTTCGATCCGTTCAACTCTACCGGATATCCAACCAGCAAACCGGATAGTAGAGGCATTCGGACTCTGATTTTTTTGAGACCGGACCCAATCCTGTTTTACACATTTTAAATCAAAATCCAAACCGGATCCGGTACCAATTAGATTTAAGCAATCCGACTCCTGTCTGAGTCCGGTCAACATAAGTCATGCAAATAACCAGCAACGTTTTTTCAGTAAACACAAAATCCAAATCCAATCCGAAACGATTACAAGAAAGAAAATCTCACACCGGGTCCTGTTGGGAGCAGCTGGAGACCGGTGTCAAGTAGAGATGGCACGGTCCAAGTTTTTTCAGGCCCGGACTGCCCATAGCCTGCAACGTCCAGCCCATTAACAGCCTGTGTACCAGGACTTTATTTTATTTCAAACCAGCCCACCCGTGGCCCGCTGAAGAATTGGCAGACTTGTCTATTTTGCCTTCTGAGGCAAAATATGTGCTAAGACTATTTTGCCTTTTGTGGAACATGATTGGTTTAAGTGGTCATGTCATGTTGCAAGCACAATATACAATGTTACCTATTTGGATTAGTGTGTAAGCATAAAACCCTAAACGTAAGACCCTGAACCGAAAATCCTAAACCTAAAAACCCTAAACCTAAAACTTTAACCTAAAACCCTAAGCCTAAAAATAAAACCCTCAACCTAAAAATAAAACCCCAACCTAAAACCCTCAACCAGTCCCGTTGCCACAAGGTAGCTCTGTTTGGGCTTAGACCCTACAAACAAGGCTCCAAACTGTAATATGAAACACCACTGTATAAATCAGTTGAGTTTTTGCCAATTTTAGAATGTCAAGACCCCTGCACAAACGTAAAACCCTCTTAGTGAAGACTGTCTGGTGACGGTTCTGCTCTCAACATACAAGCCTAAACTTAAAACCCTCAACCTAAAACCATGAACCTAAATCCCAAAACCGAAATGCCTAAACATAAAACCCTAAACATGAAACTCTGAACGTAAAGCCCTCAACCTTACTTGTAAAGCGACTGTGTTTTGGTACAAATATAAAAACATCTGTAGCACGCCATCAAAATGTTGCATATTAAGTTCTCTCCAACAAGCCTCTCAGCACCAATATAATGTGGCTGCCAGTCGCCCTGGCGGAGTGCTCACATATGGTAAAAGGAAATTTGCACGAAAATGCAGCATCGGCAGAGCAATGCCAAGCAGATTCCAAGTGGTTTCACTCACTTCTGTTGCCAGTGAGTGGTTCTTCTAACTCAAACAAATTTCAAAGTTTTTTTCAAACTTGGTGGGCGGCTTGTAGCGGCTCGGTGAAATCCATCCGCTAAAAATATTGTTTGTGGCCCCTCGTTCAATTTCAGCGGCCCGCCCAAAAACCGGACCACTATCGGCCCGTTCCATCTCTAGTGTCAAGCTAAAATTCTGACATCTGCGAAATTTCTGACGTGTTATTGTTTTTCAGTTATTTTACTGGTCAGAGTAAAGGAATAAAGTTTGGCAATTACTTTTTTGATGCGTGTTGTGTAAATCAAAGCTTTTTGGTTAGTGTCAAATACCTGCAACAAGCTGCAGTACGAAAATAAGTATATCCACTGAAAAATTTTGGACTTAGTGGTAAACCTCAATTATTATTATTTTTCTAATCCCAACCTAAACTTAATCTGACACACTTATTTGAACACTAATCCCTAAGCTCTAATCATCAGCTTTCTCAGCGTATTTGATGTGTAAAATATTGCTCTGTGCATGAGCACATGAAGTCAGAAATTTCGCTTGACACTTGATCCAAAAAATCCAAAATGCAATCCATGCATACCAGAGATGTACGGAGTCTGAAATTTTTGACTCCGACTCCGTTCCTGCTTTGGCTGAATATACTCCGACTCTGCTTCGACTCCGACACATTTTAAAATTTTGGACTCCGACTCTTGCTCAAACTCCAAAGTGAATTATCTAAACTTTTGGCAGTGTCTAAACGACCGTAGCCGGTTTTCGCATTAAAAAGACTAAAAACCGTAGCCTATCAAATGAATTTGCTGATCACTGCAATACATGACAGTTGCTTCTCAGATAAAGGATTAAGGTGGCCATACTTTATTTTACCCTAGGCTATATCCTAACCATTTACCTTAACTGCAAACCCAAACCATCAACATTAAACGCTAATCCCAAACTCTAACTCTATGGTCAGCTGACTTTGATGACATCCGGGTCTTTTCGTTGGCCGTGCAAAATAAACTAGAATTGTCTGTCTGTCTAACCTTAATCACGAACACTGAACCCTAACCCTAAATGCTTACTATAAACCCTAATTTGAAACACTAACACAAAACCCCAATCCAAAATGCTAAACGTAACCCTAGTCCAAAAGCTTAATTTATTTATCAACACTTGTCTGCTTTTCGGAATGTAAATCACAAGGGATCCAAAATTTTGACTTACAGTCTTGTGTAAGTACATCAAAAGAAAAACTAAATACAACAAAGGAGTCACTCGAACCGACGATTGTCTAGTCATTTCTTACTCGACCACGCTTATAGTAGTGAGATGTTCTCCAACTCAGTTTTATATCCGGCAGAAAACTGGATGCGGGATACGGTTCTTTTTGTCCTTCGAAACAGAAAACTGGAAATGCTGGTTGTTGAGACACTATACCGGAACTTTTATGTAAGCTAAATTTCATTGGCCAACATATTTTTAACATATCACCATGAACAAGAAATTGTTCAAATGTTTACACACATGAAACTCACCAACCTAACCTTACTTAGGCCTACATCCAAGTTGTATTAAAATTTTAAGACTTGCTATGAAGTAGTATTGCACATTTGAAGGTTCTGTTATAACATGCTTTGCAAAAAACAATCTGCAATAATAATAATCAATAATAAAGAAAGTAACCTCTTATTAAAAAACTGACTCCGGCCCTCCTTAAAAAAATCAACTCCGGCTCCACTCCTATTTTCGAAAATCGTTAAGACTCCGGCCGGAGTCCACTCCGACACTCCGGCTCCAGTACACCTCTGATGCATACCTCTGCCGGTGTCAAGCGAAGTTTCTGACCTATCATTTTTTTCAGTTATATCTCTTCTCATAGTAAAGGAATAAAATGTGGCGATTGTTTTTTTGTTGTGTGTTGTGGAAATTAAGCTTTTTGGTTACATGTCAGACACCCACAACAAGGAATAGTAAGGGAATACCTATAAGCAGTGATGTAGTCGAGACCGTAACCTCCGAGACCGAGACCTGGCTCAAATTTCGAGACAAGACTGAGACTTTGTCACAACAGCCGAGACCGAGAACTGGAAGTTCGAGCCCGAGACTTGAGACCTCACATTTCTCTGGTGGTAATGAATGCTATAATGCTGCAACAAAATATCTGGCACATTGCCAAATACCAAGATAATAAAAATCATTCGAAATTTGTGCAAACGGCCAAATACTGCAAACATTCATTGTCACTTTCCTCACAAAAATTTGTAGCCTCAAACCTGTGGCCTTATTTATAAAGCAGATATGCACTGACATTGAAAATGTTGACAGCGTTTGGAGGGTCTACGCATTTTACATTCGAAAAATCTCGCTAAACCAATTGAATATTTCTTGCCATGAGGTGTTTGCCGTTGCCATGCTTCAATAAATTCGTTTCGACTCAGAAAAATTTTAATTGTTTTGTTCTTTACAAAACAATACCAACCCTTCTGTATAAGGACAGGAGATAATGCCCTGAAGAAGCTTCCATGTTCTGGTCTCCTGCCTAGTATTGAAGTAGGCCGATGTTATTTGAGAAAGTGAGAAGAGGCGAATCATTACTTTTTACTTTAAAACAAGCACAGTCGATGTAGGCGAGTGTATACAGCCACAGCAGCACTAGTCAAAACAGCACAGTAAAGTGGTAACTCTATAGGAAAGGTTGCTTTTCATCATTCAATTTTTTGCCAAGGTATTTCGTCGTTTATATCATTTGCCAATGAAGTAGCAAACTTTTAAAGATTTTACTATCTACCACTTAACCTGTTTCACAACATTCTTTTAATTTTAACACCTGGCATCTGCACTAACACTCAAATTTCTTCGCCACATGTTTCGTGTATTTTGGCTAAAAAAGCTTTGCCATTTTTTATAACGTCACTTACATCTATCCTAATTACTTTTCTCCTCACACAACAAGTAATTGATTAAGAATTCGCCAAAGATTTAGAATTAGGAGGTGATGAATTTAAAGATTCAAAAAACGAAAGCACTACTTTGAATTTCAAAAAGCAAAATTTTAACTAATGTATCATCCATCCAAACTTGCTCACTATGTCCAAAACAAGTTTTAAAAATTTTGCTCGTGATTCTGCTGTTGACGCAAAGAAAAAAATATTTAGGCTTAAAGTAATAGACTTTTTTGACACAAATTAGGTTTACACTTTGAACAAGCGAGGTAATATCCTACCGCATGCTTTACTGCAGTGGCGTAGCGATGTCAACTGTCGCCCGGGGCCGACCATAAAAATGCTTCCTCTTTCCACTCCACATTTGCTTACAACAATAAAAAATGAGAGAAAATCATGTAGCCTATCATACTTATTATAACAATAAGGAATAATAAAGCATCTTGAATATCACAATCAAATGCTCACAAACTGAAAGGGGTCTTGTTTCTAATTCTCGATTATGGATCTTGCTTTCTCTGCCTGTTAACCACCCATCTCGTCATTTCATTTCCTATTTTTTCTGTCTTCATTATATATGCATTTATGTATGGCTAAATAAATAGCATAGCTGGCACATGCTAGGCTGTGATTCAGCGGGAAAGTTTTATTTTTTGTCATTACTTGTGGTGAATTTATTGGCACTGTGGATTCGATGTGTTTTCCACAGCAACAATAAAGTGCACAGCACAGGGCTAATGAAGCCGTGAAGCAACTTGGGTTTGCTTTTTTGTCTTACTTAGAGCAAGGTGCTCGTAGTTTGTCAGTTTTTTGCAACTGCGGCAGATCTTTTGCAGGTAACCATTGCCTTCGTATTGAAGATTTTTTCTTTCTTTGATAAAAATAAAGTATAATATGTTTTCGACAGGCAGTGTTGGGATGCAGCATGCTGCAGCAGAATGAGCGAAGTTCGGGATTTCCGGTGCAGTTGACTGGCAATGAAATGGTGTAGCGCCTTCCCGCTGAGTTTATGGCTCTATGTGTAATTCTTAGATTTACTATTTTTTCTTGTCAAGTTTTTATATTTTCAAGTTTTTCATAATTTCCATATTTTTACGTAAAACTGATGTTCATAACTCTTCCAAATTTCCGTTTTTGCTGACACACTTAGAGTTTTTACAACACCACATGTCGGTTAGAAAACGCACAAAGGCCATAAAGCCTATAGCAGTACGTCAAAGTAACTCGTCAGCCATGACGCATTATTTCCTCTCTGTATAAAACTCTTATGAGCAAAACTTTTCCTCAAGAGAGTTCCGGGGCATTTTTAACTCGCAGAACCAAAAAAAATTCACCAGCGTGTTTTCACAGAGTGCTTTGAAAGGCACTTCGAAAAAAATAAATGGTTTTATTTGGCTTCTCAACACAGAAACTTTTTGGCACTCTCCCACCTGTTTTGAATGAGCCTATGGGTTTAAAAAAAACATTTGGTAAAACAGTTCAAAGATAGTCCTTAGCAAAGTACTCCCAACCTTTTGTTGCAGAGATTGCGCGCTGCGGGTTCATTGGTACATGCACATTTTTTATTGAATTCAGTACAAATTTTAAGCGGGATGGAGGGTAAATTGTTTTCTCCATCTCGCAAATAACATAGCAACAAAGAAAGCTTAGCCACTGACCTCTTTGAACTTGTCAATTTTGAGCAAACATTTTTTAAGTCCGTTTAAAAGGACATCCTTCTTGCAAAACTTCATAAAAAATATCCTATGCAAAGTCTCGAGACGAATAGCTCCAGACCGAGACCAAAATCCTTCAAGACCGAGTTCAAGCCCTGAGACCTTTGAGACTTAGACTCCAAAAAACGGGTCTCGAGACACGTCTCAAGACCGAGACTAAGTCTCTAGACTCCATCACTGACTATAGGCACTGAAAAATATTGGACTCAGTTTTAGACCTCAATTATTTTTCCTTTTCTAACCTTAAACCAAACCCTTACCCAATATTCATGCCTAAACACGAATCCCTAAGCCCTAATCCAAACTCTAACCCAACACAAATACCTAAACACGAATCCCTAAGCCGTAATCATCAGTTTCCTCAGTGTATTTGATGTGTAGAATATTACTCTGTGCATGCGCGCATGGCGTGAAGTCAGAAAGTTCGCTTGACACCCGATAGTGATCATCTCTGTTAGACTCGCCATTACTATCTTTTGCATATTCCTGTCAGAGATGAGCATTGGACTGTACTTGGATTGGACTGGATCCGGGCTATAACAAATTTTGTTGAAATTGAATTGCAACCGGACTATAAATCTTTTTAAAATTTAGGATCAGGACCGGATTTGGACTTAAATGTGTTGCAATCGGAAAAGCCCAAGTGGCATATGTGCAAAGTTTCGCACTGTGGCAGCAAGCAGCAATAGAGTTCACATGCCATGATCAGTCTATTATTACTTGTTCGCACTACATATATATATTTTTGTTCTTTGCGCTCATCCCGTTCGTGGTGAATCACACATTCAACGCAACGCCACCGGAAAGGTTGCAACAACATCCCCTCCTATTTACAACGAACCGCATCGATCGCACATTCTTTTTGTGAAGGCTTCACATGGCCCAACCTCCACATTCTGGTCACAGCACCATTTTGTTGCGATCGGAAAATCCCGAGCGGCATATGCGCAAAGCTTCACCCTGTTGAAGCAAGCAACAATAGGGTTCACATGCAATGATCACTCTATTATTGCTTGCTCGCGCCACGCATATATATTGTCGTTCTTCGCGCACATCCCGTTCATGGTGAATCACACGTTCAACGCAACGCCACCGGAGAGGTTGCAACAAATGAAAAAGAAACGGGCCTTTTTTGTTGTGAAAAGGATGCATTTTTCAAAATTTTTGGACTTCATTTGTACTTGATCTTTGCCTTTAAAAAATCTTTTGGACTGTGGTTGGACTTGGATTGAGTTTAAAAAAATCATGACTGGATCTGGAACGCAAAATATGACAGTCCGCCAGAGATGAGCGGACTGTGATATTTTACCTTCCAGATCCTGTCTTCGTTTTTTAAAACTCAGTCCAAGTCCAACCACAGTCCAAAATTTTTTTCAATTGCAAAGTCCCAATCCAATTAAAATTACAAATAATTGAAAAATGCAGCCTTTTCACCAGAAAAATGCAGCATTTCTTTTCCATTAACTCAGTCCAAATGCGGCCCTGATCCAAACTTTTGGAGTGATTTACAGCCAGGATCCAATCCAAATTCAACGAAATTTGCTATGGGACGGATCCGGTCCAATCCATGTCCAGTCTAATGCTCATCTCTTCAGTCCGTCATCTCCGGTTCCTGTCACTTCGAGCGCTAACGATTTCGATATACGTCACTGCATTCTGTTTGCTGATTGGTGGAAAATTAACCTCTTTTAAGCATGCTCGTGTGTGTGCGGATGAATTGGTGCGTGCTGCGTGGCCGCCATGTTTTCAGTGAGTATGGTAATCACCTGACTGTAGGTTGTATTTTGCGTCATCTTCCTGCTTCTGAAGTTTGTTTACAACTTTGACAGAGAATATTAGTTCAATGGCCTAATTTCGTCATTTTCGTTGTGTTTTGAATATATGATCATGCAGAATTTGACTCGGTGACAGCACATGAGCACAACAAAGACAAAAGAAAAGTGAAGTGTTGAGTGTGGGTTTTTCAATCATTCTTCAGTTCATACAAGCTTCTGCTTGGGTCTGTTTTTTGTTGGTGATTACATGTATAGTTGTACTGCACCCCTGGTTCGCCCTTATTGGCCAAATTTCATAAATTTGGTCCCAAATATTTTGAAGGCAGTGCCTATTATTTTGCCGCTAGGATGCCAGCGGTAAAGGCTTGGTAGCAAACAAAGTAAACGTAAAAGATAAGCCCAAAACCTAACCTTAATCCAAGCCATAGCCTTAACCCTAAGCTAATCTAAGGCAGTGGCTTAGGTATGTCCACAAAATCTTCAAATACATTAATTTATACTAAATACTTATTTTGAATTTTTGGAAAGAGCTTCAAAAATGAAATCTGTAGATACTTAACTGTGTTTCTGTGTCAGATATGTAAAAAGTTACAGCCATTTTTGTATCAAAAAATAGGTGATTTTGGTGACACGCCGTCCTATCTAAATGCATTGGATTTTGATTACAAAAGTGTTCCCATTTTCTAACTCCTTTACAGTTTTTGTCATGTCTGGCAATTTTCACATCAGATTCAACTACAAAACCTAATTTCTGAGTGTTCAGCAAAACCCAATGATCGACTGGATAACCTAGTAAGGGTTTTTTCGGTCTCCCAACTGCAAGCTTGGGAATGCTTTCAAGTGTTTAGAAATAGCGTTTGTTTCTGATTGCATTGCACCCGGTTTTTGTAGTAAACAATAAACAATACAATACCAATGAACACTATCACGGAATTTGCATTCTGATTTGTTTTCACAGATATACCTGTGCATTACTCATTGCGTTAAAAATTTTTACATGATTGGTATTTTTGGGAAAGACATCAGGCTGCGTACCATTACAGTTCTGGCATCTATTATATACCAGTTCTAAAATTTTTCTCATGAAATTTTGTATATTTCTATGAAAAGGATAAAGAGAGAAGCAGATTTAATAATTGAAACCCTTCTTTAGGTTTTGATTACTGTACAAGGTGTTTTTTTAAACTTTGTTAAATGTGGCAACTCTTAAAAGCTGCCTTATTATTCAGCCTGTTTATTTTGAAAATGTTTTGTGCATGTGCAGGTAGTTTTGCTACGTTTTGTGAAAACAAACTACACTAAATATGGCAAAGCTTAATCCAAAAAAGATGAAAGTAGCTGAATTAAAAGCTGAATTGGAAGCCAGGAATGTGGAAGTTGGAAAAGGATTAAAAAAAGCTGATCTTGTTGCCATGCTAATGTCAGCATTGGAAAGTCAGTTTAAATTTGTTTTGCATTGTATCTGCTCGATGTTGCTAATGGTTGAGTTGGTCTCTTGTAAAAAAAATAAGATGCATTGATGTAGCTCCTCAAATTTTTTGCCGATCTTGTCATTTTTTGTCTGTGTGGGACTGTCTTGGCATGTTTGCTGCCATCTAATAAAACAAACTGTTACCATTTCTTAAAAATGAAATGGAAGAGTACAACTATATTTTAGTAATAGTGCATTCTCTGCCTGTTCTTTTGGTCTTTTCCTGCTGCACCAATTGATTTATAATAATCCTTTTCTGTTGAAAGTTTATACAATTGCATTTCAAAAGTATGAAAAGAAATGGCACGTTTTAACAATCCAAGCCTTGTTTGGCTTAGATTAGAAGATGCTTTAGGAAACCTCCAGAAATTCGAAAAACTGTTAAAAACAGCCTTGTATCTACCTTGTTTTCCTAGGAAAAACACCCATACGAAAGTGTTGTGTTGCTGAGAGCATTTATGACATACAAAGTGCAAAAAAGTAACTTTTTGGCCATAACTTTTGAACTAGAAATATTAGATGACCAATCAAAAGGCTTTAAAGACTTGTATAGCCTAATTTCCAAAACAAACTTCAGTCAAATAATTGATGTTGGTTCCCAGGGCCTGGTGACCTCGGCCAAAAATGTACAGACCTACCCCAATTACGATGTCACCTACAAAAAGCTTAAATCTAAAATTTTCCATTTTTTTAAATCTGAAGAAGACTTGTTCATCTTTGAAGGGTTTGAACAGCTCTCTAGCTCAGTGGCTAGTTATGGTGGTGCAAAATGACACAAAAAGTGTGCCTCAAAGTTTAAATATATCATACCAGACACTGAACGTGATAATCTTGTGCTGTTATCACTACCTCCAACATAGAAATTATGATGTTGAGATCAAGAAAATCAAACAATTTTGTTACTAGTTCAAAATGTCCAAAATTTTCAATTTTGTTTAATCTGAAAAAGACTTGCAGCATCTTTGAAGGGTTTGAACAGTTCTCTAGCTCAGTCAGTGGCAACTTATGGTGGTGCAAAATAACACAAAAAATGTGCTTCAAAGTTTGAGTATATCATACCAGACACTGAACGTGATAATCTTGTCCTGCTATCACTATCTCCAACATAGAAATTATGATGTTGAGATCAAGAAAATCAAACAATTTTGTTACTAGTTCAAAATGTTTTGTGGCTCAGGTGAGGTCGGACCACTATCAGAGTCAATGATGAGTGAAGAGGATACTGAGGTAAGTTAAAGTTTATTGATGTGATGAGAAATCAGTAATTTGCTAATGAATTGCATATTGTTTTTATCCAAATATGTAAACTGCATATCTAGATGATCTGAAAAGTGCATGTGAGAAGGATTATTGTAATAGTTCTTTCATGGCTGAACAGTGAGCCAATTTGTGATTCCAATTCGTAACACAATTAATTGTATAGAGTCTTGAAGTTCTAGCATATATCAGAGATATACCAGAATCAAGTTTTTCAGTGCCTTTTGGCAGTTTTGTTTTAAATGCACTGAAACTTTTAAAATTAAAGCAGTATGTAATGGATTTCAGCTTTGAATGTATAAAATTTTAGCTGCAAGGCACTTGTTTAAGGCAGCTATGTCCAACCAAAATTGCTTACTGAGCCAAAAATTATGTAACAATCTTAAACTGGGCCCAAATTGAATGACATATTAATGAGGGATGCACACTGAATGACTTCGATCATAGCAAACAAAATTTGGTACTGAAAGCATTTTAATCATAATTGCAATGGTAATGATTGTTGGGCACCTTTCACCACTCCATAAGCATGATTTCATAGACAAGTTTAATGCCAATGGAACAAGGTAGAAATCAGAAAACTAGCAAAGAAGTTTGCACAAGGGTTCAGTGGACATATTGCAAATCCTCCAGCATGCACTTCAGATGTGATAAAGTGTCACTGAGGACCACCTGCAACATAAATGGCAACTTTATCTTATCAATATAAGGTTAGGTTGTGAGTATGTAAGCTACTTAAACTACAGCTGTAACCTAAACTGGGCTGCATGTGGGGTCACAGGTTGAACTTAGCTGGCTTAACACTTTGGCGTCTGGCCGCTTTTGGGGATTTCCGAAAAAAACACCGAAATGCACGTGGCTTTGCGTAGTAATTTCTCCGGTCTGGTAAGTGTTACAGACCTGGTAGAAGTGTCAAAAGATGCAGCAAGTCTTCTAGTTTGCACTCAAATAAATTTTTTTTTGGTTGGGGGTGTAGATTTTTTGTGAGTGACGTCATAAGTGAAGGACTTTTAGGCCACCTTGGCCCACTTTACCTAGCCCTGGGTACCAACCGTTAGATGGTAGTATTTCGATAAAGTTTTTATTGGAAACTAGGCTACAATCCAAGTCTTTTGATACTTTGGATGACCTGCTGGGGTTTGAGGTTCAGAAGTTATGATCTAAAGTAGCAAAAATATTTGACTAATTAGATAATTAATTAATTTGTGTGTTTTAGATCATAACTTATGACCCAGAAACGCCAGAAAGTCAATCAAAGGCTCAAAAGACTAAGACTTGAGCCTAGTTTCCAATGAAAACGTCAGCGAAACACTTTGGCCTAGCAGCTGAGCCCTAGGCCAGGCAACATGAGCCAAAATGACCCCAAAACAACTTCACTTATGACATCACTCACAAAAAATCTGCAATCCCCAAGCAAAAAATTTTTTCGAGTGCAGACTAGAACACTGGCAGATCCATTTGAGCCCTTAAGCAGCTCTCTACCGCAATCCGCGGAGGAGCTATGGCATTGGTAAGGCAACCGAAAACTGCCGTTTTGAGGCCGAAATCTAGGTACGAACATATCGTACGCCGGCTCTCAAAGTGTTAATTAATATGAATAATGATGATGCATTTGCTTCGGCTGCAACGGCCGACGCAAGCATCAGGGTTCATATTGTCTGCTTGTTTATGAAAACACACCTGCTGTTGCAGGAGAAGTTAGAAAACTGTCTTGACTTGGTTCCTTGTGTTTTTTTGCTCAAGTTCTCTGGATATGTGAGGGATATAACAGCGTGTTGTCAACACCTACAGAGGCCGTTTTGGCTGTTGCTGATATATATCGGTGAAACCCAAATATTGACCTGATATATCGGTCGATCTCTAGTTGTTTTTCATTGGTAGTAGCATGTAACTTACAAGTTTTGCGACACTTAAAAGCACTAGTGTTCCTGTGTGCTTTCGAGGAATCAGTCCACTGCCATCTGCTTTCGTCTTTTTGTGATGATTCAAACTTGCACACACCTCTATTCAAGTATGTGCTTTCCACGATGGGTGCAAGCAAGTAATTGATCAGCAAATTTTTAATAGGAAATCAATTTCACGTAAAATTACGCATCCTCAGTCCTGAAAATTGCAAGCAAAGCTTACAGGTGACAAGTTGAAAGGCTGAAGTAACAGCAGAGAAAAAACAAACTCAAGACTACAATTAAAATTTTGTAATACAAGCTCATAAATCAAAACATCTTAACAAACTGACTGACGTCATGAATACTAGTGGCGACAAAAAAAAAAGACTCATGAAATAAGTGTTTACTCAATTTTCAGGACTGAGGATGCGTAATTTTACGTGAATTCGATTTCCTATTAAAAATTTGCTGATCGATTCCTTGCTTACACCCATCGTGGAAAGTACATACTTGATTACAAGTTTTGCGTTATACCTTAAGGTTGACTAGCAGGTAAATGATAGCTAAACATATTTCAGAAACATACAGCATTATGCAGCTTCCTTATTTGACTACATCTAGCTTCTAAAGATGACAGGATTGCCAATTTTGCTGTATGAATTAATGCTAAAGCCATTACTAATTTTGATTTTGTAGTGTATTAAATTTCTGCTTGCCGTGTTGTTAAGATATACTTGAGTGTAACATGGACTTTACCAAATTTTGTTTTACTTAACACTTTGAGAGCCGGCGTATGAATATATTGTACCTAGATTTCAGCCTAAAACCAGCCGTTTTTGGTTGCCTAACCAATGCCATAGCTCCTCTGCCGATTGCGCTACAGAGCTGTTCATTGGCTCTTACGGATTGGCTAGTCTTCTAGTCAGCACTTGAAAAAAAATTTTGGTTGGGGGGTGCGGATTTTTTGTGAGTGACCTTTGAGCCTTTGATCGACTTACTAGCATTTCTGGTTTAAAGTTATGAAATAAAATAAACTATCTAATTAGTGGATTAATCAATTATTTTTACTACTTTAGATCATAACTTTTGAACCCGAAACCCCAGCAGGTCATCCAAAGTATCAAAAGACTCGGATTGTAGCCTAGTTTCCAATAAAAACTTCAGCGGAATCTACCAACAGTTTGAGCTCAGGGCCAGGTGAAGTGGGCCAAGGTGAACTAAAAGTCCTCCAGTTATGACGTCACTCACAAAAAATCTGCACCCCCAAGCAAAAAAATTCTTTTTAAGTGCAGACTAGAAGACTTGCCGCATTGTTTGAGCCCTTGAACAGCTCTCTACCAGTTTCGCCGCCTGAGTTATAGGTGTAAAGCCATGTGCGATCCAGTTCTTTTTTCTCGAAAATCCCCAAAAGCAGCCGGATGCCAAAGTGTTAAATGCAATTTTCTATAGGGTCAGTTTTTATAGATTAATCCTAAAAAACTAATTGTATTTCAGTACTTCCCTCTGTTGCCAAGCTATTATAGCTGTTTTTTTTCTCGCTGAGACATTTTTGTCATTTGTCCCAATGTAATATTGAAACACAATATAAGAGTATTCAGTAGTCTAAATTTTTGGACAGACTGACCGAATTGACCTAATTTTTTAGTAATTACAAACAATTCAATCTATGACCAAAAAAGCCCTTGTAATATAAGAATACAAACAGAAATGCCAATTTCATTTTAAAAAAAATTTTCATGAAGGAGCTAGTACAAAAATTAACAAAAGTGACCTTGTTGCCACAGAAAAATCTTGCAAACTAGTATAGTAAGAACAATTTTAATGCCTGATGGAATTAGCTCATTTCTAGCCTTAACACTTTGAGAGCCGGGGTACGATATATTCGTACTTTGATTTCAGCCTAAAACAGCAGTTTTCGGTTGCCTTACCAACGCCCTAGCTCCTCCGTCGATTGCGCTAGAGAGCTGTTCAAGGGCTCAACCGGATCGGCCAGCCTAGTAGATTACACTCGAAAAAAAATTTTTTTGGTTGGGGTGTGTGGATTTTTTGTGACTGACGTCATAAGTCAAGTAGTTTTAAGGTCATTTTGGCTCATGTTGCCTGGCCTAGGGCCCAACTACTAGGCCAAAGTGTTTCGCTGAAGTTTTCATTGGAAACTAGGCTCGAGTCCGAGTCTTTTGAGTTCTTGATCGACTTTCTAGCGTTT
>Ga0210059_1007961_pt1 | contig 16809 bp, 11 predicted proteins | sample Ectturendosymbi2_FD_188042 | JGI IMG/M metagenome (GOLD analysis project Ga0210059, IMG submission 188042) | Ecteinascidia turbinata endosymbiont from Florida, USA - Sample 2 (SPAdes) (version 2) | ecosystem: Host-associated > Tunicates > Ascidians > Unclassified | place: Key West, Florida...
TGTGCGAAGATATGGTCTCGTAGTTTGAACATCTTTTCCATACGGAAGTAAGATGTTTTTCAAGAGGACGAGTTCTTTCGCGTCTTGTTGAGGTCAAGTGAGAAACAAAACAGTTGTTAAAGAAAAGGAACTCTCCATTAGCAGAATTTCTTTTGAATGAAATGTGGATAAGTAACCTCACGTAATAGGGGCCTGGTGGATGTATTTTGCCATTTGAACAAGCCTAATAGATCTCTGCAGCGGTTTTGCACAAACAGCTTTGCATTGAGAAACACGACAGACGTATTTAAAAAGGAGCTGGGACTTTGAGATAGCTTTGTACAGAAAAGATATACAGAGGTGTTTTCGACTTTAAACAATTGTTAACAAGTTCTGATATTCAATGTTTAGGAGTTGTTTAGGAGTTATTAGACATCCCAAGTCTGCGTTTGAAGGAGTTAGCTACACTTTGACTATTTTTTCCTGAACATGAGGATCCTTGAACTGGAAACCTTTATATGAACAATCCTTTCCTTGAAGATGTAACTAAATGAAAAGTTAATCTCTGTTATCAAGAAAGTCTGCTCGAAATGTGCTGTGATACTACTTTGCTGCTCAGACATAAAAAATGAATCATTGTCTCAATTCTGGATATCTCTTGAAAGCGAATATCCGTTTCTTAGCCTTAATGCAATCAAAATGTTAGTGATATTTTCAAGAACTTATGCGAGAAAACTCTTTCAGCATTAGCTCAAAACCAGACAGAGAAATCATTTGGATGCCAACGGAGAAACATCGTCTTTCTGAAACTTCATTGCAGCCATGTTTATCTCGCACACTTAGAAGGATACAGCAGATATAATTAAACACTGAATTTAATAAATTGTTTCGAATTTTGCGCGTTTACCAAAGTAATGCCGTGCATCAAGTATAAAACAACTTTGGTTTACAAAATGATTACGATAATATGTTGCACTCATTGCGATTGTATACTGCCGGTCCGTAAAAAAATTTTGCGCTTTTTACTGGTCCGCCGGTGTAAAAAGGTTGAGAACCACTGGCTTAAAGTTATATTAACAAAACCATGAGTGAATACAACAAATGTGTCTAATATTAAACTAAGCGTAAAGTCGAATGATAATGGGCGGGTCTGATATTCTTCATTGTAATTTCAGGCGCGCCTAGGACATGTTCCTGTTATAAATTAACCAGTGCTCTCGAGGAACTGTTCTAAATTGCAAGCTACAGAGGTCAACGTTGGTAAAATTTCATTTTAAAAAAAATTTCATTTTACCAACTCCGAAAGTACGAGAAAAATATTTTTCTATTAAAAAGTAATAGCAAAATATGAAATTAGAAAATACAGCACACCCCCTTCAGACGCCAATGTTGACGTCATTTTTCCCAGGAGAGGAACCTTTGAAGTTCCGCAATGCAGTAATCATCTCCGTCAATTCGGTACAGAATCCCAACTACTGAACTAGCTGCTCTGATCAACTGCAAGTCGGATTACATGTAGAAGGTCAACCAGTTCACCCACAACGCCTTCACAATTTTTGAATACTTGGTTTTATCAAGTGTTTCTGCGGTTTTATTGGGTGCACGGGGCCAACCGCTTTAGTAGCAACCTTTGCAACTTTCCGTTGGTGTGGTACAGGAATGCAACGTAAATTTCATCTCACCTGCATTCTCCCGCTTCAGGCCAGTCAAAACCGTAGACTATTGCGCATTGTTATATCACAATCAAGCAACATTACAGCAGATGCTCAATTGGACGGACTGTAACGCTTGGTGCTATACCACCAGATGTGCTTCGGCTTATTATCAGACCTCTTTCATCTGTGTGAGTTGTTGCAAACAGCATGAGTGGTGGATATGAAAAGATCTAGGATGCAGAAGCTTTTGAGTAAGTAACCATTCCTTTCCAAGAAGGCGATTGGCTTCTGGAAGATGTCGAATGCATCAAGTGCTGTTCCTGTTCTTCCGCTTCCAACTGAGAACTTGACAGTGCTAGTCGAAGCTACCGCATTATGCAGCGTCTATGCCGTAATATTTTACATTGCTTTCCTGTTGGACTGTCATGAGTTAGACAAGGTAAGACAAAAGCATCAGCAGTGAGCATTATTTTGCATTTTGTTAAATAGTGAAACCGTTTTTGCAGCGTTTTTGTAGCAATAGTGTTGCATTGTCGTCATGTAGTTGCAGGTGTTTTCGTCAGCCACAACTTCCGTTATAGTCCTTGGGGCAGCACAGCTGGAATGTTTATGTTTAGATCAATGCTTTTTTAAAATATGAAATGTAGCAAGCATTCCGATGCTGCTTGATCTCAGCTTAGAAGCACGGACAGATTTAGGGAGCGCGGGGCCCTAGGCCATCTTAATTTTTGGGGCCTCACGCAAGTGTGACCACCTATTTGGCCGTTTGGCTGAAAAGCGTGAAAGTATGCCCCTCTTATGTGTAGTGCTCCCTCAAAAATCTATCTTTTGTTGTGCCGACTTTGGTTCTACAATTGCCTTAGATCTTCAGCAGAAATTAAAGCCTTTCCTACATTCTTCTAAACAAAGAATAAATAACATTGCGATCTTTTCTTGAAATTTATAGCTCTTTCGTGTAGTTCAGAAGTTCTCTTCATTAAATTTCTGCGATTTCTAACGTTTTTAGAGGTTTGTTTTTCAGATATATGCATTTTCATGCGGGACCGTGTTGCCGCCCTCGAAAATATCGTCTAGCTGTCGATCTAATTACCTGCACGTAAACTCCTTTTTTATAGTAATAGCAACCACATATTTTATGAACCAAACAAGCGCAGTCCAATCAGTGGACACAGGGTTTATTTATGCCGTTTTGAAGTTGTCATTTTCCACGCAATACAAAATATAGTGTTTTCATCCTCTATGCCAGTGTTGTCCAACTACAGGCCCGCGGGCCGCATGTAGCCCGCCACATTGTTTTCAGTGGCCCGCGGAATCATTCAGGAAAAATCTTCAAATCTGAAATTTTTCCCAGCAAACAACCAATGGCGCAGCAATCAATAAAAATCACTCGGTTTGAACCCAACTTTTGATGCTGATAGTGCTTTGCCTTCGAAAATCAAGCTTGTGGATGTGAATTTGTGTAAGGGGCTTAATTCACATGTTGTGGGCAGGAGCCAAAGCTTAAAAATTTTGTGCTTAGTGTTTGACTGCACATAAAACTTCAAGCTTTGACCTTTACCCCAGGGGGCAAGGAGGGCACAATGCCCCGGGTGCCGAATCACTGGGGGTACCGAAAAGTCCCACCAATGTCGCAAGTACATTCTTCAACACAATGCATTTACTCCCGAAATACCTTAGCTTCGAAGATGGGGGCGCCAAACTTGTTTCTTGCCCCTGGCGCCATATAACCTCGATACGCCCCTGCTTTACCCACAACATGAAAATTAGTCAAAATAAAGAATACAATTTTACGGTCTACTGAATGTGCAACGGTCGTAATCTGTGAATGCATACACATTTCAGAGAGCAACACTTTAAGTTAAAACCAGAAACGTGTTCGCACAGATTCAAATTGTTTAACGTTGCACTAGTTTTCCTGATTCACGTGCTCTTGTTTTGAAAGTGATTACAGAGAATGGATTAGGTCCCAGTGTTTTTAGGGCGTTTTGAGAGACCGTTTCGATCTCTCAAATTTTTGCAACTGTCTCTCAAAACAGTAGAACCTCGCTTTACCACCACCAAAATCCACTGAAACCTTGCTTTACGACCATCTCGGTATTCAGATAAATGGTTGCGATCTCTTAAACTGTGTTAGCTTAGCGGTTATCAAAGCCGTACTTAAAAAAACGTGATTAGACCAAAATTCAACCGTATTTTTTCAGTCCATTGCAGTAATAAGAACCTCCAATTTCTTTTTTGTTATTAAGACCAGTGCCGTCAAACTATAAAGCATGAAGCAAACTTGTCTTGGCCACAAGAAAGTACATCACATTCCATACAAACTTGAATCTGGTGTTACGGACCAAAATCACAAAACTACGTTATCCACTCGGGTAGCTTTGCATTGACGAGCTACTTTCAAACAGCTTAGTTCCATCCAGAAAAAAATTACTTGTGTTGACGCTGGTGCTTTCACACTGTTGAGCTTGTTCAAGATGCCAGGAAAAACACAGCTAACTTGCCTATGTTTGCAAAAAATAATCGTTGAGTAAGTCATGTTTCATTTTACGAGAAAACTTGACTCCCGCAAAAAATGTTTTGATATGTTGAAGCAATTGCATATTTTTCAGTTGTTGTATCACGACATATACCTCACTTCTTCCCTGTGTTACATCCCTGAAAGAGATTGCTTGTACAATTCAAGCAGCTAAAAAATAATTAAATCGTTATACGGCAGCCTTGACTTTGTTTCTTTGTTTCCCCATAAGCGAAAACAAACACTTGTAACGTGAACACGGATGCGTCATTTCTTCGCTTCCTCTACGCTTTGCTTTTCCAAAAAAAATTACGTAAACGGCGGCGGCGCCGCGTAGCCTTTCATGACATTAAGCAACACTTTAACAGGTGCGCTTCGTAACTGTAGCAAGATGGCCTTTGACGTTGTAAAGAATGCGGCAGTCGTACCTGTCAAATAAGAAAACCCCGACAACCAAAAACTTCGCCAAAAACTGTTCGAAATAAACAGAAACGGAATGTGGATATAGAAATGTCCAGGGACCGAGCGAAAGGAGTCCACCATAAATGCCTCATGCAGAAAGCTACTTCAAAGACACACCCACACTTTGTTGCTCTTGGGAGCTAAATCAAGTGATATGTGCATGGCAACAATGCGTTGGAACCATATTTGTGCTGGGAGTTTTTTCAGAGATTTCTGATGACGTCTGTGAATTGGAATTTTCGTGGCAAGATGGACCTGTATTGTGTGAAATTTAATAGAATGTCCGTTGTGTTTTTCTATAAATAAAGTTAAGATCTCAAAAGATCCAATTTCTTTCTAATTACATATTTTCAACATTTGTACCCAAAATCCCACGTTTACTGTAATTGTACAACTGTCGCTGCCCTGTATTTTTTCTTTTTCCCTGAAACGTTGGAAAAACTAGCCTTATTTACCCGTTTTTGACAAATTTCATACCGCTGCTTAGGTGAAGCAGCCCCCCTAATCCCCGGTACTTTATGCAGATGATACGTATCTTAGTTTGTCTCATAAAAATTTACATATCCTGAAAGACTTGGTAAACTTAGAACTAGGTGATGTGGATAAGTGGATGTGCCTAAACAAAATTATCGATTAATTTTTCAAAGTCAGGGTACATGTTGACAAGATCTATGAAATACTTATGCAGTCACACTGGACTGACCTCTTTCAGTGTTCATATTAACAACGTATTATTGCAGGGAACGACATGTGTGAAGTATTTGGGCGTGTTAACAGACAGTAAATTGGATTGGTGATCCCATGTTCAAGTAATTAAAAGGAAACTGCTCTATGCCTGCAACATGTTTTTTAAAATTCATAAATTTGTTCCCATTGGCGTTTTCAGATTGTTATACTTTAGTTTCGTTCATTGTCGCTTACAATGTTGCGTTTTTTCGTGGGGTACACCCAATACCTCTGTTCTATAACCATTGTCAGTAACAACATATTACGGATAATGACTTTTATAGCAAATATAGATGTCGCATATTACTCCTTTGTACAAGAACTTAAAAATATTGAAACTCAATGACATTTATCAATTTGAACAGGCAAAATTTATGCACAAATTTCACCACGGAAAATTGCCAGAAATAAACAATGAAATTTTTCAAGGGACTTCTGTTCATTCTTATCAACCCAGATTTGCTAATATTGTAAATTACTTTATTCATCGAGTCTCAAGCATTGCCGGTAAAAAATCCATTTCGTATACGGGAGCTTCTCTCTGGAATAAGGTCGAACAAAAGTTAAAGGCTGTGTCCTTATGTACTTTTTGCAATCAATTACAAGAGTTCGTATTCTCATAGTATTAGGTAAGCAAAATAAATTTCATTTTCGTTGGCTCCTATTAAATTTCATGAAGTATTACTTTCATTTTTTGTGTTTTCTTTCTTCGTATTTTTTTGTGTTTTGGAACGTGTGAGTTTGTGTTGCATTACTTTTCACATATTGGTCTTGTAAAACGCATTTCATAGGACATCTTGATCAGACAACCTTAGGATTTGTCGACGTCCGAGCTTCGGAAAAAAATATAAAAATAACTCACTGTACACAGTAAAGACTGCAGGACTATTTTTTTGTGTTTCATTGTCAACTGTAGCGCTTGCTATGTGTTGTCTTCATTTTCTTGGTCTTTCTGTGAATATGTGTACTGTACGTATACTTCACTCACCGTCGCTAAATACATTTCTCTCGCCTCGTTCGACTGTGAGTGAAACGTAACAATGCATTGAAAGAAACTTCACAATGTACATTATCCCCCAAAAGGACTCGCGCCACCTGGCCAGTGCTCATTGCGACCGATTATCTTCTCGCGCCCTCAATAACTTTTCTTTGCTCCAGCGGGCGGCGACGTTGGACTGAAATAAATAAGGATCCGTTTAATGACAAACAGCTACATTTAGCACGGTTAATTGCTTGTCACATAAAATTATAATCGTAGTAGCGTCATAAAACCCAAATTTTAGTCGATTCGCGCTCACATGTGAATCAGTCCTAGTCGTAGAATTCTAAACTGTTCTTGTCAAAGAATCTTTGAAAGTAATATAAAATCTAGTTCGAGTGAAATCACGTGAAACCAGTCCTCTCCTCTTTTTTAATATTTTGGTTGCGGTCAGGATGGCTGTCTTGAACACAAACCAATTTTTTCCGTCCCCACGGCCAACATCAGGAAATTTTGATGTTGGCAATGCCTTGCGACACATGTTGCAGTTGCAAAATGTGAACTGTACCGCTTGTCTGAGTACGCCTATTCAGTTTGCCTTACCACCTAGCGCTAAACGATGGTGCCACAAGCGCATAATAGCGAGCGTTCGGCCACTTCATCTTTACTACCGCGCATGCAGGTTTTTTAACGTCGTTTTTTTCTTCTTTCAGTGCAGAGTTATCTACTTTCAAGACAAAATTGATTTGAATCAACCGGTTTATTGCCTTTCACTGATAATACAACACAGAATCTGGCCGACTGGCATCAACGACATCATCTTTCGCTTTCGAGGCGTGTCCAGGGACGGACCGTTAATCTTGTTTCGCGATGAAGACAACACCCTGTTTCGGCAAGTGCTTCGTTTCCTTCTTAATTGATGTTTTTGTGTGTCATGAGCAGCACTGCTTGTATGCGTCTTTTACGTTAGGTCGTCATGACAACAACCTTCATGCTAGTGTTGGTCGAACGAAAATTCGTTAAAGCAGAAATGGTTTACAACCATGATATTAGAAATGTTTCAAAATGGCGAATGCGTTCCACACGCAGTTCTCGAAAAATTGTTTGAGTTTGTTTCGCCGAGCAGCGAACTTATCAAGAGCTGCAGGTACCAAGATACGGTGTTAACAAAATGAATTCGACATCAACAGTGATGCAGCTGCAAAGTTACGTGGAAATTTTTTTAAAGTTTTTGTCTCCAGTTTATTCTGGTTGATGCGAATTTAGGCGAAATCTACCAAAGAAGATTACTGCTTTGCTTTTATTTAATTCAACATTTCGACTTCATCGTACGCCATCTTTGGGACAGTCCCGTCGCCACGGGGGACTTTGTCGCGCTTAGCCCCCCCAAACAAAATACCAAGCCTCCCAAACCGAAATATGGAACACTACAAATCATTGGAGTTTTTATCAAATTTTCAATATCAAGCCTCCCCGGCACAAACGTAAAGCACCCATAGTGAAGACTTTCTGGCGACGGTCCTGCTTTGGGAAACATGAAATAAACTAGCAGAATAATGCACTTAGTTTCTTTACCCCGAATAACTGCAGTACTGACACAGCCTATTTCCCCTTTCGCAGTAGCGGACGTCACGTGAACATCGGAGTTGCGCTTCCTTATGAGATCGGCAACCTGTTCGAAATAGACCTCGCGTGCGACAACGACACTGCGGATGAAGCGCAGGCGCTCCTGGTCGTGTCCGATGTTTTCGTTCGTCGTCTTCCACGGTATGCTGCTTTGAAATAAACTCTGATTTAAATGCGGAGCAAGGCCGTCGCTCATTTGAAGGTGAATTTTATCATTGTTGTTGGCCTTCTTGACTTTTGCAATCAATCAATCAATCAATCAATCAATCAATCAATCAACCAATCAATTTCAACTTGATTGCACACACCGGCTTTTTCGACGCGAACGTATAGGTTATTGGTGGAAACCACCGAACCAAACCAACGCAGTCGCCACGCAATTTTTTAGAAGATTTTCTAGCTGTTACAAACGTCGTAAAATAAGAGTTTATGCAAAAAAAAACTTTTTTGAGAGGTTTCATACTGCGTGCAGGGGGGGGTGGGGGTGGTGAGCGGCCGATAAATACTTCCACGAAGTAAACTTCCTCTGGCGACGTTGCACAACCTTTAACACAGAGGCTCTTAAACCTTTCCCGCCGCGTCCCATTTGGCGTTAGCCATTGACAGTCGCGACTCACCTAATCTCAAAGTCAAACACAAGAAACAGAACAATTTATTTGCCATTATCCTGCTAAATGGGAAGGACACGGCTGTTTTTTGGAAACTTTTCAACAATACGTCGCTGCCATACTCGCGTCCCTATCTCGAAACTTTCACGCTTTCCAGTTTGAGAACTCAGGCTCTGATAGTTCGTGACGTGGATACTACAAGTCAGCAATGACGGGTTCACAGCTTTCATCCACGTGTGCGTGAAAATGTAATTGTGTGCAGCGAAAAATTAAGAATCTTCACCACGGGATGGCACTTTAGTGTTGAATAAAAAACTTGTGTCGTGTTGTGAAGTTTTACTGCGTAAAACGTTCTTTAATCGGAGGCGTGCTCATGACAGAAGAACAGGTGCATGTTTCTCTTAACTATACTCAATTCTTCTTGCTTTTACCGTTATTTTGGTAAGGAAACGTCCTACACAGAATTTGCATTCGTTTCCAAAAGCTTGTTAGTTTTTTAGTCACTTTCGCTACATCGGCAAAAAGAAATTATGTACTTAATTGACATGTTTTTTTCAATAAAAACAATGTAGATGTAGTTACCGTCAGCGGTGGCAGCTACCCTGAAGCAGTGTTTAAGCTGTCTGTGCTTGTGGTGACCAATAACAGACTCACACCTAGGTACTTCAACAGAATTGGCTCATAAGCATCTATTGCAGCAAATCGATCAAAACTTGCAGCTACGTTGACATCGAAGCCACACGCGGTTAAATTTGCGTGGGGACCGAATTTTGGCAACATTAACTTTTTACGAAGAAAATTAATAGACCGATTCGCTTCATTGCTCAGACCTTCAGCTTTGGAGGGCAAAGACCAGGACACCGTTGGGTTCAGACTGAACACGAGGGGATCGAACGCTTTCATGAGCTTGCTGCAGAACCTGCGGACTTGGGCGGCCGTAGAAACAGTGACTGGAGCTCAGGGTGGGTGAGAATATATATTGTAAGTTATTCTTATGGATGAAAGTGCAGGAGGCAACTTGTTTGATTATGCTGATTTTTCCGTTTTCTGGCTGCGGTACAAGCTTCTAATTTTTTTCTGGTTGTCTTAAGTGATCTACTTCTTTTCCGATTTAAAAAAATTCTGGTTTGGTGTCAAGAGCTGTTGCTGCGTGAATTATGTTGCCATCACTTGCAGGGAAACAAAGCCTATGCGCATCGTTTAATGAAAGGTTATCATAAACAAGTGGTGACACTCGCAGGAAAGTACGCTAGGAAACACTGAACGCAATAAAAAAGCTTTGAAAAGTGATTGGCTTGCATATTTTACACCGTTTCTGACAGGTAGACAAACCAATATTTGATGCGGATTGATATCGTCATATGAAAAGCCTGTTGTTATTTTGCCTATTCGCTGATAGCTGACAATTACCTACTGTTCAGTTCAGTTTATTTATGCATCCCGACCAAGCACAAAATACTTCATCAGGAATACAGGGACAGGAAGCGACGGCCGTAGCTGTCATTTACGTCACTGCCCCCACAAGTTCACGCAAGACAACAAAATACAAATGAAACACCATAGCAAAAATGCAACAAAAAACATGCATAGTAAAGACAGTTATTCGGCTGTCAACAGTCGTCACATAAACACATTTTGGAAACACTTCCACTGCCAAAAGTCCATTCCAAATCGTATTCGGAAACACGATTTGGAATGGACCTACTGGACTGGCACACAAATGTTGAAATAATGACGTTTTGATAAATGCTGCTGTTTTGCTCATCTCTCTTTTCAAGAACTTACAGCAAAAATTCTTTGGCCAAAATCCACCAGTTATCATAGCTATCTATACTGCTTCTGGCCTTTGTTACGTCTTTTGAGAAGCTACTCAAACCGAGACAGGTGGAGTCATCACACTGGGTGCCGGAATTTCGGAAGAATTTGGTCTTGCTTTTCTTTTCAAATGATATTTGCTTTGATGCAATGTGTCATAGGAGGAATGGCGACTGTCGGAATTGAAGCAGACCCTAAGGATGGAAGAGACCAGACCTTGCGGGCCCGGGACATTGCTCTTTCTTTGCCTCTGGAAGAAGCCAATACAGAGTAAACAACATTATTTGTTCCATGCGTGCGTTAAAACAAACGGGCGTGGTTGCGCGTTGCATTGTGAAAAGGCCTGCTCATTTTATCATTTTCATCACAAAGCGGCAAAACTCTTGTGCTGTGCAGTTTTTTGTAGAAAAAAAAACGCAATATTATTTTAGTCTGAATGCTTTGTTCGCTACAACAATTCAGCCGCACCACGTAAGGCGTTCCATGAACGAAACTATAGTTGATGAAAGCGATCAGGTTTTGCTTCAGAACACAATCTGTTTTTCTGCTGGTGTGCCTGTGTGTGACGCAAGGCTACCCCTGTTTTCGTGGATGTTTTGCACGTAAATATATATTTCTGTCAGTGACGTCAAATTGCAAAGAGCCTGGCCTTTGCCCGGGGTCAAAATCGAGTCACAGCATTTTATTACGCTCCCTTGACTTGTCGTTAGAATAAAACGAAAAGCCCGAATCACCCTTGCCAGTCTCCACTACCTGACCTCACTTGCGTCGAAGAGACACGAGGCGTGGAGCGACTTCTCTCGGCTGGACATTCTGCTGGTGATGTGTTTGGATCAGCTGGCCACTTTTGTTATAGTTGCAACCAGCTACGCTTACGGTGAGCGGGAAACATGATTGAAACGACTTGTCGTGTTTGTGGTCGATGCCTCGCTTTATACTATTTGCTTTCAACTTTAGTGTTTAATTGCTATCAACTTTGGCGTTTAATTGCTTTCGACGTTAGTGTCTAATTGCTTTCAACCTTAGTGCTCGATCGTAAGTTTTCATTTCGCAGCAACAGGGTTTCCACGCTGTGTTAAAAGTACTGATTTGTGAAATCGGTTTTCAAGACCTTGAAAAAGTATTGAATTTGGCCAAAATGTATATAAGTGTTGAAAAAGTATGGAAACTTCCAAATTCAGCCATTTGTTTATTAAAACTTTGTTCTTTACAGCTGATGACAGTTTTGCACATATTTTTGCATTGTGTTCCATGAATAAAATTTTGTAAAAATGAAGATAATAATTGATGGTATTAAAGTTCCTTCAGTTAGTATTGAAAAGGTAGTGATAAAGCATAGAAAATGTTTTTTGAAAATGTGTGGGAACCCTGCAGCAATCTAAGTTTTGTTGTTCGTCCACACTCGATTGGTTGAGACTGCTATGCAAATATCTATATTTTGGTACCGCTTGCAGTGATATGACTTTAGAACAGTGTCTATGAGAAAAGCAAGCCAAACCTACTGAAAAACTCTATCACTAAGCAATGGGAAAAAAAAACATGGCTGCTTTGCAGTGTGCCAATACTTTACTGTCTACCAACCCGACCAGCCGGATCTTTCTCTGTCTGTGTGCACTCGCAGTTAGTGGGCAACTATGAAACGACATTCAGGTTTAAAATACTGTCTGAATTACCTGCGGGCAAACCTGAGAATTAAACTGTGACGCCAGACAGGTCTACTGCTAGAATTCTTTGTTGTGTTGAAATTTGTGACAGGATCATTTTACACTCACTTGCAGCTCCATCTAAAGTTTATCACATCGTCATTTAAATGCTAATATTGCAACAAAAACAACAGGTGACCACACATGCTTTGTTCGTCTTCAGCACCGTTGCTGTGTCTGCGCGATTAACTCTATCTGTGCTCTATCAAGCTTTATAAAGTCTGCTATGCTGGTTTTATTATATCCGTTTTACGTGTCCCCCAAACATTTTACGTGTCCCCCAAACATTTTACGTGTAACCCAAACGTTTTACGTGTCCTCCAAGCGTTTTACGTGCCCCCCAAACGTTTTGCGTGTCCCCCAAAAGTTTTGCGTATCCCCCAAACGTTTTGCCTGTTCCCCAAACGTTTTACATGTCCCCCAAACGTTTTATGTGCCCCCCAAACGTTTACGTATCCCCAAACGTTTTGCGTGTCCCCCAAACGTTGCGTGTCCCCCAAGTTTTGCGTGGGCGGAAAACGACTTTTCGTTTTGACAAAAACTAGCAGCGTTCGCTTTTTTCACGCTTCTTTAGCGTAGCAACGTCTCTCTTCCGACAAAACTGCTGTGAAATCACTCAGTATAGTTTGTGACAAGCCAAGCCAAGCCAGACATTACATTTTTTTTGTGTTGCAGCTCTGGAGCGATTTCTGTTCCCCGCAGCGATAGGAGATTTTGCCAAAAGCGAAGCAGCGAAATCGGGTGAGTTTAGAGTTGTTTGTTTTCAAACACTCCTGAGCTTTTTTACTAAAAAACTTAAGCCAGAAAAATTTAGCACGAATCGCATTTGAATTCATCTGAAGCACAAAACTGAGAATCCTGCTTTTTATGCTGTCTTTTCACATTCAGCTTCAATTTAATGGAAGTAAGAAAAGGATGTTTTTGTGAATCAAGGGCTATTTAGGAATTTTATAAGAAAATTTGTTACAAAAAGCTGATGCTAGAAAATTGTTGGAAAAATATGGGGTTAATTGAAGGTCGGTCACAAGTGCCAACAACTTCACCAGTGCGTAAACAATACTGTTTTTCATAACACCTTCTTTCCCTCCCTCTTGAAAAAGTACGACATAAAATGTCGATTAGAAATTTATAAGTTTTCAACAGGCAGGTGCTACAATTATGCCATTTTTATGACGTTTGTTACGAGCAATTGTCGAGGTGATAATAGCATTGAAAGCAGCGCACATAAATAGCTTTCCGCAGTCATGTTACTCGTCAGCTTTTCTCCCATCGGCGCAACATTCAACCATGCCTATAAACGCTCCACTATCGGGAAAACGGTTTGATTTGTAAGTAAAGTTGTGTGTAAAGCAGTTATTTTTTTTCCTTACGTGTTATTTTTATTACAAAGCGCAATACTGCGCTGAAGTGCAGAAATTGAACGCAAAGCCCTGTCTTATCCGCAGCCACTGCAAGCAGTTTAAGTGTCACAGAACTCGAGCCTCACCAGTTCGACCTCAACGGCGTCTTTGCTGGCGGGACGGCCGCCAAACAGTGGGCACTGAACAACGCAGTCAACATCGCCACCATTATCTGGATAGCTTTAATCGCCTGTCTCATGGTCATCCCAATATCGCTCCTGTGGTGCAGGTCAGTTGACGTTTCAATACTGTCTGTTTCTCTGCAGAGAGCTGGTGTTGTGGACATTTCCAGGGTCCGTAATAACAGTGATGCAGTCGAGACTGCAACCTTCGAGACCGTGACCGAGACGTGGTTAAAACTTGAAGACCGAGACCGAGACTTCATCAAAAATTCCGAGACCGAGAGTCGAGACTTGAAAATCGAGACCGAGACTCGAGACTTCAAAATTTGTGGATTTTGCGGAAATTAAAAAAAAAGATGTCGTCATCACTTATAAGTTGAATTTTGTTCAAATTTCTGGCATTTTTCCGACCTGTTTTGGTTGTTTCTTACCTGCAAATACAACAAACAAAAACTCGTTCAATTATAGAAGTTTCACTAAACCACTTCGTTACGATATTCAAAGTCTCGAGACCTAAAACCTACGAGACCAAGACTCGCAAAAATGGGTCTCGAGACGTGTCTCGAGACCGAGGCCTAGTCTCGAAACTCCATCAATGCGTATTAAACAAGGGAGGGTGAAACTAAGCGTCATTCTCCCAGCTAAGCAACCTCACTTCTTAAGGTCGCCCAAGCGAAGCAAGGCAATCCAACGACTCTGACCACTTTGTTCGTTAATATCTCTCCAGTATCATTCTCAGTCTAATTGGACTACTCTGCTGATTATATTCAGCGGTAGAACAAACTCGTCAAAACACCGGATCGTGATGTCACGAATAGAATAAACGTCACGAATAGAATAAATGTTAGTGTAAAACGAATCAGAATAGAATAAACGTCGAACAACAACGTTTAGCGCTATTGACCTTTGTAAATAGTTGCTGTTCTGAGGGCGTACAAAGTGTCTTGAGTATTACGCAATTCGTATTTGCAAGCAACGGCTTCAAGAGCGATGGCTCACTCTTTAAAACACAGTGCATGCCTTGGTAAACAACCCGGTTAAAGGAGTTGCGTGTCTATCCGTGCTTTTTTGTGAAGAAGATCATCATAATCTCAGAGTTATTTTACAATTTCGAAAAATTACAAAAACAGTTGCTCAACTTACAAACCTAGCACGATTTTCTTGGGATTCTCACCTCTGGGTGTTTTGAACGATTGATTTGACTTCCTTGAATCGTAACCCGTTATGCCTTCCGTAAACTGTGAGGGGTCAACCCGTTTAACGGCGCTGCATTCTTGGAAGAAGTAGGAGGTTGTTAACAAACCTGCGTGGTCCATGTTTCGCCAACATCTTTTCTTCTTCCGCTGTTTGCAGCGTTTTCCGAAGCGCGTTTCGGACAAACGATCGTCGCCGATCACCACCGATCGCCACCGAGTCGCCTTATACTGAAAAGATTAATTTTATTCCCTTCTTTTATCAGGCTGTTCCGTTTGATCGGAGGAAAAGGCTTCGAAAGTGCTCTGAATAAACTCCTCCCGGAAAACAACGGCCTGAGCCGGGTGCCTTCGGTCTCGGCCGCAACGAGGCCGTGCACGTGCAGGGGGGACTCGGACAGCGAGGACATGGAAGTTTCGCTCGCCCCCAACACTCTCCTGTTGCGCACCCTGGAGTGCAAAGCCACGCACACCGGTAGAAGCATTTGCTTGACTTTGGAATGTTTGAGGCACGGTGCCAAGTAGAGGGCTTGTTTTTGCGTTTATGTGTTTTCCTACAGGCGTGAAGAGCCTGAGATCCTCCAGTTTGACTATCTGAGTTTACTCACGGTTCACGCAATTGTCTAATTCACTTGTTGCGCGGGTTCAATCGTTTTGTGGTTATCTTTGATCGTTGTAGTTGTTCTTGATCGTTTGTGGTTGTTTTTGATCGTTTGTGGTTGTCTTTGATCGTTTGTGGTTGTTTTTTATCGTTTGTGGTTGTCTTTGATCGTTTGTGGTTGTTTTTGATCGTTTGTGATTGTCTTTGATCGTTTGTGGTTGTTTTTGATCGTTTGTGGTTGTCTTTGATCGTTTGTGGTTGTCTTTGATCGTTTGCAGTTATCGTTGATCGTTTGTTGTTGTCTTTGATCGTTTGTGGTTGTTTTTTATCGTTTGTGGTTGTCTTTGATCGTTTGTGATTGTCTTTGATCGTTTGTGATTGTCGTTGATCGTTTGTGGTTGTCTTTGATCGTTTGTGGTTGTTTTTGATTGTTTGTGGTTGTCGTTGATCATTGGTGACGGTGTTTTATCGTTTGTGGTTGTCTTTGAACAAATGTTCGAACCATAACCTTAATACAAACCAGCTGCAAACCTTCCTTGTTATTCTTTAAATTGTTCTGTGCTTAAACTGACATTGCAGCTTCGTCAGTGACGAGCAGCCGGCGGCTCAGGATGGAGCCCATGCTGACCAACGTCCTCCCGGACCACATCACTGCACGGTCGATTGCGTACGTCAGAACGAAAATGACGAAACTTCGAGACGACGGTTAGTGCCACGTGATCCATGGAGCCGTTCACAATTTATTTCTGGCCTTTTCGTGGCGGTCAAGCCAGACGCCATGGGTTGGGTAGTTGGCATGATTTTCATGGCCATTGGGAGTAGCTCCGCTTCCTGGTCGACGTTTCAAACAAAGAATAGAGTGAAACTGCAGAAAACTATGCGACAATCCACTTTGCTTTTTTTCAAATATAATTTTGGATGACGACAATTGGCAGCAGGTCGAAGCCTGAATAATGCTTTTTGTCCGGCCGGTTAAGGTGGACGCTCTTGCCCAAAGAGTGCTACGGCAATTCACTCAATGGCTGTGGGTCGAACACCCAACCTTCCAATTGAGAGGCGAACATTCTACTACTGAGCTAACGCCGCCCCACTCCGCTTTCACTGAGCTTTTTCTCCTCGCCAGATCATTTTCCCGAAGCAGTTGAATAACGTTTTTTGTTTTGTTTCCAAGACAACCACGACGGCCCGATCAGTTCAAAAAAACGCAGCATTCTGCACGAGTCTCACACCCAGTCCACGGACGCCCCCAACATGCCTGTCCCAAGGACAGGGCCGGACGGAAAGGGGGAGATTGTGCGAGTTGCCAGGTTCTGTGAACGTTTGGTGCAACAAGTCCCATACCAAGTAAGCATGGCTGCAAATTAACTTGCGTCCTTTGAGTAAAGTACTGTAACCACAGTGTGATGGTTGCTGTTCGTACGTGCA
>Ga0210059_1007962_pt1 | contig 16807 bp, 10 predicted proteins | sample Ectturendosymbi2_FD_188042 | JGI IMG/M metagenome (GOLD analysis project Ga0210059, IMG submission 188042) | Ecteinascidia turbinata endosymbiont from Florida, USA - Sample 2 (SPAdes) (version 2) | ecosystem: Host-associated > Tunicates > Ascidians > Unclassified | place: Key West, Florida...
TTATTTTGCACCCGAAGGCGCTCAGAGGCAGTGAGCTGCGTCTGGTGAGAACAGTTGGAATGGTCGGACTTAACAATTGACGAGGCCTTCTTTAAAACTTTGAGCAAAAATGTCACAAGCACTGAGACCACCATCCCAAGTTTTTTGTAGTCCTTCGTCTACACAAACGAATATTATAATCAAAACAGCATAATTTAGACCTGAAACCACCTGGCTTTATATTCATGCCTTGCAGCAGCCTAGATTTTGTCTGGATTACTGAAACAGAACACCAAGTTTTTCTTCAGACAGGATACCATGCTTTCCTCCGTCATGCTTCAGCACTATATATGCATGCAGAGATAGCTATCTCTGCGCAGAGATAGCTAAATCTGCACAGAGATATCTATATATGCATGCAGAGATAGCTATCTCTGCGCAGAGATAGCTAAATCTGCACAGAGATATCTATATATGCGCAGAGATAGCTAAATCTGCACAGAGATAGCTATATATGCACAGAGATAGCTATCTCTGCGCAGAGATAATTATATCTGTGCAGAGCTAGCTAAATCTGCGCAGAGATAGTTAAATCTGCGCAGAGATAGCTGTATGTGCGCAGAGATAGCTAAATCTGCGCAGAGATAGCAGTTTTTGTGCTAAATCTGTCAGATATAATATTTTTACGAACGGCGCCCCATACTCAGTCTCCGTGACAGAGAAGAAAATCCGTGACTTCCAAAAGGTCATTTTTCCGATGCACAACATCGTAAACACGCATTATATTGTTTTTACATTGAAACAAGCTGTTTTATCAAAATCAAAGCAAAGTGGCAACAGTGCGTCAATCATCGGTGCAAGTTCGTCTTTACCGAATACACAAGTTCTTTCAGACGAGAATCTGTGGTGTCTTAGTCTCCGGCATCGGTTTAGCTTGGTTTTTCGTTTCTGGGTCAAGGAGACGATACGACATACACCTCAGTGAAAATAGCAGTATTAGGCTTACAAGTATGAGCATGTAAAACCATTATTTTCAGTGAAAAATATTTCAACGTTGATAAGCTTCACCTGCTTGCATGATGATCAGGTCTCACGCACCGAGGTTTCAGTCACGGAAACCATTCATTGAAGAACACGCCATCTTGTTTGCAGTTTGCGGCGTTTGAAGTCGTTCACCAACCTTCATCGCTTTTGAATAAAGAGAAATTTGTACAGAAAACCTTTGCGCCGTTTTGGATGAAAATTTCATACCAAGTAGAATTGAGTAAAGTAACACATTGTCAATAAATAAAAGGCAACGTTTTTCTTTTTTACAATGAGAATCACATTGTAATGAACACATATTGACAACACTTGATGTAATCGCTTCAAGAGTATTTTAAATATGTACCCTGAGTGGTCATCAACTTCATGTTGATGCTTTAATATTTGTTTAGGTAGTTGGTTAAAACTCGGATAAAATTTTTGTTTAACTCTGCACTTAAAGCTTTTCACGTTACGTGCCAATTTGCTGCACGCTTCTTTCACGTGAGATTTTCACACCCTTTTCACACAGATGTGGAAAAAGTTTATAGCCATTAAAGTTTTAATTATTAAAAGTTTCATAAATAATTTTGTGAATAATTTCAAAAATCCTCGTAATTTAGAACTTGAAAATGGGATTGTGATGGCAAGCGGCAATGTTAAGAGTGCAGGTAGATATTTTTTCCAAGGGATTTTCGACATTTCTCCAACTACCGCAGTAACACGATAAAACCTCACCGCAGCATCGCTGTTTTGCGTAATTGACTCCACAACAGATGATCCGTTGAAACATTGTTATTGGTGGCTACTTGACAACACGTATCATTATTTACTTGCTCTTTCTAATATTAGCTATTTCAACAATCCACTCATAAGTTTTATCTGCAGATTTGACTGAAAAAAAACGCGTTCACTGGCATAAAACCAATTTCCTATCACAAGTATTGCAGTTTGATTCACATGTAACACCATTGTGGTGACTATTAGTTGAATTTTTCTCTATAGGACTGAATAAATTGCGTTTCAGGAAAAATTCAAAGGTAGAAAACCCGCAATTTTAAACGTTAGGTTGTCCTATTGGAACATTTAACCATATGCAATAAAAATCTTGTCATGGGCCCAAGTTACACTTTTGCATTGTTTGGGCTGTGTCCTTATTCGTACAGACTGCCGTTTCTGCAAATACGTGTTTGAAATTTTGTTTTTTGCAAACGCAGTTGTTTTAAAAGCTTCTGCACTGGTAAGACAGTATTTGTGCATCACCAAGAACACCATCCCACCCGATCAACACAAAGTAATGGGTGATGAGTCCACTACTTCGTGCTGTCACTTGGACAGGAGCAAATGGAAGTGACCTACTGTTTAATTCTATTTTTATCTATTCGTGTCTTATGCTTAATTTGGAGGGATAAATTTTAGCATTACTGACGAGGTTATTTACTGCAAGATTCACCTTTAACAGTCCAGTTTTAAAACCAAAATTCCGCAAAAACATTAAATATTTCAAGTATTCACCATTTTTTTTACCCACTTAATTTTACGAAATAAAATCGATCTTTCACCGCCAAGGATCACATGCAGAGACGCAAATGTAGAAATATTATGAATTCTCTTTTCTGACGGCCCCCAAGTTTTAGTATGTGTAGAGAATTCACAATGGTCGACAAATGTTTTTCACAGGGGTTGATTTTATGTGCATGTGATCACTGATCACCAGAGGAAAGAAATAAAATTAAAGTCTTTACATCATTTGCATTTACCTCTGATATTGGTCTCTTCTTCATGGCCTTTGCGTATTCTTTTGGATTGCATGTTTCTTTCTCCGATCTTAACAGCTTCGTTGTTTCGTAGATGACTGCAGAGTTGTTGAGCACACCCAAAAAATGTGCTGGCGCTTCCCGTCGTCTCGTGCAGTTGTCTGAAACTGTTACGTCAGATTGTTGAGCACGATTGGGAGTCGTTAAGTTACCAAAGAAATGGACACGAGTTGAACCTTGAGTTAATAATTACCTGAAACAAAATTGCCACCACAAGTGGGGTTGCCCCCGTATGAAATTTGAACGAGGGCGCAGTCAACTGCATGGGTGTAAATGGATCGTTTACCAGTAAATTTAGCATCAACCTCTATATGGCTTCCGCCCATGGTCGTTTATTGCTGGGAAACCACCCTTCTCAACGCTTAAAAGTTGCTGGAGATCTACAACTACTGAACACTTGCTCATTTTATTAAAAATGCAGCAGCCGTACCAAACCAGCTAAGAAAATGAAGTCAACTTTAAACTAAAGACATTTGTTGCTGTGCATAGAGCACAACTTCATAAATATCTTACAGAGTACTTTATGACATTAATTGCCAAAGAGCATTAAATGTTTCCTTTCCACTTACCTCCTTAAAATGTATAGCCGGTTTGACTATCTACCACATGCCCAACTCAATACCATGCATGAACAAAAATAGATAATTGACAATAATTGAAGAGAAATCGCAAATTACTTTTTGTTTAGGAATATGGTTTACTTTCAGTAATCATGAAAACCATCGAGTCTAATCACATGGTATATATTAAACTACTTTATTTTGAAATGCTTAAACTAAAATTCTTTAAAATCTGCACAATTTTGCAGAGAGCAAGAAAAATCTCTTGCTGTATTTTGCCTAGGCTCAGGTCGCAAGAGATTTTATGAACACAAGTGAGTAGTCAGTTAAACTGCTTTAAACATTCTTAAAAAGTGGAATAACTATGCTATCATGCATTTTATGATACTGACTGTAAAACTGAGAGTAATAACCAAGTATATTCTAAGCCCATGCACACTTACCTCTAAGCCAATTCCAAACAGTTTCAAGACTTTCTCTTCATTTATTCTGATCAGTGTCAATTGTACATCTTTTGGCTGGTATTGCTTGGTGAAGTGGTCATTTATGCAGTTCATTAAAATGTTCTTTATTTTAGATTTATGCTACTGAGGTACCTGAAACAAACGAAAGAATAAAATTCACAAAACATACGAACAAAAGAAGAGTGTTGGGGTTGCCACAAAACAAAAAAAAACGAAATAAGATTCACATACCAAGTAAAAGAATTTTCAATATACAAACAAACGAAACATAACACAAACTTTTGCAATGTCCTCAAGTACAATTGCAGTAAGGTGATTATAGGTATTCTTGTATGTAATGTCTGAACGGCTTTACTATACAAGTTTGCTGAGCCATTTCAGTCAGAGGCTCCAAGAGTTTCTGGCTTTGAGTTCTTGAATGTTCAGATAATTTTCTTTCCTCAGCCCATGATTCCAAACGATAAAGAAAGCGAGCTAACACATAGTCAGAACCCCAATTCAAAAAGTCGACAGCCATTGTTGTGGCTTCAGGATGTTTCTCCATGCGACACAACAACAATATCAATACTCTCCTATTATCAACAATTAGGGGATATATATGATTTTTAACTATTCGAGTCCAAATATTTTCTTGTCCTGGTCGCAAACCAGGCAATGAAAGAATTGTTTGCATAGTTTTCAACTCATCTTGGATTTTGATTGTTTCGAGCTTGTGTTGAGCTCCAGCTGTGAGAGTGTTTAATTCTTCTTCTTTGTTGTTGCCCTAGCAGCCATGTGCCTAGTATCATCTGATTTTGATATCATTATCGCTCAAGTAACTTAACTATCATTAAACAAAAATTTTTCTTCAAGAAAATATTGTTTACTGATACTATCACTAATTAAACAATGATGACATCAGATACAAGGATTCAATTGGATGTTTGTGGAGAGAAATAACAGCATATAATACAAAAAAGCTGTTACATTTAATGGCGCCCGATAAGTCCGACATTTAATGGGATGACAACTTTTTTACAGTGGCAAGTGCTGGAGTTTTTTACAAAAAATTCACTTTCCTCATAAGCTTGTCACAAACTGCCAGCCAACACTTTGTTGAACGTTTAGTTAGAACTAAGCAACAAATTTTGAAGTGAAGTTTTCAAATAACTGACAAATTTTGTTGTCTTTTTCGAGATGAGCATTTGATGACAAATTTTGTTGCCTTTTTCGAGATGAGCACAATAGGTGTTTAATTGAGAACTTCTTTTTCCTCATGTAATATTTCACTTCAATTCCTGACCAGAATTGTTGGATTTTATCACACTTGATGGTTCTTGTGGATAATTTCTTTTCAATATTACTGAGGAACTGATCTTATAGGATGAGGAGGAAATCATACTGTAGGAAGTATGATTCTTTTAGGCTTCTGTACTAAGGCAATAACTAAAGGTAAATGAGTAAAGTTACGTAACTTATGAAGAAGTAATAGTGAATAGAATAAGAAGAATCTGCAACATGGTGCATCTTGGTATATTGTTGCAACAGGAAGAAGAAAAGAATAGAGAAGAGATCCAAATGAAGCCTCACCTGGAAGTAGGTGAAGACAATTGTAGTGAAACGTTTTGAAGTGATAGGGATGATGACTACATCATTATCAGATTATATATGTGAAGACGGTCTACAAAGAAAAAATAGGAGATATGTACTAAATAAGATGAAATCCATAGACCTTCCAAAAGTTAGATTTTCCAAACATTTATCAATCATGGGTTTTCTCTGATCTTTGTTGTTCAAATATTATGACATATTGCTCATGGCTTACAATACTTCAGTGTGCACACGTTTTTCCATTCAGTGAGGAAGAAAGTATACAGAAATCAGAAATAATAAGATTTAGACTTGTGAGGCAATTTGCTTGAAGAGAGTGTGTTGGCAGACTTAGGTTTGCATGTTACCTCCATATATTGCGTTGGCAAATTTTGCATGGCAGTTGATAGGATTTTAGCATGTCAAGTTAAACATAGTTTTCTCAAATACAAAAGGATGTAAATAGGAATAAAAGCAGACCCACTGTGTGGCAAATCATGTGATGAAATGGTTTGTATGAGCAAACTAGAAGATAATTTTGTTTGTTATCTTGGTTTGGATTTGGTTTGTCCAATCAAAGCAAGTCGAATTTGGTGTGTCCAATTTGAAAAGGCATGGATTTGGTGTGTCCGATCCAAACATGTGTTTACTCATGTATACACATGTGTATGAAATTAATTGTAATTGTTTTCCAATGGGGAAGGCAGTCAAGGCACATTCAAACTTACTGAATTTGAAAGGTGGTGTCATTGTCCTATTCGTTTGTGTTATTTAACTAAAGGGGGTCTGAACTTCTCGATTGTTCTGTGATTTAGGTGAACCTAAGCTAAATATGATGTTCAATTAAAACTTGTATTTACATAACTATGCTTTTTTAAATGTGCATCAGTAAGACATCCAGGGTCAAGTTGCAACTGCTGATTCCATTCTTTTGTTTTATTCTTCGGTAGAAACTTGAATGTTTAATGTAGTTTATAAGCAATGGTTTTTAGCAATCGTGTTGGTTGCAATCAGGAAACAACTGTGCACATCACCAAATTGGCAAAATGTTGATTCAAAAGCAGATCTTGGCTTAACTTAATTAAACTCCTGCCATCATGTGTGGAGGCAAGATCAACAAATTTTGTTTGGAACTGTGATCAACGACAGGAAACGTATTGTCACGCCAAGGATCTAGCTGCTGTCTGCCATGCTATATGAAAGCAAACTTAACTGTTTGGGTTTCAATGCAAACATGTCATATGTCAAACAATATCCTTAAAAATACCTTATGCTTACCTCATCGATTTCTTTTCGTTTCATCAGAATTGTGTTAAGTCATCGACATCTTTTTTGCTTCCTATCGAGGGAGTGAATTCTATTAACATCATCTGTCAAGCAACTCAATGTGCTGCCGTTAATTTGGCCGAGGCCTTGGTAACATTGTTCATGATGCTTTTAATGCAGTTGGCTTGATGTCAGCAATAATAGTCCCATGGACAATACTTCATGCATTTGCTGGAACTGACAAAAGTCCTTTACAATGCGAACACCAGCACTGTTTTTTCGTGATGTTTAAACGTCTCTACTTATTGTGATATGCATTTTAATCATTCACCTAAAGCTTTTTTTATTTTGATGACGCCCATGGCTAGTAGTTGTAAATGGTATATCTTAAAATTGCTTTATGATAAGTGATAACCTTTAGCATGTAGCCCTCAAAATAGAAGCAATTATGATAAATATTTATACTTAACCACTTAAGAGTAAAGCACTGTCAGGTATGTTTCGCATTGCATGCAAACCTCTGATTAAAGTTTTTGGGCATGCCGATATGAATGATGGCAGACATATATCATATATGACCATATATCATGGTTTCTTGTTAATGTACTCTAAAATGTTACAAGCTTTGAAACCAGCCTCAATGTGCCCTAGTCATAGTTTTATCATGATACACTGTCTTGTGCTCATAGCAAAAATAATTTCAATAAAGAAATAAATAAATAAATAAAGTTGAAAATAAAAATCTGGTTCATGTTATTGTTGAGTTTTTTGGTGGTTGTACCTTGGAGTATAATTTTTAAGAAAACAATTAATGGCTCATATGTTTTACATGTTTCATGAAACGTCTTATGTTTCATTTTTTATGTCGTAGGATTAAGTTGCTTGTAAGCAAATGATGCATACCCATACCCATGCACAGCTAAAACAAATGTGTTTCGTTTTCAGTTACTTTTAAATTATGGTTTTGATGGTTCAAACTAGTAAAAAAATCAACTTTACTTCTCATATTAAGAATGTCGTTAGAAACATTTTCAGCTTGGATTTTAATAGCAATAAAATCACATAAGGTAACTATTGTAAGTGCTACACTTGTGCTGTATGCATTAACCATAGTTGACAGCATGCCAGCAACTGAAACGTGTCACCTTTTCCTAAACAGACTTGCAGATTTTTATGAGTAAATTAGATTTTGCGTGAAACAATTAATTGGTCTCAACCTCAAGTTTAGTTTGCTTCTATAGATACCCATGATGTCGGCAGTGAAAGTAAAGATCAAAGATTGTAGTTTTTGAAGGTAGAAGCTCTGAAAATATTTGGTGAGAAACTTGAAGTGCCATTTAACTAGAGAGTTAATTCACAGCAACTACTTTCAAACTGCCGTAAAACATTTCCACTGTTTGCATAAAAATGTAATTAACGAAAACAAAGTAAAATCTGAGTGTTGTTTACTAGGTGCATGAATCTTTGATGTTTTGTTTTTTGAAAAGTGCTATGTAACCCCATTTATGTGAGAAGTGACTTTGTTTGATAACAGAAGCTCATACATGCACAATTGATCGAGATATTGGTTATGATTGACTATGTGATGCTTTCAGCCTGCAGACATTTGTAGCGATGCTGAAAGTGCTAAACCCATGTTACATTTGCTTGTCCATCATTCACCTTATGTTGGTTTCATTACGGAATACTATATAATGATCAGTAAATATGTTCAAGACTGGTCACATTTAAAACCAGAACAATGGTACACAATTTTAAAACTGTAAGTTTTGTTGCCATGTGAAGTTGACTTCACAATCTTAACAGCTTTTCGTGATGATGAAAGATTGCTCTTTTAACAAGCAAGGGTTCAGGAAAGTGCTAGCAAAGTTCCATGATGTCATCAGTCTTTGTTCAGAAACAGCAACCACAAAACGTTCAATGTCATTTTTTAATCAACTCCCATTCTGTGGCTACAGCAACTTCTAGAAGATCTTCAGAAAAAAGTAATCACGTGACTGATTCGCGGGCAAGGCAATATCACGCCACCCATATGAAACAGTACAGTCTCCTTATAACTTTTGCACAAGTTTCGCAACACCTCATAGCAGCTGGAAACTGAGGCAAGATAGAAGATGCAAAGCCCTAAGAGAGATAAGAAATGCATTTAGTTGGAAATTGCACACCATTACGAGGACACTTTTAGTTGTTTCCTCCAGGAAAGATTAAGTCTACTAGTGTCAAAAAGAGTTGATGCTGAAAGCATGATCACAAGATGTCTTATACTTCATGTTTGTTGAAAACAATATATGTTGTGATTTTTACCATTAATATTCAGTTTTGCACTTAAAATTGCTCTTGTCATATGGCATGGTAATACCCCCATACTATATGGAAATACCAACCGTTTAGTTAAAAGGTTGAGCACATTAAATGAAATGTTGGTCCAGTGCTAAAACAGTTCTTAGTTGAAAAGTGCTTTAAGTGGACAAGCTGTTGTGAGCAATCTTTTAGCGAAGTAAATGATAAACTTTGCATTAAGTGAAGCAACTAAAGTTGTAAACAGGCAGTTTTTTCTAATTTTTAAGTCTGCTCATTTGTGGTGTTCCTTGACTTTGTGAAAAATTTCTCTTCAAGAAAATATTGTTTAATGATACTATCACTAATTGAACAATGATGACATCAGATGCAAGGATTCAATTAGATGTTTGTGGAGAGAAACAACAGAATATAATACAAAAAAGCTGTTACACCAGTAAATAAAACGACTGCGTCTTCAGGTTGCCATGCCGAAGCAAGGCGGTATAAAGGCTCCCACCACTTTTTCCGCTGATGACTCACCAGTAGTACTCCAGGCTTTATTGCTTTCGTTGATTACATTCACATCACATGTACAACAAACACTTCAACACAATTGAATGTGAAGTCAGAAAATTGCAACGTAAACCGGTTTAGTGCAGAACAGCGAACAACAGCGTTGCGAGTTTATAGGAGCGACAGCAAACGACGATCAATTGCCGTAATTTATGTTTAGTTAGCAGGCTATCGCAGCAGCTGTTAAACCTGTGGTTCTCAAACGGGTGCCACTTGGCTCATTAAGGGAGGAATTCTGAAATCCTGGGAGAAAATTTGTTCCAGGGAGGAAAAGCTGTGGATGAAAAAACCTTAAGTTTTTATTATTTGTGTATTCAACACATAAAAAACTGCACAGCGAGGTTAGTTCAGATGGGAACGTCTACAGGCACGCAAATGCAAGGACAAGCTGCTTTAACTGCTGTGACTGATGTTATAAAAGAGTGTTTGCTGGTTCATGATCGTCTGTTGTTTCTTCACAGTAGGTAGTGTGAAATTTTTGGGATTGTCGCTGGGGAGGAATTGGCAGTGCTTGAGTTTGTAAGGGGGGAATATGAAAAGAACTTTGAGAACCACTGTGCTAGACTGTTCACAAGTACATTGCATCGAATGACGAATAGAAATTGCCTGAAATCACGCATTTTTAGAACGCACGAAGCACTAAATCACGTATGTATCCACTATGTACCTATAAATATAAACAACAGCAACAACTTAGAGCACCAAACAGAAACGGTGTGCCACTGCCCGAACAAGGTAAATTTCTTTATCATGTGCTGCTTCACACTTCGTTGAAGGATGACAAAGATGATTCGAAATAATATGCAGACGTTGTTTTAATGGTGTGCACCTTTGAGTAATATTTATTTGCCCTTCTTCAAATGTTAATGATTTTAATATGTCTTCATTTTTTATCACTAGCAAGGTCTGTACGGTGATGGGAGACTGCGGTGTGTTTGCTTCTATATCAAGTTTTGTCTGCGATAATGAATTAACACCCATTCGTGCTGTGTAATGATTAATTGTTTTTGTGCTCCTGTGTACAACTGCAAGCCTATGTGACATGAACCATGATTGTGACGAAAACACGCATAAAACTTATAAACCAGTTGTTAAAAGGCGTGAGCAAAGGTGAAGTCAGGCTTATGGGTAATACCCACAATCGAAAGCTATGCTATATTCTATCACTCTTTACGGATCACTGAAGTGTTCTGGTGCGTTCCACGTAGCAGTAGACATATGCTCTGTAAGAACGATTTGTTACTGAGTGATATCACGCGTTGAAATCGTTATTAAGGAACAATTACCACAAAATTCACCTGGCTTGATTATAAGAAGGAATGTTTTTCATCAGACATTTTTAAGTATTGTTGAGTGAACGTGCCATGTAAGAAAACACAAAGTCATGTCAACGTTCAGCATTGCATTTGGTACTTTTTTAGTGTTCATTTCTTTCGGCCAAATGTCAATGCATTTGAGCTTTACCCAGTTACCTCTGGGAATTGTAGCGCCGCAATGAAATTTTCTTCTTTTATTGCTTTCGGTTTCATAGAAAGTGATAAACTCGTTTTAGTGGTCTATTCGTTCAGTGAAGAGTAATATTCACTTCACCGGAACTTGACGAATTCCTTAATTTTTATTTGATGACGACACACATCCTTCTTTCGTCGGAGTGCGTCGTGAGTCATTGGATATCTTGCCTAAACAAGGTTGAAACATGTCTTTGGGGTGCATTTTTCAAAAAGAAAACAAAACGCCTGGCAACCTAGTGATGTAGTAATTATTAAAGTATGTTTGGCGTATGCATATGTTCCCCAATATTTTTTATCAAAGTTTTCTAATCATTTTGCTGTAAGAGAACATGCAAAAAGTGTCCAAGCAACCTGCTTCAATAACCTGTTTATCAGCCGGGAAACGAGAGGGAATGGTGTCCCTAATTACCAGTCTTGAAAGCATGGGAGTCGGAATGGGGAGTGAGCAAATAGGTGCCAAGGCTCCCCCTGGATTTCGAAATGTGGCATTTGCAAGATCTGTGGTACCAGTATCGACTGCTTTTGTTATGGGAGGGCTTGTATTCAAGCTTCAGTGATCAGCTCGTCACATGACGGCCGGCGCGAACTAGACTCGTGTCGGATTGAATGAATCTAGCGGCTCTGAGCAGTTATGAATTGGAAATTCCTAACATGCTTTAGTGCTGATACGACTCTTCCAAAAACATGGATAAGTAATGCTATTAGTTGTACTGCTTTATTTTCAAGTTTTGCAAGTGACTGGACAGCAGCATTAGAACCTAGTGTTCAATTTAGGATAGAGTAAGACACTGGTTGGATAAATGAGTTGTAAAAAACTTATTGTTAAAATTTTTACCTATCTTAGCTAAGGTGGACTTACATGTACGTTGGTACATAGTTTTGCGTAAGATTGCAAGGGTCCTAATTGCCTCAGAGTAATTTTTCCGTATATTGCTTTACTTCGCAAGTAATTATTACAAGCAAGGAACTGACTAAATGCATTTTAAGTAAATATTAATGTTTTCTTTGTCATTAAGATTTGGCTATTTTTGGCTACTGGTTTTGGTTTTCATTGAATTCGGATGATTGTAGATATTTGTTAAGTGAAATTTGGCTATAAACCTTTTTGAAATCTGGCAACACTGACCTGATATTTTAAGTTGCCGAGCTGAAGGAAGGTGTTAGATCTCACTTTGTAAAGTTCGTTTAACGGATTTCCTGGTGCACAAATTATTTGCGCGAGGCCTTGTAGCAGTAGCAGCAATACGTCGATGATGGCCCGGTAGCTGAACAAGCAAAAAGTGGTTCGCACACTTTCAGTACAAAATCAAGGCCTACTGTTTATTTACGAGGTCTTGACAAAATGCGACTTCAGAAAGGATGTCAGCACAGTGCACCAAATCTGTGCGCGAGTGCACACACGCAAATTCCATCTCTACGATGACCGGTTGACACAAACAAGCCAGCACGTTTTCAGTAGATTAATCAGAAGTTCTGATTTCTGAAATGGCAATTCATAATGCGAATGGTTTACATCCACTATATAGGGATGCCCCCCATAGTCGTAGCCAGGGGGGCCATGCTCCCCAAAACTTTTTAAAGTATCTAGTCATTTTGTGCTTTGAGAAGTGGCGTCCCAAGCAAAAATACTGTTGCTCGCGTAAAATCAAACATTTTGGCCCCCACAAAATTCTGAGCTGGCTACGCCAGTGTGCCCCCCTCGGAAAAAAGAGTGATGGAATGTTTCACGAAAACTGACATGCAAAATAACGTGTACCAGCAATCCCAAAACAAAGAGAAACCGAAAATTGCAAAAAAGTACAAGCCTAGCGAAATGTTTAGGCATGAGCAAAGTCGCAACGCCAGATCTTAGTTAGCAGCTACCTCTACCACGTAAAGAGCAAGGGGTGATGCGAAGATGAAGGTATTGCGCTTTGCAGTTATGCAAATGAGAAAAGTGTTGTGCTGCCGAAATTCGTTGAGCTCGGGAGCGGTCATTCCGAAGCGGAAAAGCCAGAAAGTGAGGCAAAATGTTAATGATGAAAAAAGGGAAACGAAAGCAAGGAAAGGGGAGATTAGTGACCTGAACGTCGGGAGGATTTTTTCAGGGGGACCCAATATTGGATTTTACCGGTTGCAAGGGGTAGGAACAGTGGTGAAAATTAATTTTAGCCACTCGAAACTACGAGAAAAACATTTTTTCTCGAAGTTAAGAGGAAAATATCAAAACCCAGGTGGGGCCAAGACCCCTTGCCCATTTGTTTCTGTTTGAATGCTTACGTGCCCTTAAGGCCCGTATAAGCCACGATCGTGCCAGAGACATGTATGATCATAACTCGCCAGCCGATAGTGCTAGAGAACTGTTCAAACCCTCTAAAGATCCGTAAATTCTTGTAGTTTCGAATAAAAAACTGTGGGAAGTTTTTTATTTGAGCTTTTTTATGGGTGACGTCATAATGGGGAAAGGTTTAGGCCTTTTTGGCCCACGTCACCGGGCCCTGGGTCCCAACCTCAAGAACTTTTGTGTCTTTCAAAAGCAACTAGGCAAAAATCCGCCTCTTTGGAGCCCTTGATTGGCCATCTAAGCTTCTGTGGTTGGCAAGTTATGACCAAAAAACATAATTTTGGCAAAAATCCAAATATTGACATTTTTGCAAAAATTATAGGAGTGGCAGTGAAATTCCTCGGTTTACCGAGATCTTTTCGTTTGATGATTGCGAACACATACCTCACGCCGTACCGTAGACCAAGCAGAAAGTACATAGTTTGCATCACGTCCCGTAGGTAACGTTCGTTCTGTTTTCTTTTGTGCGGTTTCCTTTGATTAGCTTAGCACGCATCTCGAAGCAAGATTGCCGTCGCTACATGTTGTAACTGATCATTTTGAGCTCCTGGACGCGGTTCTTCAACACACGTTTCTGTCTAGTGAAGCCGATGTCGACAGAAGCGCAATAGCATTTTCACGAAGGCTTCGATTCGTTAACATGTTTAAGTGAAAGTTAACATAAACGTTTACGAAATTATTCTCGGCGCAACCATTCTAGAGGTACTACCGAGGTCACTAAGGCGAAACGTAATGATGTGACATAGAATAAAGAAAAGACATCTTTTGAAGGCAGAAATGACCTATTTTTAATGTCCCACACAGATCAATGACTGCTCCCTTTGCTGCAAAACTTCCCCCCTAGCAGCCCTCTAACTGAGAATGTCTGGCTCCGCCCTTGATCGCCAGCGAAATTGATTTCACCCAAAAATGTTTGAAAATGGCTTCTCTGCGACTCCGAGGCGGTTTGGCCCACGTGGTCGAACTGCCGAAAAAAAGTACACGGAGGCAGGGGCGTAATGAGGTTACATGGCGCCCGGGGCAATAAGCAGGTTTGGCGCCCCCATGTTTGAACCGGAGGTCATTAGGAAGCAAATGTACTGTATTGCAGAAAGTACTTGTGACATTGTTGGGACTTTTCGGCGTCCCCGCAGTGATTTGGCGCCCAGGGAAATGAGCCCCTTTTCCCCTCTCGTCACGCCCCTGTGCGAAGAGGAGGGCTTATCAAAGCTGGAGGGAAAATACTGGAAAGACCGTGGAAATTGCAGCCAACGACTTGCAGCGAGCATGAATTTCTTCCGCCACGTTACGAACGATCGCAGTTCAAATGTGTTTGACACACTTGAAAAGAATCTTCTGTCGAGCTAGCCTTAGTCTGCAAGAAAGTAGAGGTGAAAATTGCTGCGCTGTGTGAAGATGGACGCAATGGAATTAGCCAAGGGTTTAATACAGAGCACAAGTGTTTGTTAGAATAGACTACTAGAGCAACAGCTTGCATAGGAGTTTTTCAGCGTATCAATCAATTTTATGAGCTAGGTTTGAAAAAAATGCATTGTCCCCGCTTTTAAACTATCCGATTTGCTCTCGCACTACGATTCAATCAAAGCAGATTTTTGTGAACGAATCGAAGTGCATCTTGAGTTCGTCTGTTTATTGAAAATGTGTTATGCTGTTAACGGGAATGCGCACGGTGGGCAAACAAAAGGAAACCATTCTTCAAGTCCATCTGTTATATCACCTGACTTTGGGCTGCACATACTTTTTTGTACGTGAAAACAAAGCCGGGAAAACGCTACAACGAAATATAGACATTTTTGTTTTGCTACGGTTAAGACAGTAGATAATTTTTTGCGTTGAATTTCTCTGAAGAAAACAAAATAACCGTCAATACGTTGCTGTCACAAACAGGGGTGTAGTGCTAAGAAAAGTGGTGCGGAAACTCGTTCCCACACCAAATAAAATTTAAGACTGTTTCACATAGTTCGAATTTGCCTACAAGAATTTCCACACTGAATCGTTGTTTCACTGTAGTGCTACGGTGCTATACACGAGATAATTTGTCGTTTACTCATTTATGCTGCTCTCGGCGCTACGCGTAGAAATTGAAACGAAAAATCTAAATCTTCAAGCATCGTTGCTAGTGCGTTCCCAAACGAAAAAGGTGTGGGAACGACGTTCCCACCCCACTACATCCCTGGTCACAAAGAAAAACGCCATTCCCCTTTTAAAACGTTAGGGGGGAAGGGCGTGCCCAACATTGTGAAATTTGTTCTTTCCGCACTGAACAAAGATACGTAATTCTAGGCAAGACCAGTGGTGAAAGTAGAATAATTTTCTTACCGGAACGATCTAGTATTTATCAATACCGTCCCGAAATTTCAGCCATAATTGTAAAAATGCAATCAAGAACACGTCTACTTTTTGCCCACCCCCTATTGTACATCTTAAAAACACAAAAAATGTATTGTGCATTTTGAAAATAGCCATTTCAAAATCAAGCAAAAAGTGTTATAGGCTACGTTTCACTAACTTCGAAAGTGGGTCAGGCAATGCAGCTTGAGTTGTCTAAATGTAAAACCTCCACCATTTCCCGCACGTCAAGAGATTACCACAACACAAATATAGAACATTATTTAAAAGCTTTCCACAAAGGTTCATAGTAATTATCCTCTTTCGGCTTTTGACGAGCCATGCCACTTGTTGAGTGAGCTGCTCTTCTCCCTTTTCCAAGCCATGTTTTGACGTATGGATCTGGATCCCATGCTTGGCTGGGAGGTCCCACAGTGCTGATAAAGAGCAGGTTGGCGGCATTGTTTGTAGTTATCAGACTTCTTCTATCGTTAATAATATTGTTCATTGCGCTAAACCCTCGCTCACAGTCGGCATTGCTTGGTGATAGAGTGTCAACTGCCACAAGCAGCTTGTTGAATTTATTAGAAATACTTCTTCCACCACTTGACTTGTATTCAATAAAACCAAGATGAATTTCTTGGTTGTTGAGATGAAAGGTCTTACATAAACTTTTCACTTCGTTTTCGCCAAATCGAGGATTTTCATGTACCCAGTTGCGTGGATTCAAAACAGCCATTTGACTAACAAGGTTTTCGTACATCTCTTGGCGAGTTGCAACAACGCTAGCCTGTGCTCTGTTTGATACCGTAGTGAAGAGCCTTTGTTTCATGTTGTCAGCTACAGCTCGAATGAACTGAGCCTGGTTGATGACTGGGCCTCTACCTTCTCTCAATTGCACTTCCTGAAACGACATTGCTTCTTCTGCACGTTGAGCCAAAATAGAATGCTCTCCCGGAGAAACAACAAGGCTTTCTATTCTTCTTATATAAACAGTTAGTAAGTTTTGCGCTTTTGGCAGCGTGGTACTTCTGTTTTGTAGTGTTTCTGACAAGTTTTTTAGTTCATTCAAGACATCCGCCATTAGCGCTAAATTTTTGACAAAACTGGTTGT
>Ga0210059_1007963_pt1 | contig 16805 bp, 8 predicted proteins | sample Ectturendosymbi2_FD_188042 | JGI IMG/M metagenome (GOLD analysis project Ga0210059, IMG submission 188042) | Ecteinascidia turbinata endosymbiont from Florida, USA - Sample 2 (SPAdes) (version 2) | ecosystem: Host-associated > Tunicates > Ascidians > Unclassified | place: Key West, Florida...
TCCTATGTGACACAGCGCCCCTCTTTGTTTACACTGATCAGCTATTGTGCCATTGTATTCTCATTTGCTCTAATGTTCGCTAATGGTTGGTTTACTGCATGCGATGGCTTTTATGGTGCTTCTGCTTATTGGCTGAGTCATATGAAACAATAAACCATTACCATTAATCCGTTCAGTTTCTAATCCTAACACATTACATTAATCTGTTTGAGTTTTTAAGGCGCATTTGGTCCTCAACCACCACCTCCCCAGAAATGCCTGAGTTTAGCTCAATCGCCTGAAGACTGGTATTGGCCGATTTGCGGCCAACATGAAATTAACGGGCCTGTGCGGTTCAGATTTGTGTGAATGTGGCAAGGTGCAGACTGATTTAATATTTCCCCCTTGAACGTACTGTTTTCTGTTGGAGAAGAATCATGCCTTGTTGCAAGTTATTTGGAATCTACAAAAATGTCGAGCTTAGTTAACAGCTATACACGTCGGGATTGTGAGCGTACTCTTGTCTAAACCGGTTTTTCTTTCTTCAGCAGTATGCAGGCGGCAGTTGAGCGAACGTCCGAAACTGTTATTGCCAGTTTCAGAACATATTGCAAATAGCATGTTTAAAATCAAGGAAGAATATAATGCAGTTATGATATAACATCAAAACTATTTTATTTAAAATATCAGGCTTTTTCAAAACGTAATGTGATTTCCCGGAATAGGGTCAGTATGGCATATGCGCTCTTGTACAATGGCATATGTACTCTTGTACTTTTTCACGTTAAATCTCAGATGTAGATCCAAACCGATTGGTAAAGGAAGGAAGATATTTCATAAATTTTAATGTATGCGTATCAGCGATAGTTAATTACACCCAATATATGTCTAGTCTATATCGAAAGGAGTCCTTTCACTATCAAGAATTAGGCATTATATGGTGTTTACAGATAATTATATGCTTCGCCTCTTGAGAAGGCATCTTTAGCTCCTCTTCAAAGAGGATACATATATATACATGGATGAATTTAGGGAGAAAACTTAAAGAGTAGTGGACTGGAAGTGGAATAATTAGTTTTAAACGTCGCTACGAGAATTAAAATCATAAAAAGGAATGATCGAACTTTTTAAAAGCGGAAGGTCTTCGATGAAAATCTAGTAATTTTTGAGCAAAATTTAAGTTAGTTTCATACGACGTAAGCTGGTGGTGCATCACTACATTGCACTTACATTTTAGAATCAGCAATATGTCTCTATTGAGCAGGGTTTCCCAGCCTTTTTAAGCCAGGGGCTACTTTCAAAAAGGTATCCAGTTAGAAAATGGAAAAGAGCTTTCGTCACCTGCCGACACAGTTCAGAGAGGTTTGGTTCCATTGGCTAAAATTCGCCAAATATTAAGTCGTAGCATTTTGCATGACATTACTGAAAAATGCCAACTACTTTACGTTTGTATTTAGAAACGTTTTGAAATGATCAACCAAGAGAAAACCAAGTTGCAGATGTTAGAATTATCAGTGTGGTACATACATGAATAATTTTGTTCCCCAAAAACAACAGCAGTCTTTTGTTTCATGACAATATGTCCAAAGCTGCGCTTTCCATCTTTTATTAACGCCACGCACCATTAAATATTAATGCGCAAAATGTGTTCTCGACTGTTCATAGAAACTTAATCCAACCTATATGTTGAAAGACGCTTTTTTCATCCATTCGGTTATAATTGCTAGCAGAATGACGTGCAAAGTGAGAATTGATTCCAAACTTGCCTTATTAACTTTTAAAAGCTTAAAGATGTTTACTCTTGCATGGTAGCAGTGATTAGCTGCATCTCTGCACTGTTCATTTGTTTTTATAATGCTGGTCTTCTCCACTTCACTGAAATGATACGGCATATTTGTAGTTGTGCTGGGATTGTAGGTCAAAGGCTTTAAATCAGACTCGACCTTTCATTCAATTGTCGCTAAACAAAGAAATGAAACGCGTTGCTATTTGGTTCAGAGAAAATATTGTAAAAGTCAGTTTTTATTTCCCGGGTAACTTTAAAATGTGACTTTCAGCAAACTGGAAAGACTGCAACACCAAATATTGTTCAAACCACATACTACGATTAACCACCTGTACTGGTAGAAAAACTGTCAAAGTTGCATGGCCAACTGTCAAAGTTGCATGGCCAACTGCCATCACTTAATTGCTCGTGAATTTTGATCATGAAAATTTCCAACGCTCTTTGAGAAAAACTAACGTTTATCAACTGTTGAAACTATGTGTCATATCTTTAGTTAATGAGTTCATTGAGCCGAGGTTAATATCTTATCTGGTTGATCTGCATCGTTTATAAACTTAGGTATAAAGATCAGGTCATTGTGATCGCCAGGCAAATTTATTTACACTCAGTACTGCGCTGCGGAAAAGCTTATTGTGGTGTTGGGCGTCAGGAAATAGCACCGAGCATTGTTACCGACACGCACAAGGAATTCAAAACTTCGAAATTTTTTAAACTTGTGTTATTGAAAAACTATGTTCCTGTATCATGTAGCTGTTTTAGTTATTTTCTGTAAAATTTCACTTCTACTTTTTTGAAAAGTTTCATCCTGAAATGAGGCTGATACCAAACAATATAAATACGAACCTATTTCTTAGATAATGATTATTTTGATGCGTACTTCAATGCCGCATGTTTATTATATTCCATTTTTATACTTATTTCAAATCCTAAATCGACAGATCATAAAGGAAAGAATGTGAAATGTTAGTGAAGTGAACGAAGTACTACTGGTCTTTGCAATCAGCTGTAGAACCCAAACTCTCCCTGGTCGCTCATGAGCACCGACAGATCTGCACTTCAGTCCAACGCAAATTTGAATGCATCAGCTTATTTTTTTACATCTGACAATGTTTGTACCTGAAAGAAGACATCTTTCAGGATCGCCTGAAGCTGATGTCTTGTTCTCTTTGGAATTTTAGTGAATGTTTTTGCCTTAGTAACTACTGTTACTGAATTTGTTGCTTGGACGTTTGATTTTACACAAAATAATGTTGGTGAAGAGTTGTACAGTTTTACAGCAAGGCGACATTCTGTGCTTGCAGTAGGTGAAGTATCGTATGTTAGGTTTTGGGGAAATTGAAAAGAAATAGAAGTAGTGAAGTTATATTAGAAAATTTCTAGATAAGAACCACTGTTAGAAAAATCCACTGAAATGTTTTTTCTCGCTTTTTCATTTGGTTTGTGTGTTTTTTATTTTCTACATGAGCTTATTGTTTTCAGCCGCGAGTCACATCATTCCAGGCATTGCAAAGGCAGTCATTTAAGTTCACTTTGCAGAAGTTTATAAATTGAAACGCTTCCTCGTGTTATTTTTTATGGTTTGGAGTTTTTTTCATAGACCAAATATAAGATCGAAAACTGCTCTGAAATATCTTGAAATGTATCTATTTCATTGCTGTCTGTGGTAACATTTGATAGTGTAATTCAGATGTCTTAAAACTTCTGTCTTTCTACCTGTGACTACCGAAGTGAAGTGCTTTCGATTACCGTAGATTTGATGCCTTCAATTCATAGCATATTGTTCAGAAGGAGGTGAATATAAATAGGGCTGAGTTCAAGTAAGTAATTACTTATTACTTGATTAAGTAATTTTTCCATTACATGATATTTCACGTAATTTTCTTTTAGAAAAGATTTTAGAAGTCACGTCTGCTGCTGTAAACGCAATATCATACATGACACGCATCGTCACGCATAAAATAAAGCATTGAGGCGAATAGATTTCTTACCTATGCAGAGCGCTTTGTGAGTCACAATTGGTGACTGTCATCGTGGATTAAGTTTTGGAGCTAGAAGCTCATTCCATTGAAATGAATCGCGGCCAACAGATGAGAATATGTCTGAATCGGCCATTCTGCAATTTAAAATTTCTGCAATTTGCAATGATTTTGATGTGCTTGAATGTTTTTAAGTCTAAATGTCGATTTTCTTGATTTGTTTGATTACTTAAGTTATCTATCAGAAATTATTTATTACGCAAACAATCATTTTTGTTACTTGAACCCAGCCATAAATATAATAGAAACCTCTTTGGAAACTGTCCTACATTCCTGAGAATCTATTTATAAAAACTGAATTTAAGGGAAATTCACATTTATGATACCTTTCTCTTTAGTCGTTGCCTTGTAGTCATTCCAAACAGCGGACGTTGGGCGTTTTCTGCGTTTCGAAATGGGGTGTTAATTGCAATAACTACTTGATAAATGGTGAAACCGTCGTAGTATTCTCCTGCGCTATTGTGACTTTGTAGTCGCTCTACGAATGAAATTCTTGACAATGTTTAGTGGCGTCGTCATTTACTTGTAGACATACCAAGTACTGTAAAGATCTCAAATCGCTTTTGGTAATGCGATTCACACAACGAAGTTTCAGACGTGTGTGCAGCATGCCATTGAAATATTACCACCATGGCCGGATTTAACTGATGCGAGGCCCCAGGCTAATCCACTTGTGAGGCCCCATCTCCCATTGTTGCGAGGATAAAAATGGAAAGGGTTATTGCGAAAATCCGAAAATGACGCTCTGAAAGTACGGTCAGTAAAAAAGTGTAAATCATTACTGATGTGCCCACGATCACTGCGTTTGTTGCTGCCTTCGACGCAAAAGCGTTAAATTGCAAGGAATTGTTGAAATCCTACTTGGCTGGCGGGAACAGGATTATTAACTGCCGCAGGCAAACCAACCGAAATCGCCTCAATTGAAATATTTCACAAAACACATGGTCCTCGTTTTTTATAAGAATCAAATCTGTTTTTTCTTATCTATGTTAAAAAAACAAACACACTGCACCTATATAGTATGTGTGGCGGCATAAAAACTTTAAAGCACAACGTGAGGACCACGTTGCAACTCGCTTATACCACGACGGCTGTAAAAATCTCACACACACGAGCAAAACACGTCACGTAAAACGCATCCATGTGGTTGCAACTGTCATGTTCACGATTCGCGTGTTTCTTACTTTTTCAAACTGGTAAGAATCGAATGCAACTAAACTGTCGCGTGAAAAGATGTGAAGTTTAAAAACCAGAACCGTCGCCAGAAAGTCTTGAATACGGGGTATGAATTTGCGCAAGGGGTCTTGACATTCTGAAAATTTGATAAAATCTTTACTGCTTTATAGTGTTTCATATTGAAATTTGGAAGGACTGAGCTCACCAATGCCAACCGTGGCGACTGGACTGGTTTAAATTTCGCTTATTCTGTCGTTATTGAAATACGTATAAAGAAATAAAAAGCTACAATCATCGAATCTAGTAAGGCCGAACATGACACAGTAAACAGTTAAAAAGGTTTTGTCTTGCTTTCATAACAAAATCATCTAAGAATTCATTACAATTTGTTTGCCTAAGTTTGTCACCTTGTGTGGACAACCTCTCCTGGAACACTGCGACCCTTTAATTCATTTTTGATTCTTTTGATCTTGAAAAGGACCTTTCGCCTGAGCAATTAGTGACCATGAAGCTAAAGAAACAAGGCTTCGCGTGGTTGCATAAAATACGAACCACTAATCTAAGGCATCAGACCCAAGCACGCTTTTGTCATTTTTTGCTGTTTCCCTGTCTCATTGGGGAAGAGTTCTGCGGTTGCCAGTTGGCAAAGTGGCTTTTGCTTGCTATTCAAGCGCATCAAGATCTTCTCTGATTTGCTTAGCATGGGAGCAGTACAGACTTGCGCAAGTGCTTAATAAGTAATCTGATATCTGAATGACTTTACTGAAGAAAATTCAAATGGAAAAAATCACATCTAAAAATACCAATCGAGCTTTACTCGACACAAACGCTGAAAAAACTACTGTATTGCTCAGTCACCTAAGAAACAACTATTCTTTTATTGTAGGATACTGCTGCTAGCCCTACACATAGCTCATATCTGCACAACAACCTTGCTTTGATCAGGTGCAGTGACGTAACTAGAGGTTTGAGCCACGGGGAAACTTAGCTGAAGGGAGCCCACTGGCCAGGGCTCTAAGAGAAATCTTTCCAGGCGGAACAAAACCCATTGGGGCCCCTAAGACTTGCAAAATTAATTTGAAATAAATAAAAATTGAGACTAATTGATGTGCATCAAACTTTGACAAGAAGTGGTCGTTTATTGATCATGAGAATCATTATGTTAAAACATACCGGTATTCAAGTAATGCGGGCGTTTTGAGCGCCATCGATGATTTTCTCTGATTCTAGGGACCCGATTTTCAATTCTAGAGACCCGAATCGGGTCCCTAAAACACCTCAAAAAAACCTGCTGTAAGTGGTTAATTTCTTCTGTATGGTTTCGAAATCTTCAGATTTCTGGATATGTCCAGTAATCCTAAACTCATATTCAATAAGAGCAGGGGTGGGCAATTACTTTGGCTCGGGGGCCACTTTGAAAAGGCCGCATTCAGCGGAGGGCCGTACCTTCTAATGGAAATAGAAGCAAGTATTGCTTAAGTTACTAAGTTGGAGGAAATTTCAGGTTTGAACATATTTCCTGAACGCTTCCGCGGGCCACTGAAAACGCTGTGGCGGGCCACATTTGGCCCACGGGCCGCTATTTTCCCACTCCTGGATTAAATCCTTTGTCTGCTTGCGGCGCAAATTTAACAATCAGCAAAATGCACAGCACACCGCCGCAGTGTACAATAAGCGCTTGCGTCCTGCACTGCAGTTACTTGTTAATTTTAAACTTTTTAGTTATCTTACACATATGTGCAACATTCGAGGGCTACTGTTGTTAGATTAGATTTTATTATGAACTGGTATGTTTCCATTTAAATTTCATTTGAAGTATCTCTTAGTTGAAACTCCACGTTACACTAGCTTACCAAATCCTTTAGGCCACACCAGAGGTGGGTTTAGGGTTGGGGGGGCGAGGCAAGACTAAAAAGGGAGCCCTCTGATGACGTCATCATACTCAGCCAATCGTGATAAGCACTTTTGATCAAGCCTAAGATACGGACACCCAAGTATACATTCCTCAGACTACGGCATGACTGACATAGCAGAAGGAGAAAATGCAAAAGAGTGTTCATGAAACACAGCTTTGAAAACACTGAAAGTTGGGAAGACAAGGCTGGCAACACATAAAAGATAGGCAACAGCAAGTTGGCATCTTCCCCACCTCTTTATTTTCTCACCCCATTTCTCTACATTGACCATCAATAAACTAAAACGTTTACCCCTGTGAAAGTTTCACATTTTCCGCCTTTGAAAAAATGCTTGGTAGTTGATATCCTGAATTTGTCCACATTCACGTTTTCATGGGAATCCATGAAACTATAAACAATAACCAAGAATAATAAATACTACGGCCAAAGCAAACGATACAACTGACATCTTGCAAACGTTTCGATAACAACTGTTATCATCTTCAGTGCATAGTAACCAAGAAGATTTAGAACACTAAATTTGTTTTAAATTTCATCCTTTAACTACAAGAATATAGCATACAAAAGCATCCAACCTGAGACTTAATTGGGAAAGCTTTGAGGCTTGATGAGTCAAGGCTGTCTCATCTTGCATTGACACTAGTTGTTTGAAAAATGTGCAAAAGTAGGAAATAATTCATCATATACCTTATCGCAAACATTTCCACTGCAGCAAGTAGCCTACACAATTGATGAAATCTGTGCAATGAAAAAAACGGTTCAAGTTATACTGTCTAAGAGCTGGCAAAAAACTTTAACATCACTTACCAAGTCTACCTTAAACCAATCGTTAATTAGTCAAGCTTCAAATATCTTGTGATTTCAAGCGTGGGCTAAATTCAAACAACCTAAAATACCTGAAATATCTATAGAAAAAATGAGTACTCATAATACTCAAAAAAAATTTATGTTACCGGGTAAGAATCATGAATGTAGCCTTGCTTTTTCCTTTTTTGCTGCTCCACTTGGATACTTCCTGCTCAGCTGTGGTATTTACACAAAATTGTCAATATACCAAATATTTCAATCTCTAAATATCATCATTTAGTATAAAAAATTATCAGTTGGTATAAAATGTTATCATTTGGTATAAATATTTGCTCTTATTTCATAGGTTTTTTCAGAACTTTTTGGAAGAACTTTTAACCCACATTTTTTAGGTATAGACGTTGGTTTGAAGCTTTTATTTATTTGCTCATTGGAGATGGTGGTGGGGCCCCTTTTAAAGTATAGTACTTACACATTACAGTTGCTGTTAGGGGTCCATTTCAAAGGAAGGTACTTAAACATTAATGTTGCCATTTGGGTCCCCTTTGAAAACATAGTACTTGCACATTACAGTTTTTGTTGTTGGCGGCCCCTTTGAAAACAAGGTGCCTACACATTGAAGTTGCTGTTGGGGGCTCCTTTGAAAGCAAGGTACTTACACATTACAACTGCTGTTGGGGCCCTTTTGAAATCACGGTACTTGCACATTACAATTGCTGTTGGGAGCCTCTTTGAAAGCAAGGAATTTTACATTACAATTGCTGTTGTGGTCTCTGTGAAAGTAAGGTACTTACACATTAGTTTCTTTTAGGGGCCCCTTCAATGAAGTTTAAAAGCAGAGTACTTACACATTTCAGGGGATGTTGGGGTCCCTTTGAAAGCAGATTACCTTCAAATCGCAGTTGCTGTTGCAGACCCCTTTGAATGCGAAGTACCTGCACATTATAGTTTCTGCAGGGGGCCCTTTGAAAGTAAGAGTACTTACATATGATCTGCTTTGTAGTACATTATATGAGTGGATAATAAGTTTTTCACCAAAAGTAAGGAAAATTTACCCCTCCGTAGCTGTCGGGCCCCGGAACAATGTACCTGCTGGACCCCCTCTCATAGGCCCTGCCACTGGCTAACACTCAGACAATAGTTGAGAAACAATAGCAAATCCGATATTGAACGGCTACACAAAAACCCGAAATCACCGGAAAACACCCCGAAAAACGGAAAAAAACAACAATCTACTGAAACCAAAAGAATAGTAAATACCAAAACACAAGCTAGGTAGGGGCCCGGTTTTTACATTTAGCTTGGCAGGGGGGAGCGGATCGCACCCCTGCCACCTGTCAGTTATGCCACTGATCAGGTTCATTTCAAACATGAACAGCCACAAGTTTTTTGATGGAGTCACACGAAACAATCGGTACGATTCAGCAAACGCAGGACGCAGCCAGCGTGCTTTGAGTATACCGACATAATAGTTGGCATGCGGCTTGACCAACCGTCATATTGAGATTCATGGCAACTCGTTGGAAGACCCTGGCGCTATCACCACGAAAGTTGAATAAAACTAAATTTCGTGAATAATAAAGACACATACTTTTAACGAAGTTTAATCTAAATGATCATATACAGGCCATTGACTCTATGCGTACCACAGTTTGTTGGAGGCCCCCTTAGATCTTGAGACCCTAGGCTCAAGCCTATATAGCCTATCGGTAAATCCAGCACTGATTACCACTCTGTTGATTCTACATTTATTAAAGATAAAAATTAATTTTCCTGCTGTAGCAAAAAGCCCAGCGCATTGCTGCCACAACACTGAACTGCGGTCCAATCACCACAAATCGAAGTCGGAAATGAAGTTACTCTATATCATCGGAACATCACCAGCAGGTGCTACCAAATTCAGTGTTGCCAGATGTGCTATTTTTTCGCCAAATTTGGCTATTTTTTTATTTGGTTGGCGGATAAAATTTGCGATTTGTGGTTGGCGGATTTTTTGGCTATTTTCGAAACAAGTCGGCGGAAAATTTGGCGGATTTTTGTGCAAGTTTTAGACCAGTGTTTGATTCAGAAAAATGTTGGAAAATCCACTTATTGTATACTTCTGCCAAATTTATTGTTTCTGGATGTGTAAGGTCGTTTGTACTAGTGCCGGCTACTTCGGTCCAATGGAAACCCTGTATTTGGTTAAACTTCAGTGATCAGCACATCCTATGACAGCGTTGACAGGTCGATGTAGTAGACGTGTGCTGGACTGCATTGAATCTACCTACTCAGAGGATAGACGTTGTGGAAAATCTTATGTTGCATAAATACTGATAAGATTTTTCCAGGGAACATGGCAAGACTATCAGGGAACATGGTTATAAGCGATCCTGTTAGTTTTGACAGCTTTATTTTTGATGTTTTATAAGAAGCTAAATGGAAGAATCAGACGCTTGTGCCTAGTTTCGGTTAGAAAATCAAAACCAGGATACTGTAGATCAGTGGTTCCCAAACTTTTTTGTCCGCGGAATACTGCAAGGTTATTTTAAGTGGACAAGGAACCCCCGCCAGAACTGCCAAGTAAGCATATAAGCACAAGTAGCAAATATCTGTACCGTAGTACTTGTTAGTCAAACTTCGGAGCGCCACAGTCACAGCCTGGAAAACGAAATACAGCTCATTGTGGTGACACTGCGCATCACCAATGAGACAAACAAGGGAAAAAGAAAGCTGGATCAAATGATATAGCGGCTGCCACACGCCAAAGGGTTAATCAGCAGTTTTTGCTTAAAACTGGAAATTATAACCCGTGGAACCCTTTAGCTTTGTCTATGGAATCCTTGGGTTCCGCGGAACCTACTTTGGGAATCGCTGCAGTGTAGATTATTGCGTTGTAAACCACTATTTGTACAGATTGTTTTGTGGAATGTTCAATTTTGGATAACGTTCTGCAAGTTACTGGAATTGAGTCATCACCTTATTGATGCCAAGTATCCAGCTTCGTTTGTTCAAAAACATTCAAATGTTCGTAGCTGTTTCTGGTGTTGATGTTGTTATTGATAAAGAAGTGACGTCAGGTTTGACAGAATGTGAAAAGATGAACGGTTTTAAAACAGCCGTTATGCATCTAAGGGTTGAGACCCTTTTCATTCCAATACGTGTGTTTCATGGACACTAACTATTGTCCATGAAAAAAGCTTTGAGGACTTTGCTTTAAAATTATACTGACGCGACTGCGATTGCAGAAATTACAAATGACATCAGCCACAGTTGAAGATATCAAGAATAACAAGGTAAATTTTGCAAGACTGGCAAGAAAAACTGGTTGCGCTACTGAGGAGTTTTCTCTGAACGTAATAATGCTTGCAAATCTGTGTTTTTAATTGCTTGGTTGTCCTATGAAACTAAAATGAGCGCAAACTAACTTTAGCTTCAGGTGAACAGTGATGACGTCGAAATGTAAAAATTCATAATTATAATGTGACTTCAGCAGATCTACTGTTACGTGAAATATGACCTCATCAAACTCACTTTTGCCTCAACTTTACGGGATTATGACATCATTGTCTAAACTTTTGGCTCGGAAGTATTTGAGGAAAACTTTTGAAGGAAACTGATACAAAGTTATTTTGCAGGATCAAATAATTTTTGTTCTCTTCAGCATTTCGGTTGAAACTACAAGGGATGTTATTAGGGAACGCCTGAAATGACTGGTTCTTTGAGATTTTTACATTTTTTTCAACCCGTTAATGATTTCTCCAGTAATCATTGATTTGATGTTCATGAATTTTAAACTAAACTTCGTTTTTAAAAGATTATCGTTTTTGATAAAGAGTTTATCTTCTTTCTCTCTTTGTACGTTATTTTTCGACGATTGTCACAAATATCATTTATGGACGCTTTTGATGGACCATGTTTGTCAAAATAGTAGAAGTATTTCTAGGTAGGGGAGTCATCAGGTACATACAATGTCTTTGGCTGGAAAAAAGTTTTATGGACGATCTTATGGGAAATGAAGCGCTTAACGCAAAAAAGCGTTAACTTTTGATCGTTCATTCATAAGTTAGTGCGTGACCCTAGTGCCCACGTCAATTTTGCTTTCAGTGTTTTGTTCGCATTACATGGATTTTTTAATTTTGTGAAATTACGCTCAAGTTCAAACGAAGAAAACCTTTAAGAGTGGTAAACAATATTGTAAACATGAACACGTTTCATCAAGCAAAAGTTTTTAGTTTGGTTTAGGATTTGTATAAAGTGTTACTAACCAACAAACTGCCAACTTGTCTAACATCCCACAGCATCCTGCAATTTGATGGTAAGCGATTTTTGCATAGGCTTTACGAAAAAAGTCAAGTAAGCTTTCGAGAAGCCTCCGAAAATAGAAGTCATGAATTATGAAAGATAAGTTGAAGATACAGTTTAACGGGAACTGCGATGCATGCATTTGATGGTATGCGAGAGGGGTTGTGACTGGATGGTAAGTTTGAGTTACTTGAGGTGTTACAGCAAAATCAAAATATAGCGCAAAATCTAGTTTGCTCAAGCGTTCAACCACACAGTGTATGACGTCACCTGCATGTTTTTTGAGCTATAGTAACTTGAAATTCAGTAATTAACGTTATTCTGATCAACTTGCTTTGGCAGCGTTAATTGATCAAGTATTGGCTGGTAACGTTGGAATCCGCTGTTTCTTGAATGCTTGTTAAAATATTCAGGTTGTAAATCGAAGAGGCAGCGCTTTTGTTTTTCACTAATTCTCTTAATACCCCAAAATTAAAGTTAACTCAAACTTTATGATACTTTTTTTATTAAATTAATTACAAAGCTTTCATGTATTTGTTGAAAGTTGTAGGGGCCATCAAAGAAGACAGGAATATCTTATCTGAGTAGTCAAATATTTGTCTGCTTTGCTTGAACCTTCCACTGTATTGTAGATGAACGTGCAATGGCTATGAGATTATATTTTTTGTATCAAAGTACAGTTCGCAGTTCGTGATAAAAATTTAAGAAGTATGCAAAAAAAAGATAAACAACGAAATTTATAGGTAATCGAAGCTGCGAAAGCTGTTAACTGAAGTCATGTAAACTTTCAATAAGTGACAACACCGAAAATGAAAAGTTCTTCAATGAGAAATGCACTCAGCGAACACGGTCTTGCTGGAGAGCGCTTTAAATAGGATTTCTGCTTCATGATGAAACTGAAGCCGAGAGTGGCATCGTACAGATAGACATATAAGTCTCAGGCCCTTTTGCCATTGCTTGACTTAACCAATCAAGCCTTTAGTATTTGCAGCATGCCTTCAAAATTTTTGCGGTCGTTAAGTTCAGCTCTCACTGAGGCCAAGTCTTTTAGTTGCAGCGTTGTTATGTATTTGAAAACTAAACAACCCTGTCTTGGAAATATTGTAGGTTCATCACCATCTGTTTCGTATTCGATTGTCTCTTATCTTGACTTGTTGAGTCAGATCTAGTTCAATGAGATATATGGATTACCTTGTAATGGCAAAGACTTTCATGCAGCGTTTGCAAGTAAGATAACATATTGATAACATTCATAACTCTGAGCAAGTAAAAGAAGATTAACTATTGCTTTCGCGAACAACCGATGCAAAGCGCACTTCGTTAACTGTTTTAGGTTAAGATTAATTTAACACAAACAAACAGCTGTACTATCCCACAGTCGTTTGCAGTATGAGATGTAAAAGTGGTGAATTTTATTTTAAAATAAAATGCAGGTGTCTTTTTTGTACTTTTTGAATCAAAGGGAGGCATTTAAGTTGAAGCTGAAAGATCCTGTCACGTTTGTTTCGATGAAAGATTTGTGAAGAATCTCGGGTAAGCTACTTAGAATTTGGTTTGTACCTAAGAAGCATTCTGTAGATCTAGTTCCAATTTGTGAGAATTTTGAACCTAGGATTAAACCATCAATGATGAAACAAACAACCGTATCTGAACTTTACCAAGAACCGAAGTAGATTTGTAATCTGATCGCTTTATACACGTAAAGTCACTATATTGAGAGAAAACCAATAGATTTTTGAACTGGGTTTTGATGTACTTACTATAAAAATTATGTCTTTGCATTTCAATTTTTTGTGAAGAATGAGTTTTTTACATTTTTTGTGGACTTTAGTAGATTGTAGAAAATTTCCTGTTTTAAAAATATTCTTTTGTCAATAAAGTCTTTTCCGGTATTAAAGAGATGAAAATTGTATTGGATGTCTCTTTTTTAACTTATAGAGGTAAATCGTAAACTTTTCTAAACTTCTACTTTTTGGGCATGAAAATATTTTACGGGTGAAACGCAGTAGCCACCCAGACTTGTTTGGTCCTTTGCGCCTATGGTAATCAAAGAGTCTATAGTTTGGAAGTGCGGCATGGAGTTCATACGTTTTTAAGTAGAAAAGGCCAAGCCAATCGGATCTGTGAAGAATCCTTCGTTCTGGTAAACCTACACTAGTATTTCATGTCACTGAGAAACACACTTTAAAGCGATGAAGTTCCTGAAGCCAATAATGGGGTTGATAATAAAGCTGCAAACTCAAAGTCCACAACCAACATTTTTAGGTCCAAACTAAGATGGCGACTATGCTCATTGTCAAGCCTGCATTTCCTCACCGGAGTGCTCCGGGCGAAAACGCTGGAGAAGGATTCGAAATACGTTGATATTTTCAGCAACCACTGATAGTTCTGCTAGATTCACGCTAAGACGGCACCAAGTAAGGTTGGAGATGTAATCACGTCAATTAGTTCTCAGCCGGCCTGTTGGTTGGTTGCCGTGGGTGTAGCCAGTAGAATTTGTTTTGTCAACCTTTCTTGGGGCATTCTGGTCACATGGCCAAACCATTGCAGGGAACTCGATTCGGAGAAGTGGTTCGACATTCAGGGCTTTACGAATTTCACAGCTGCGCACTTTGTCGCGAAGTGTCACACCGTGGACTCTTCGCAAAAATTCCATCTTTGTCGCTTGTACTTGGGATAAGCATTCTTTCAGTCATTACCCGAGATTCATGGATCGTGAGGATTGGAACAAAGGCTTGATAAACTCGTTATTGGTTTCAATTCAATGTCTGCTGCCACAAAAACTTATCGCATTCGAGAAACGAAACGATCAGCGGAGAATGCTTTTGAAGAAACAACCCGTAAAGCACCTGCACGTTTATTTGAAAACTGCGTTTTTTTAAATCATACTTCGCACCAAAAAACACATTTAAACCTATGCTCGTGCAAGCAGATAAAGAAGCAAGCACATGCGTATACCGTACAGTGCAGTATGGATACATTCGGCATTCATACAAGCATAAATGATAAAACATTGATTTAAGACAATGAAACAGCAAGAATACAGATTTTGATAAAATAAAAAAAACTTCTTAATGAGTTTTGTATCTAATATAAAATTCAGTGCAAACTTTGAGGAAAAAGTTTAGCTCTAAAAAATGTGTGACGTCAAAGTAGACCTAAATGTCTTCTTTTGCAACACAGCAAACACAGCGCAGTATTGTTACTTAAATAATTTAATTGTACAGAAAAATTTTGCGTAAACACCCACGTAAAGGAATCTTTAACAAATTTTGGTGAACTTTTTTTTAATATTCATTTGCATCACCCACATAAGAGGCTGCATTAAATCTAACTACTTTATTTTGAGTTTCTTCTAACTTCAATTAGCTTCCAAGAACTCCACCAGTAACTATAGTTTCACCGATGGCTAACTGCTGTTATGAATACTGACGGGTGATTGCTGCTTCGAACTCTTTGCTGATTGTTTCCCCCCCCTCCTGCCTCCTAAGTGCTCACGAAAAAAGCGATCAGCAAATGGGATTTTTTTATAAACTCCATATTCGGCCATTTATTCGAATTTTAGTGCAATTTAAGTCATCAGATAAGTTAAGTTTAAAATTTGCCAGCCAAGCCAAGTCTGGAGGTGTGGGGCGATACAGACGAAACTTGCAAGGAATAAACTTAAGTGTGCACTCAGTGGTGAGCAGTCCATGTTCAAAGAGATGCTGGGACTGAGCGAAACGCAAAAAAAAACAGAACTGAACTTCTTATCAATTATTCAAGCCATAGCGCTTTTAGAGGCATCCAGGTAATCAAACAATAGTCTGGCATAAATCTTTAACACGATCATTTATGCTGTATTTTAGCAAGAAATTAAAGATGTAACTGCGAGTACAAGCGTGTCTTTCAAATTCAAGTCGTTTATTTGCACTAGCGCCAGTGCAAGAACTGAAATGACCAAGACCATTTCTAACACAGGCTCTGGCCCAACACTTCTTTAGCTTTATGAAAAACGTAAAAGCAGGAAAAACGCTAACATACACACGTATCCAAAAGAAAACATTAAGCAACCACAAAACAAAAAAGAAAACGCTCGACACAGCTGAGGAAGTAAACGATTTTACGCTTACATAACAGCTGATTTATAGGCGGAAATTTGAGCGAGAAGAGAAAAGGTAAGCACTAGTTTAGACGCCTCGTGCTGCTGGAAATAATTTTGGCTCTCCCACGAACTGCTGTAGGCAACATGTAATTTACTAGGTGCCGTAGGCCAAATAGCTAAGTGCATTTGCGTTAGTTCAATGCTATTAATAAGTTTATTTCCCAGCGGTAGTGGTCATGGCCGGCCATAGCATGCGCGGGGCACGACTGGAAGTACTTTTGCGGGGCCCCATTCAGGGATATTTAGGAGTTCTAGATAACCCTGTCCCATTCAATAGCGTGTGCAGAAAATTTTGAGGGGCATCAAGTCGCAATAATAGAAATTGTTGATGTGAAAGAGCAAGGCTCGAGGTCGGGAGCATGTCCCATAGTTTCACCTTTCCAGCAGAGACTTCAACGTACAATGCCGTAACACCCCATAAATCCATAATTTACTACACTCAAATTTACCTGCAGAGAGGCGCTATTGCATGTAGCGCGAGTGCACATTCAGAGTTAAAAACTTTGCAGTAGTACAACATTCTATTTTCGATACGGGGGATATTAGCCATGAACAATCTGGCACTTCACCATTCAGTATAGCACTCTTTTGCAGTGGAACTTAGAAAACCGCGTCCCATCACTCGCGTTTATCGGGGAAGGTTTTTGTGATTGTAGGTGGTTCTCCTTTGGTTAAAG
>Ga0210059_1007964_pt1 | contig 16805 bp, 9 predicted proteins | sample Ectturendosymbi2_FD_188042 | JGI IMG/M metagenome (GOLD analysis project Ga0210059, IMG submission 188042) | Ecteinascidia turbinata endosymbiont from Florida, USA - Sample 2 (SPAdes) (version 2) | ecosystem: Host-associated > Tunicates > Ascidians > Unclassified | place: Key West, Florida...
TACATCAATAAATTCGTTTTGCTCCTGCGAAAATCTGCTGTTGTGTCGTAAATATGTTCAATTTTAAACGATTCTCACCGATATCTCAGTACCGAAATGACGTCAGGCTATAGAAACAACCATCTTCGGTTAATCCGGATCTTCGCCTAAACCGGATAAAATCGCAGGTCAAATCGAATCCGGATTAACCGAGGTTTTCTGTATGTCAGTATTGCTCTGCGTACACCACTGCAGTCCGTCTTCTGCTGTATGGCAACGGAACTGTAATTTATCCTGACAGCATTCTCGATGATGGCATTTGAAAAGCCAGAGGTAAATAAGAGTATCTAAGCACGCAGAGTCGATAGCTGCCACCAAGCAAAAACTTGGTTCAAGACCAGGTTTAGGTTATTCTGTTTGAATAAGATGCAGCTGGAGTTGCAATAGTAAAACCTGAGTAATAATTTTTCTTGAACTACTGCACTGGTATTCAAGTAAATTGTAAAGTGGAGCACCATGGATGAAAGGAAAGTTAAAATTTTCATGAAAACTTACTTCAGATATCTTGCAAGAATCATTAGCAGTTACAGTACACTGCCACACCAATACGTAGCAATTCTTGGTGAACTAAGCATAAATCAGTGGCGGATCCAGACCAGGCGTTTGGGGAGGCAGTGAAATAGATGGGCGCCAAAAAAGTTTTCACTAGCTTAAATATCAAAGGTTGTCTGCGACAATCATTGTGTGTCACACAAAATTGGTTACCTTTTGTAGCCCTAAAAGTGGCTATTTTTGTTGGTCGAACTATGCAATTTTTCAGGAAATAACCACAGTTTGAAAGCACTTTATGTCATTAAATTCAGAAAACGTTTGAAACGGGTCCCAATCAGCGGGCCTCATTTTTCACAAGCTACACTTCTCGTTGTGACACTGTTCAACAGAAGTGGAAGCAAGCGGGCTGAGCCCCCCAAATTCACAACCAATACCTCCAAAGTCAAGCTCTAATCTCCCCATGAAGTCATTTTTCAATTCATTGTATACTATTACGAAGCCCCCGAACAAACTCAAAGCCAGCCCCAATACTGTTGATCTGGAGATGGATCTGCTTTTCTCCAGCCAAGTCAGGCTTGAGAATCAGCCTATCAACAACACCAATTTAAAACCACGAACCTTCGCCAACACCACAGTCACCAGTAAAAAAGTTGAAGTTTTCACCAGAAGATTGCTTTTCTGCTCAAATTTATACGATGCAAGCGGAATGATATAACAACCAATAAGCTAAGCATTTTTCTGTCGGTTGCAGATTTTGCAAACCACGTCATTTTTGTCTTTTCGTGGCCAGCGTGAGTTGTCTACGCCCGGGTTTGCAATTGCCACAAAAGCATCAAAACCATATTTCCATCAGTCACTGTTGCCTGACGCGTAGCCAGCTGGGGACGAAAGGCGCGTCATTCCCACATTTTTGGACTGCATGTATTCAAAACGCATAACAAGCAAAAATTGTTATGACCGCGTAAAACTAATTATTCAATCTACCAGGTTGTAGATAGCTAGTACTTTGCCAAAGTTTTTGCGTTAGAGCTATAGGCGTACGAGGTTGGAAGAAGATATGTTTTGGCAAATTGCGTAAGCAGAATCCCTGCAAAACTTTCCTATTCGTTTTTTCCTCACAGTGGCGCAAAAATTCGGACGAATTGAAAATTTTGCCCCCTCTCAAAGCCAAAAATTCCCGTATGCCTCTGGTTAGAGCTGAGTACCATGGTTTGTTAAGGCGCGTCGCTGCGCGCAATAATCAAGGGCGACGACGAGTGGGCAAGGGGCACCATTCCCGGGCGCCAAATCACTATGAGGGCGCCCGAATGACTGCGGGCGTCGAAAAGTCCTAACAATGTCACAAGTACTTCAATGCAGTATATTTGCTTCTGCAAGACCTCAGGTTCGACCACGGGGACGCCATCTCACCTCGTTACGCCCTTAGAAGTAATTCAATACTCCTCTGCGTTTTGTCCATGTATATGGAATGAGGAGTTGCACAATTGCATAGTTCGGTCATAATTCTTTGAGCTAATCGAGCACGCTTAATGAATTTTTGTCACATAGCGTCAAGTTGTTTGCTAACGTATATATCTATAGCTTTTTACACGCTGCATTATGGTTCAATCAGGTGCTTAGTTCCGTCAAAAAGCTCATCCACTCACCTTTATGTTGCAAACCAACGATGCAGACCAGAGGCTTAAGGAGGGTGGCAAAGGGGCCACAATTCTCCGGGCGCCGAATCATTATGGGGACGCCGAATCACTGCGGGGTGGCTGAAAAGTCCAAAAATGTCACAAGTACTTTCTTCAACAGCAGAATTGCTTCCGAAAGACCTCAGGTTCGAAATTGGGGGCGCCAAACTAGTTTCTTGACCCGGTCGCCATCTAACCTCGTTACGCCCCTGGTGCAGATATACTGCGGACTCAGGAACTGCACTGGCAACATCCCTGAAACTGTTCTTTCGTTTTCATTTCGGAAGCTTTTAAAATCTTGTGTCAGTTATACGTTTTCCATATTGCATTCCTATTTTCACTGCTGCCTTCCTTTCGAGGCTGTCATCAGGCATTGAAGAAATAACCTTGTGAAAAAACTGACCAATTTCGTACAGCCCAGCGGCAAGTCAAGAACTGTATTAAGCGAAAGCGACTGCGTTTGTGATTGCATAACGTGAGGCTGGGCAGTTCTCACGCAACAAAGTAATAACGAAACAATAGCATTGTTCATGCTATTCGATAAGAGGTTGGGTAAGGTCCGGCACGTAAATCCTGACGTTTAATCAAGCGAAAAACATTGGTTATTTTAGAGTATTTTTTATCTCTGTTTCTACTTCCTTGGGCACCAAAAAGGGGCGCATTTATGGCAAAGGGGCGCAGTTGCCCCAAACTGCCCACCCCTGTATCCACCACTGGCAGAAATGGTGTTTTTGTTGGCAGAGTACAGTACATGATCATGTAACTACAGATGAGAAATTTAAGCAAGTGCATGATGCTCTGCTGCTTGAGTTTTTACACCCTGCTCAGGTAAGCTTGAAAATACTTAACAAGTCAGGTGCGAAGGGTGTAATTCAATCCCCATTTTCTTAGTGTGGTCCCGGGACACGTGACGTTCGGTATTTCCATTCCAAATTATTTTTTTACTTCCATATGCCATTGTTAAGCACTTTCGCAACAAAATTTTATCTGCGCTGCGAAACATACATATCATACAAATTTTATGCAGGGTACCACCAAAAAAGGGACTTTTTAGAGGGGATTTTTTGTTTGTGCGTAGAAAACGTCATGCACGTGTTAGATCCGTTTCTTTTTTTCACATAAAGTCATGGTGTAGGAAGATTCTTTACATATAAGGTATCGGTGGTCATATCTGGCCAAATAGGTTTAGCACTGCTTTGAAATGTTGACTTAGCAAGGTGTCCGAAATTTGATACACATCAGGTAACCATGGGTGGTATGGTACCCCTACACCCCTATATAGGCTTTCAGGGACATTTTTGCAAAATAATTCTGGCACCATTCCATTAGTCTCTGAAAATCAGGAAAAGTCATGGAAGCACAGGTTTCTAAAATTTTTATAAGTATATAAAATCAACAAAATGAAAATGCCCCGGGGTGGTGCGCCACTCTGCTTACCTGAGCAGGGCGGCAAACTTGAAAAACAAATTCAACAACATTAAGAAAAAGTTAAACTTGTGGAATCAAAAATAGTACTTGAACAGTATTCCATTGTTGCATTCTGCTTAATGGCATTCCTTATGTAAAGGGAGAAGACACAGGTAAGGTGGTGCTAAATTTAAAAAAATGATATTGTGTATTGAAATGGAGGATAACTTCATAGACAGATCCCATCTAGTACAGCTATCAAGAATCGACCAATACAAATTATGGTGAAATTGTAACTCATAATGATGACGTTTGGGTATATTCAAGAAAAAACTGAAAAACCAAACACCTAATTGGAGAATCTCTGACATCAGTCAGACTGCACCTTTGTTCAGTGGTCGACTGAAGTAAAGCACTCTGTTCCGTGTCTATTGCATGTCAGTGTATGCTTGCCAATCGTGGAGAAAACACACTTAATTAGAAAGAAACGCTTACGAGTTGCCTACAACATGTCTACCGATTTCTGCATTACATACCCAGAAATGCAATTGTTCGCCCACATCAGGTTAGCCATTATGCAGGGACGGATTTACGCATAGGCCATGGCCTAGGGCTCAGCGCAACTTCTTCCTATGCGGAGTCATTCTAACTTAAAATTGCGAAACTGCGCAGAGGCATAACTTCACAATTCACTTTGAAACGAGCGAAAATGCAAACGTCTATAGACCAGGGTCTCCAAACGTTTTTTGTGAGGACCACATAAGCTAATAAAAAATATGTGGAGGGCCGGACGTTTTACGTAATGTGATTGTTTCGGGATATGTTATATTCTATCAAAGCAACAAATTTTTCGTAAACGCATTTCGGAGTTTTTTTTCAACATTGTTTTTTTCATCATTGACAAAATGGCTTCGCGGGACGCATTTGGCCCGCGGGCCGTAGTTTGGAAACCGCTGGTCCAGACTCTTATCAGTACAGCAACAACACGATAATATTGTTTGTTACACAATATAGTTTGAATAGAATTCTGCTTTTCATCGGAGTTCTGCAGTGTCTGGCCGTCTTGCATTGTTGCGGGATTTTTGTCATTGGAAAATTGAACATCAAGTAAGAAAGTGCTGTGTGAAAGGTTTGATACTGAAGAACATGGCTGGGCGCGAGTGAGATGCAGGCCGTCTGCAATGAAAATGGTTACAAGCAGTACTGTTGCCGGGCCAAAAATTATTTGGGGGGCCAAATACTTTGACTTAAAGGGAGGAATGGTATTTTATTTGGACATAGCCTGTCAAAGCACAAAATGAGAAGATATGCTAGAAATGTAGGGGGGCATGGTTTCATTCCACCCCTGGCTACACCTATGGTTACAAGAAAAGAATGAAAAAGAAAGGACAGTACTTATTGCACTTGATGTTCAATCTTCCACTGACAAAAAGCTCGCAACAACGCAAGACTGCCAGACACTACAGACCTCCGATGAAAGCAATATTGTCAGTATTGTCTGCTACGTTTGGTTGTTATCAACTAGATTGCCCTCAAACAGAGATTGCTTGTTGAAACTCTAAACGCCTATGTTAGTTAAATCAGCTGCAACAGTTTCTCGTGGGTTTTACCTGGAAAAATACTTCTACCTTGGGTTTACTTCATATGGTTAGCTGAGGGCGGTGCGACAATACTTTGTTGTGCAAAACTTGTCTTCAGGCTGTTTACCATCATCAGTCTAAACTAAGAGATTAAAACATGGTACTTCGCATTGCTTGGAAAATGACAACTTAAAAACGGCAGATATAAACCCTGTGTCCACTGAATGGATTGTGCTTGTTTGTTCCATAAAATACGTGGTTACTTTAAAAAAAAGAGTTTACGTACAGCCAGGGTTTTTTGTAAGGAAAACATTAGGTACTGGGTATGGATCTGCAGGGACCCGAAAAGTTTCCGACTAAATTTCATATATTTAGAGGTGATACTGATTGCAGTATCCATCCACATATTTCCGTTGATAATTTTCTCTGATTCTAGGGACCCGATTTTCAATTCTAGGAACCCGAATCGTGTCCCTACAACACCTTTAAAAAAACTGGTACAGCTAATCACATCGACAACTAGACGATATTTCTGAGGGCGGCAACACGGTCCTGCATGAAAATGTATGTAACCGAAAAATAAACCTGCAAAAAACGCTAGAAACATCGGAAATTTAACGAAGAGAACTTTTGAACTACATGAAAGGGCTATAAACTCCAAGAAAAGATCTTGGATTGCCATTTCTTCCAGAGAAAGATGTAGGAAAAGCTTTAATTTCTGTTGAAGATCTAAGGCAGTGGCTTTCAACCTGGGGGTCGTTTGCGATTTTTCTATAAGGGTCGCGAGAGCTTCTGATAAAAATAATCATAATTCATTCTATGTTTTATATTTCGTTTATGGATACACTTTTTGTCGTAGCCAAAATAATAGGATCACCTTGCAAAATGATAGCCACTTTTTCTTTCAAAACTGTTTCAAGTGTGATTATGACCAATACAGTACAGAGAACTGTTGCGCTTGGCAACGCACGAATAACTCTGTGACGTAAGAATGGGCTGTGCTTGTAAATTAGATATCTGAATGCGGTAACTAACTTGGGAGCAGTGGATTTTTTACCCTTTTTGGGGATTTTTGGAGAAGTTTGGAACTGTGCAAAACTACTCATTTCAGATTACTTTGCAAATCATATTTGGTTATATTTTTAACACTTGTCATGGCACTCAGTGGCGATTCTAAGGGGGGCCTGGGTGGACAATAGCTACCCCAGGTTTTTGGTTGGCCCCCTGTTTGGCCCTCCCGTTTTTTTTCTTAATTTTCCATTTAAGTTAAGTTCGTTTAGTTGACGTAGATAACTTTCGGCCAGCAATATTTTTATACGATAATTTAGAAGCCCTCTAGCCTGCATTCAAGATTCCCCAAACGCATAAGCTGTGTTGCTGTTTTTGACGGCATGGAAACTAGAGTTGCTTATGACGACACACACCAGTGGTTGCTCAGATCCTGCGTGAAATTTAGTCAGACCGCGGTCGCGGTCGTTTTGAAAGTTTCATTTCGAAACTAAGAAATAGTCGCAGAAATGGGAAGATTGATCTTTCGTGCATTTCAGTGTGAGATGGAACTGGATTATATTATACTCAGCAAATTGTTGCTTGCCCCAGTACAGCAAAAGGTTTGTGAAAGCATTAAGAATTGGTTTCAGTTAATTCATCGGAATTAACCTGGCTGCAGTATTGCATTCTGCTGCCTTGTACATGACTTCGAAACATCTTACGTAAGTGGTTCGTGACTACAGTTTTAACTCTACCCACGCATGTCCTGCAACCTCACATAATTTTGTACGGATTTAAAAAAAAATGGCTCAATGGGTTGGCGCCCAGGGCCAGGTAAACTCGGCCAAAAACGCGAAAACATCCCGGCATCATGTCATCACCCCCAGAAAACTCCAAATCTGAAACGAAAAAAATTTTTTTTCGATCTCAACTAGAAGACTTGCTGAATCCGTAGTGGGTTTGAACAACTCTCTAGTTCAATCGGCTGGCGAGTTATAGCGTTGCAAAAAAAAGTGGCGCACGCGGGACTTTAAGGGTTTTTAACTTGAACAAGACATCAAATGGCGCTGTAACCCACACTTCTTATAAAATGCATAAAACTTGATGTGTTCTGCGATAAGAGTGATATGCTCGTGCGACCACTGCGATTTAGCATTTTGTGCACTCCAACTGACAGCTCTGATAAAACACAATTGATGTATTCTACTATATTACTGTGCTGGCTTGTATCCAAATACGATATTAATGCAAGCAGGCTGGACTGCAATACCAGATAAAGCAAAGCGTGATTAGTGTTGCTTTCAAAACAATTCCAGAAACAAGGTTGAGAATCTGTATTTATAAAACTTCACTTCTGCATCGACCCGATGACTACATTGGTTTCACACCAAGGTGTCCCCCACATTTTACAACAAAATTGCGCCTACGCCTGAGTTGAAAATATGACAAATGCTTTCGTTTTCGCATTGCATATCTACACTTTTCGTTTGATGTTGCAGAGTGTGTTATTTCGCGTGATGAACACGAGTATTATGGGGATACCATACGACATTGGTTTTTATTCAAAAGATGGGACCCTCGAAAAATTGTGCCTCAAGGCCTCTAAAAGCCTTATTTGGCACTGTCGTGTGTGAGAGTACATTTTCTACTATAAAGCAAGGCAAATCTCAAAACAGAAATCCATTGGCAGGTGAAACACTGGTCGATAGTCTCCGACTTGTTACCACTAACATTGGTATTGATACACCCAGGGCCGGATGAAATGAACGCGAGGCCCGGGGCAAAGTCGTGACTGCGAGGCCCCCTTAATTAAACGCTTAGCGCAACTGCGTAGCGTTTCATGTGCTCTCGTTTTAACCTAGCAGAAGCACCGGATGAAAACGTCAAAACTGATACGATTTGGCAGCCTACACTTCAGAGACAATTGGGGGTTACCATGTACGGCGGTTGATATGCAGGCATGTAACTAGGGGGTGGCAAGCTCCCCTGGAAAAATGGGTTGGACATAGTTTAAAATTACTGGACATAGTTTAAAAATTTGGGCCCCTCTCATAAAACTCTTCGCCACTTCTGGTGTCCAAAGCTGGTTACGGGCCTGTTGGTATGTGGTTCATTTGTTCAAACAAAATTGTATCACAAAAAAAACGATCTTTTTACTATCGTGACACTACACAACAATATTTTTTGTTATAGACTCTCTGACCATCTGCACTGCACAAATCGTCCATTCACACACTGTATGTGTTGAGGAAAGATAACTATACACAGGAAAGATAAGTCTACACAGTTGCACCTATTAACTGCTCCGTGATCTAGTCCTAGTGGACAACAGCGCTTTGTTTGATCTGTGACTGATACCCTCATTATCATGACAAGCACTTCGCAACTAATTGTTACGTCAGCGCATTATACGGTAATTGCAAAGGCGCTAGACGGCGAAAAATACTTAGTAACGGACCTGTTGAAGTGACCCTGGTCTCTGCCACTCTGTCAATGTGTGCTTTTTGGAAAAAAACAGCTGCGAAAAGTTTCATGACGCCGAATTGTTTGCACGCGAAATCGTTGATGATTGTCTCCAGGTCCGTATCTCCAAGAGTCTCCATGCTCATTAGAGACTGCATGCTTATAGTTTTTCTTGCCAAAATGAACTTAGAAGATAATTCTTAAGTCTACGCAACTTAGACAAAGACCACTCTGCAGTACGGTTTGAAACCATGAGGCACAAGTACATGCGAAGGGAATTTCAGTATTTGGAAAACAGAGTGCAGCTCGTTTTCCACAATAAACATATACATTCGCAATTCCATACATTTCCGTCACTGTGATCAAGATTCGCTTTTTGCTTGCAAAAATGGCGTTGAAGAGGGCCACAAATTGCACAAGTTCTTCTGCAAATGTTAATGTTTGCGATGCAGGAGAAAATTTGGAAGAGGAACTATAATTAAATCAGTATTCGATTAATTATCCTTTCAATTCAAATAAGCACACCCATATGGTTTTGTTCGTAACACAGGCTTTCTGGGTTTTTATTGTACGAATTTTTGGTGCGCAATCTGGGTTAATGTTTAAAATCACTGAATGGGAGTCCTGCGTATGATTGCTGAACACAGACATTTTGGCGGGTAATTGCACCGAGACAATGACACTGCTGATAGCGGTAAGCCACGTATAGTTTCATACTGTGTGAAAAGAAGCATGAGTAAATCTGTAGCAGTGCTTCCACAAGTTTGAAAAATCCATTGTTGGTGTGAGACTATGATCAACGTGCCCGAGTGAATAGCTTAATCAAACGACACTTCTGCAGGCTGCTTTTCACCCAGTATAAAATACGTGGCTTGCTAGAGTCAGTCCCGTCGCCACGGGGGCGCTTTCAGGGGCTTAGCTCCCAAAAGAAAATTCCAAGACCCCCAAATTGAAATAAGAAGCACCATAAATGACTGGAGTTTGTAGATTTTATCAACCTTTCACATTGACAAGCACCACTACTTAAACGTAAAGCCCCCCTGGTGAAGACTTTCTGTCGACGGTTCTGGTTAGAATACGTCTATGCAGACTTGTGGGAATACGTCTCTATCGTTAAGGTTTAGTTCTGACTTCTTAGTGAGCACTACGTGCAAAGCCATATTTGCTGTGGCGAGTTTTCGTAAACTAATCGGCTCAGTTTTTATTTAAAACCTGTGTGGTGTTCTAACTTTAGTAAATTGTCCGATAGTCTTGCCAAGTTATAGTTCTACTCAGGCCCGTAATCAGGAGGTGCGATTCGCCCCCCCTGTAAAAATTTGTTGGACATAGTTTAAAATGATTGGGCATAGTGTAAAAAATTTGCAACCCTCTCAAAAATCTTCGTCCCCTTGGTGTCCCAAGCTGGTTACGCGTCTGGTTCTACATCTCATTGCTTGAAACAGTTTTGCGAGAGTTTCTAACTTTCTTGTTTTTTACTGCTCATGTGGTTCTGGCCGTTGATTATATTCTTAAACTATGGCTTATTTGTAAAAAGCGCTCGAAAAATGGATATTAGGCAGTTTATGAAAGAAAAGCAGATCTGATTGCCGAAGTGTAGAAAACACCTCAGACAGAAGATTGAGAATTGAGGTTCAAGCAGCACAAAATAATGGGTAGAAAGGGTAAAGCGTTTTGCTAACGTGTATTTGCATTGCATCGTCAACAACCTGAAAAGGATAAGCAAAATTTGACGTTGCCCTTTCCTGTAAAAATTTCTGTCGACCTCCATGGATGCACTGATTTCGATCTAATTCTTGGGTCATAAAGCGTGGTGCTGTTTCGTTTAAGTCACTCAAAAACGATAATGCCAAAGTTGTCAGTTTCTTTAACCTACAGTATATACTAAACGCAATAATCAAAAAGCTCTACAATTTTGACGCGTGGTGAACAGCCTAAAGACATGAAAAACCAGTGAAGGCGTCTTTTGATATCCAAGCGCGAGGCCCCCAAAAGCGCGAGGCCCCGGGCATTTGCCCGGTTTGCCCAATGGTTAATCCGGCCCTGGATATACCTATTAATCGGGGGGATAGTGTCAGAGCGAAGCCCCGACCACAGGAATCCCACTGATAGCGATTTGTAATGAATTGCTATTTGCTGTTGTGTAGGGGAAGGTGGGGCACAGTCGTCTTTTTTGATTTGTTCAAAAAGTTGAAAACGTTGAACATGAAAGTTTCCATGGTGATTTAGTCTCATACCAGCCGTAGTACTAAAGTGAATTTTTCCTTGATAGACCGCCGTTATTACGAGTTACAGAGCAAGTTGTGTTTTTGCTACCCAAAAGTAATATGTAAAATCACATTTAAGTTGGTACTTCTTCGTTTTATTTTTTAGACATGCATGGGGCACATCTGACAAAAAATGGGGCACACTCGACACATTGCCACTAAGTCAGTCTAAACAGGGTAAAGTTTGAGGGGTTGTATTGGAATGCAATACAGAATAATTCTAATCGATGAGCATTTTTAGGTTGATTATGTGCTTAGACGCACATGATATTTGTAAGGTAAGACATCAATTTCAGCATACTGCATTGGTTTCATTGAATGTTTGGTAATCATGCAAGTTTGTTTTGTCATGCAGTGATACTGGATAATTAGGATGTGAAAAAAGTGGAGAGGCAGTCAGCAAGTGCCTATTTTAAATGGGATATCACGTGAACATTATGCAATGCATGCAACCCAATTTTTTATTGACCGGCCATGCATGGAGCACACTCGACAGAAAAAGTACCCTTTTTAAATTGATTGTAAATTTTTTCTGAAAGGCGTTGCTTTCTTGTTTTGGCATGATATTGTGTATATAGAGTTACTTTATTGTGTGACAAATTTTGAGCTTGTTTGGACTTAAAAGAAAGTGGCAGTGGTTGAAAATGCAAAAAAGTGTCGACTGTACGCCACCTTCCGCTAATGGTTTCAATGAAGGTCTCACTTATTTTTCCAGTTTTAGTTTCAAATGTTGTGAATCCGTTGTTTTATACAGCATTTTGTTGGAATTTTCCCTAGAATCAGAGAAAATCGACTTCCTAGTATCAGAGAAATTGGGTCCCTACAGGCATAAGCGCAATTTTGTTGTAAAATGTGAGGGGGACAGCTTGGTGTGAAACCAATATATTACGAAACCTAAAGAGAAAAATGTGGAGGACATGGCATATTATATCCCCACTGTCTGAAAAAGTGGGTGGGACGCGTCCCCCGTGTCCCCCACCTAATTGCGCCCATGCCTACAGGTCCGTACTGGGTACTTAACATTTTCCTTAAAAAAAACCTGGTATAATGATAAAAAAACTTGCCAAAACGTTGGATATGAAACGTGAATTTGACGTTGCAGTGTGACGTCACAAACAGCGCACACCCAGTAACAGTTACCACCATATGCCACCAGACATGGGGCGATTACAGCACAAATGTAATCGATTACGATTACTTGCCACCTGCTCGATTGCGATTAAGATTACGAATAAACAAAATCAGAATGTAATCGATTACGATTACATTACATTGAAAGTAATCACGATTACAATCGCGATTACATTTGTCTTTAAACATCTTCAGAACGAAAACAAACCCCATTTGCATGGTTTGATGTTAGTATATTTTCAGACAACATACGATATTAATGAATGCAATAAACGAAATTACTAATCTGTAAGGATCAAGCACCGGAAAATGCTTGCAATAATTGTTTAACGAGATGTTCGTGCAGTCAACAAACCACTAGCGTAACTCGAGGTTTGAGCTAGATGGGAAACTTAGTTGAAAGAGGCCAACTGGCCTATGTAGGTGACATACAAGTCAACACTCGGAAAAAAACTTGAGAAATAATGGTGAATCCGGGTGTGGATGGCTATACTAAAACCAAAATCAACGGAAAATACTCCGAAAAACGCAAAAAGACAACTTACTGAAAACCAAAAGAATTCTGAAACTGAATATAAGCAAAGTGTGGGCCTGGTTTTCGCATTTAACTGGCCAGCAGAGTCAAATCGCCCGTCATCCCACCCGTCAGTTACTCCACTGCAACAAGCACTTTAAATATTTATTAAACAAAAATGAACAATGTTTAAAATCTTTATCACAGGTGATAAACATCTAGGCTTCAAATCTTTAACAGTCAAACAACATTTAACAGGCTTGAACATTCGTCCAGCAACGCTGAAAATCCGTTTGTCAATAATTTCAAAATCGCTGACTACTTTTAACTGCGGGTTACGAATACGATCGTCTGCAAGCCAGCATAGCAATGCGCAGTTTTTAATTTGAAATTAAATGAACAGTGACGCCAATATGGCTGCGTATCTGTCTAGTGGAATAAACGTCAACGGTCAACATAACCTCACTGGTTTTATTTAGCAGTATCTGGTGGATCACGGATGACTGGCTACAGTAGTTATCAGTGTAATGGAAAAGTACTTTCGACTTGGATTAAAGTGCCTTATTCCTCTGAAAAAAGTTGCTTTACTCGCTGTATATAAATTATTGTACTAATTATATACATAGCCTACTCCAGCACTTACATCCACAAGTTCACTCTGAATATATATAAATAAAACCAACACCTCTCCTCGTAATGTCCCGCTATTCGGTTTCCGAAGTGTCAACCCGTTTTTAAGTAAAGCTCTTATTTTTATTGCTACGTCTCACTAGACTCGCTACGTTACATTTGGCGGCCAACAGGAAGGCTAGCTGCAACAAAGCGAAAATTTGCTACAAACGCTGTGCTTGCCGCTGGACCAGGGCTGGCCTTAAGCCGATGCAACCGATGCAGCTGCATTGGGCCCCGCGCCATGGGCGTCCGCAGGGGGAAAAACGGGCATTTGTCCCCCTGGAAATTGAGACAAAGAACGAAAATTTTCTAGAAAAGCTGAAATCAGCAGCTCACTTCCGATCAATTGATTTACGGTAATTCTTACAATGGCAGTTTATGTACCAGTATGACACTCACCTTGCACGCAAGCCAGGTTCACTGTTTTGGTATTATGCACTGATGAGCTTGCAGATCACTCCTGTCCGCTCGTATGTTTGCAGAGGCAGGTGGTCAAACTTGCGAGCGGTTTGTTCTGTATGTCTTTATTGCACAACAATAACATGGCAACAAATCTTCAAAGGTTCACTTCAAGTAATGACAGAAAGCGTTTTGCCGCATGTGACTATTGAAAAGCACACATCTTGGCAGTGATACTGCAGCGAGAGAGTGTCTGTTGATAGCGGTAAACCACGCATTTTTATGTGTAAAAAGCACGAATTAACCTGTAGCAATGCTTTCACAAGTTTGAAAAAATCCATTTCCAGTGTGAGACTGAGTGTAATTAATGTGCCTGAGTGAATATCTTAATCAAAATACGCTTATGCAGGCTTCTTTTCACCCAGTATAAAACTATGGAGCTTGTTATCTATGCAGGCTCGTGGGAATACTGAGTGAGCAAGTGCAAAGCTGTACTTGATGTGGCGAGTTTTGACAATTTCATTTCCTCATTCTTGTTAAGCCTGTATGGGGCGCCGTTTCTAAAAATATTATATCTGACAGATTTAGCACAAAAACTGCTATCTCTGGCAGAGATAGCTATCTCTGCATGCAGAGATGTTATCTGTGGCAGAGATAGCTATATCTGCATGCAGAGATGTTATCTCGGGAAGAGATAGCTGTCTCTGCATGCAGGGATGTTATCTCTGCCAGAGATAGCTATCTCTGCATGCAGAGATGTTATCTCTGGCAGAAATAGCTATCTCTGCATGCGGAGATGTTATCTCTGCCAGAGATAGGTGATGTTATCTCTAGAAAGAGCGTGCTGAAAGCGAGCCCTTCGACAAGCTTCAGCGCTATCTCTGCATGCAGAGATAGCTATCTCTAGCAGAGATAACATCTCTGCACGCAGAGATGTTACCTCTGGCAGAGATAACATCTCTGCATGCAGAGATAGCTATCTCTGCCAGAGATAACATCCCTGCATGCAGACATAGCTATCTCTGCCAGAGATAACATCTCTGCATGCAGAGATAGCTATCTCTGCCAGAGATAGCAGTTTTTGTGCTAAATCTGTCAGATATAATATTTTTACAAACGGCACCCCATAAGTCTGCGTGAGTGCGTGGTGTTCTAAGTTTACTTAGTTGTCCGATAGTCGTTGTCAACGTACAGGTGTATTTCTCATTGTTTGAAACAGTTTTGCGAGAGTGTCCAACTTTCTTGATTTTCCACCGCTAATGTTGTTCTGGACGTTGATTATTCTTAAGTTATGTCTTAGGCTATTTGTAAAAAGTGATCGAAAAAAAAGGATATTAGGCAGTTTATGAAAGAAAAAGCATTTCTGATAGCCGAAGTGTGGAAAACATTTCAGACAAGAGATTGAGAAGTGAGGTTCAACACGTAAAGACTGATGAGAGCACCACAACATAGTGGTGGATAGATCAATCTAATTCAGGTTCAGTTGTCTGCAGTTATGGGCGTCCGCATGGGAGGGAAAAACGGGCATTAGCCCCCGCCTGGTTTAAGTTGGGACGAAGGAAAAATTTCTAGAAAACCTGAAGCCAGCAGTTGAATTCCGATTAATTGATTTAATTCTTGCAATGGCAGTTTATTTACCGGTATGACACTCACAGTGCACAAGAGTCAGGTTCACTGCTCTGGTATCATGCAGTGATGAGCTTGCAGTTCACGAAATCCGCTCCTTTGCCTACAAAGGCAGATTGCGAAACTTGTGAGCGCATTGTTCTACTATTGGCCTTTGTTGCGTAGCGTACCAATAACATGGCAACAAATCTTCAAAGGTTCACTTCAAGTTGCGGCGGTAGCGTTTTGCCGAATGTGGCTGTTGAACCCAGACATCGTGGCAGGTATATGCAGCGAGTGACTGCTGCTGATGGCATAAGCCACATACTTCTATACTATGTGAAAAGAAACATTGCTGCCAACAAAGCGCATATTTTGCAACCACTGTTTCCTCTAAGGTGCGCAACTGCGCACTACCACCAGACCATTGTTGCAGTGAAATCTCATTCTTGCGCACTTGCAACATTCCAAAACATTGGGAAAACACGAAAATAAAGAGAACCTATTTGAATTAAATGTGTACTTTGTTCGTATTTTGATAAGATTTTATATTTATTTTAATAATTCACGAAGTTGGCAATTCATTTAGACGTCTGCCTGCTAACTCAGTCTTAAAATATTCATGCTCACTAAAACAAACATTTGCTCAGTGTAAATTTTTCTTAGAGCGGTGGTTGCATTGTGTTTTCACAATTGAAACTCACAAAGACTGAAAATTTCATGTGCTCACTGGAAATTTTCGGAAGGGGTCGTCAGGTTAAATTGGGTTGCAAAATGGATCGCTGCATGAAAAGGATTGAAAATCGTGTCTTAGACCAACTATGTCCAACCCAAATGCCTTACTGAGCCAAAAAGTATGTCACTGTCTTGACCAGGGCCGCACATTGAATGGCCTATTTGTTCTTAGCAAACTAAATTTAGCTTAAACTAATATACTGAAAGTGTTCGAATCCTAACTGCAGTGGTAACAGACGTGATAAAGTGGCACTGAGGACCACCTACATCAAAAATGTCAAATTCAAGATTATTAAAACAAGGACAAGTTGTCAGTGAGCAGGACACTTTTACTACAGCGAAAACTAAACTGGGCCGCACAAAACCCTCAACTGGGCCGCGAGTTGGACATAGCTGTCTTAGAGGGAGCACTGTTTGCAACCGTTGCCGTAACATTGAGCATTTTTTTTGTAGTGTAAAAAGGGTAAAGCGCTTTGTGTACGTCTACTTGCGTTGCATCGTCAGAAACTTGAAAAGGACAAGCAAAATGTCGACTTTGCCCCCCCGGAAAAATTTCTGCGGACGCCCCTGCCCCGCGCCATGGTGTTTGGGTAGATTATTCATTTTTGCCAGATACACCTTGCGCTTGAGAATTCAGCAGAAACGCCACATAAATTTCAATGTTAACAAAGAACGCTCTCGCTAGAACTAGCTAATTTCCTCTCGAACGTTAGCAAACGTGCTCAATTCTCGTGTTAGTGCTGTACTGTATATCTGCGCTCTACCAATGATCGTAACACGGTTGACTGAACACGTTGATGTCATAAAATCACTGCTCAGAGGGGCCCCGCGCCTTGGT
>Ga0210059_1007965_pt1 | contig 16804 bp, 12 predicted proteins | sample Ectturendosymbi2_FD_188042 | JGI IMG/M metagenome (GOLD analysis project Ga0210059, IMG submission 188042) | Ecteinascidia turbinata endosymbiont from Florida, USA - Sample 2 (SPAdes) (version 2) | ecosystem: Host-associated > Tunicates > Ascidians > Unclassified | place: Key West, Florida...
CCTATCTGACTAATTGTAGCAGCGCGGTGGCTGCTACATGCGACGCGCTAAGCATAACATCCCTAGTAGCACGAAAGCTACTGGGAGCTTCCTTTAGCCTAGTGCGTAAGTGCGCAGGCAAGCCGCTATATCTTTAATCTAAACCTCGCCTCTCCATGTAAGCAGCACTAGAATCAGCACACGCAGATATTACAGCAAGCAAAAACGGATTTCGGCGCTTTCACGGATCTTCTGTTCCAATGGATTAATGAAAAATATGTTGACATACACAAATTGCCATTGTTGTGAAACAAAAGTAATTGTTGTTTAGAAAACTCACTTATCAAGAAACATAGCTCCGCAATATACAACAATAAGCAAAGGTGATAAACTATAAGAGCTCCGAAAAATGTTCCACCTATCTGACTAATTGTAGCAGCGCGGTGGCTGCTACATGCGACGCGCTAAGCATAACATCCCTAGTAGCACGAAAGCTACTGGGAGCTTCCTTTAGCCTAGTGCGTAAGTGCGCAGGCAAGCCGCTTCTTCATAATTGTTGCCTTTGGCTCCTGATTAAAGTACCACACACACGTTTTAGATAACAGATCTTTCTGGTGACAGGACCAGTAGCCTTCTTGATATCCTCACACACGCGGGAAATCTCAGTCATGTTGGAAACTGTTTGGGTCTGCAAGCACATAATGTTCCAATGTATGTTATCAAGATAGCGCATTTTTTATGAAGTACACTTATTGTCTTTTTTAGCCTTTCGAGGGTGGAGTGAGATGAACGCAGCTCACATTGCAAGTGAACAGCAGTGTTTTCCTCCTGGAGAGGCCACAGCATATCAGCGTTGTCGGAGTGAGAGAACAAATCTTCCATCTTGCATTTAGCTGTTCCAAACATTTGTTTTGGATCTTGGCACAGCACTTTTTGCGCGATCGATCTCTTCTACATCGCACAGGTATTGTCACTAAGAGAAGCTGGGATAAGAAGCATTCTCTGAATTCATATTTCAGGGGTTCCCATTCCCAACCTTTCTCTGAACATGTACCCCTTCAGCATTTTGACAGGTGAGCATGTATCCCTAAAATTGTAGATATATTTAATAATTTAACACTAAGCATATATTGACGTTTGAAAATAATATTCAGTGATATATGTATAAATATTTGGAAATAAATTATGTATAAATATATCTTATATATAATTCATTTATATCACAAAATATATCTTCCCCTCTATTGTTAACCTTAAATGTTTACCTTTAGATAGGCAAATGCACCCGTAGGGGTACATGGACCCAGGTTGGAAACCCCTGCTCTAGAACGTTATGAAACTTCCCATTATAACGTTAAAGGAATCGACTGATTTCTGCAAGAGTGACATGGTTGCAGCAGAAGTGCGAAACAAGGATCTCAATGCGTATTGCAATTACGATAATAAAACTGAAAAAATGCAAGCCCACCAACAAAAGTAATAACACTGTTATAATTTAGGTTCTTCAGTTTTAAAGTGAGCCCGGACAAGGATTACAGCCATTGAGATTGAGTTGCCCATTCATCAGTATATCACGCTTGCAATATCATGAGAATCTCAGGGAAAAGCGTGGATAATGCGTCCGTACCAGGTTCAGCTGCAGGGGAGATAATGCTTCCCGTCTTCCTATCGTTTCCCAAACTCTAGACTGACTGCCTTGCACGGCCGAAAAGTTCAGTTTCCCTTGAAAGTGACTACTTGATCTATGTTAGGCGTCAACACTCTGGGTTAGAGTGGACGTGGGAATAAAGATGGTTAAAGAATATTTCAGTCGCCAAAAATGTGCAGATTGCAACCTCATCACTGTGTGAACTTTACGGTTATTCCAGGATTTCTGGAAAAATTGCCAATGACTTGGAATGGAATGCATGCCTTACATATTTCCTAACTCTTGAGCAGGAGCTTTGTCCAGAAACTACCCTTTTTCTTCAGGAAAGCATGATTTTTCTGTTTAATCTGGGTATTTTAAAGCTGGAATTGACCTCAATCTATAGGTTTTTACAACAAATTTGGATGAGTAACCGAAAACCAAAGAAAAACAATAGTTTTCGAAATACCAAAACACGGAATGTAAAAACATGAAACTTTTTTGAGATCTTTAATCTATGAAGATTACCCCTACCACCACGTTGCACGTTATGAAAAGAAACTGCAGATTCAGGAATGATCTCGCCAACGATGATTACGGACACGGTTCTACAGTATGTGACATGAAAGACGAATTTTCCTCAATGACAATTCAAGCCAAGCGTGGCCGACGTACTAGGCTCAGGTAATGTTTCAGATACAGTAGAATTCGCCTAATTCGTCACCTCAAGGGGATTAGAAAAAAGTGACGAATTACGCAAACAGGTGAAAATTCTATCATAGAAGCTCGTATACTTTATCCTAGTAACTCGTATACTTTATCCTAGTAACTCGTATACATAGTGCTCTTATTTGCAGTAAAATACAAGTTTATGACGTTGTGGTTGAATACAATTAATTCCTGTTCTATCTGGACTCCTCCATTCAATCAAGCACCTTTTAAATCTTTAATAAACTTTTCCGCGTTCTCTCAATGGGGAGTCGGGTAGCGCTTCGCACCTCGTGTATAAATTCGATAAACAAATTGCGAGGTGCAACAATTTTCGGATAAAGATCCTTAATTTGTTTGAATTCCCATACGTACTAGCTGCTCAGACATCAAAAGCGAAACTGCAAATGACGAACAAAACGCATCTTAGGGACAGAAAGAGGTGACGAATTAGACGAACAGAAATGCATACAAAAGATATGGATTCTACCGGGACCGAAGAAAAAGTGACGAATTAGACGAGTTCTACTGTACAAAGTTCTTACCAGCAGTGGTGTGCAAGTTTTGATTTGTCGAAAATCCGGAAAAAATCTATGAAATTTTGTTGAAAATGTTTCCAAAATACCGGAAATTCTGGGCAAACTACCTGAAAATGCGGATAAAAATGGCGCCCAACATGGGGAGAATCACATGAAGACCTTTTCTTGGAGGTCATCCCAAACATGATCTGTGTGGGAGGAAATACTCACACCAAAAGTTGCCCGAAAACTTTTCGGGAAAGTTTGGGGAATTTCGAGCTAAAATCTTTCGCACCGCCAAAAATTTGTCTGCTCCTACACCTATGCTTACCAGCCGCAATCAGGAACGATTCAACAGTGGAAGGAGAGGGAGTATGAAAAAGTGGAGTGCACCAAGCACCAGTGAGCATCGCTTTCGTCTTCTTTTCGCTTGGTTAAATTCATTGACTTGTATTTCCTGTTTGCAGTCTACCCTAGCTTTTATACACGCCACTTTACTCACAACCTTGTTTCTGAAACTGTTGCAAGTTGTCAGACACCAACGTAATTCACGTCTTGGAATTTTCAGCAAAAAGTAGTAGTTTATTAAGTCGTTGCATCTATAAAACAGCTTTCACAAAGAATAGCAATGATGGGAAAACCACATCCTGACTTTGAGATATTAAAAAAATCCTGGTTTACATTCCATCGACAAACTGGATGTATTACAATGATCGCCTCACACGAATAAATTTCTCTTGTAAATCCGAGCAATGCTTCAAGGTTATGGTGACGTTTTCTGGCTCATAATTGTAATACTCTAGGCAGTCACTTGTGTGCACCAGGCCCGTAGACACGGGGTGGGGCGTTTTCCCCAAAATTTTGTTGAGCCCAGAAAAGTTTGTTTTAAACGTATGCAGCAATAAAGACAAATATCTTGTAACCCTAAAAATGTATTTTTTTCCCATAAACCTTTAAACCTGGCTACTGGCCTGCCACACACCCGGCACTGATTGCAAAAGCGGCGCCAGAACTTACCAGGCATTGCTTCCTGCGGTGCGGTTGACCAAATCATATCTTACATAGCAAGTAGACGCGCTTGACACCAGTTAAAGGAGTAACCGCGAACTGTGGGTTACTTTGCCGTAAGAAAAAACATTGTCACATAACAATTTCAACTAAAGCCGTTGACCATCAGTGTTACTATTCAATACAGAAACGCATGCATGTTGGGAAAGATTGTTGCGTTTGCATGCTTTAAAACATTTTCGTGGTAAAAAAGTATCTTCTTTATTCATGATTTTAAGAGTTGCGTGACATGCGCTAGAACTTGTTTCAAGTCGGCATAACATAAAATACCAATGGTTTTGTTTAAAAAGAGGACAATTTTTCCCTTCACCTTGGTAAAAAGTTTGAGGACAATGCATTCGTGTGATCGCGTCCTTGGTCATGATTTGAGCCTTTTACTGAAATTGTTTACAAGATAACACGACTTTCTTGTGTAGGCGAATCACGAGGCAATAGCAGCATCACATGCAAAAGCGTTTTGTGCAGCATTTGCCTATTGCGTGCTTCTTGCAATTCTGAAAAGTGATATTTTTCCGCAAAAGCTACATGATTCTGAAAAGTGATATTTTTCCGCAAAAGCTACATGATTCTGAAAAGTGATATTTTTCCGCAAAAGCTACATGATTCTGAAAAGTCATATTTTTCCGCAAAAGCTACATGATTCTGAAAAGTGATATTTTTCCGCAAAAGCTACATGAGTCTGAAAAGTGATATTTTTCCGCAAAAGCTACATGATTCTGAAAAGTGATATTTTTCCGCAAAAGCTACATGATTCTGAAAAGTGATATTTTTCCGCAAAAGCTACATGATTCTGAAAAGTGATATTTTTCCGCAAAAGCTGCATGATTCAAAGAAGCCGCTGAACAGAACGTTGCAACCAACTTACTTGCGGGCTGTTCAGAGGCTTATTTATTTAAATATTGTATCAAGCCATTGCCGAAGTCAGTGGTTCCCACACTTTTTGGCCGTGACACGCTTTAACAGTTTTCTTCACGCAGCACACAAACGCTAATGGCTGAAATTTAACCAAATACAAATGTCCTCTTCGGAAATTTTCCACCTACTACAGCACAGTTTTTACGAAGTCGTTCTCAGTTTTGAAAATTTCACAGCACACCGGTTAATAAGCACTGGCCTATGTCATGGGAACCAAGTTTAGCAGATTTATAACAACGTAAAACTCAAGTCAGATCTTATCAATGTGTTTATGCAATACATACATTTTGCGGGTATGTGTATAGAAAGTCATTTCGTGCAACAAACGCAAACCTCCAAAAATGCAGTTTTTGAAATGTTTTTAGGATTTTCAAACAAGGATGTTTTGTTAGAAGTTCACTAGCAGCCTTTCCCCCCCACATACACACCAAACAGCTACAAGTTAAACACTATGTTAGTCGTGAGAAAAGTACGGAGTACCAAAAACGCTAGATTAAAACACTGGTTGAATACAAGGTAAAAAGTGTAGAAAAAATGATTATAAACACCCATATATGAAGTTATACAAGTACTGGGGCTTACGTTCTGAGGAGTGAAAACGCGTTAAGAAATTCTTACATAAAAACAAAGACGCTTCAAAAACGGTTTCAGGACAAGAGCACCAAATATTCAGTACCACAGCAGCTATGTTTTTGACGTGGATAGGCGCAGACATTGATCAAGCTAAAAACTCGACGATTGCATTCAAAGTGTCGTCCTGATGTAACGTAAAACACGATGGTAGAAATGCGCAAAGGTCTGAATCATCAGTTTTGTGTACGAAACTAAAAGCTTCAAGCAACAGCTAATCATCAAAAAGCAGACACTCAAGTTAATTAGCTTCTTTCCTCGACGGCGTTGTTTGGGCAGCCGCGCAGATCGCCAACCGACGTCACCTGCCTGTAACCGCGTCGCTGCTGCGCTTGCGATTCCAGCGACGAAGCAGACTGGGCGAACTTCGTGCAAATCGTGCGACTTCTAGCGGCGACCTTTGACATCGTGCGACGCAAAGCGCTCCCGCGAATCGGCAACGAAGCTTCGTCGCGGGCTTGGTAGCCAGCTTGCGTACGTGTGACGCTGCCGTCCACTGTCCGAAGCCTAAAATACACGAAGCAGAGACGTTGCTTCAAGGACGTTCTGTCACGATTTGTTTCTTTGTTGACATAATAGAAAGAAACAAGCCGAGCGGTCAGGGTGCGGCGTGAGCAGTACGTCACGTGAATCCAGCAAGTGAGCTGGTCTTGACAGCAGTGAAAAACTGTCAAGTTTAGGACACTTTGGACAACAAAAAGTAGGACGCGTTTCCTAACCAGTGACATGCGACTTGCTGGTGTTCGCAACTCAGGTACCCGACAAGGGGGGGTGGCGGGGCGGGGACAATGCCCCGGGGCGGCACTTTGGTCTTTCACGAATGAACCTGAAGTTAGATTTAATTTTGATTAAGGTTGGACCTACCACTCGTCCCGGTTTGGCCCGGAACTGTCCCGGTTTAAACGACAGACGTTCAAACCGGGAGAGTGGGGCGGCACTTTTTGACTCGCGCCGGCACTTTTTGACTCGCGCCGGGGCGGCATTTCCCCATGTCGGGGCCCTTTTGCAACTGGAGTGCTCTGGAACGGGTTGCATGTTTGTCAACTTTACATGAGAACAAGAGAGAGGAACTGAATTTGTAAGTTACGTCTTTAAAACTCTCTAGTTTATCAATTCTTACAAAATGTTTGTTTTAGAGCTGTAACATTTCGCTAAGTACAAAACACACCGTTGGTGGTTACTTTATTCCCTGTGTAGAACAAAACTGCATTCAACAGAGCGGAAAAGCTATGGGAAACTACGACATTTTAACCACCTGCCTTCTCGCCCGTTCTCGGGCACTAAAATTCTCTCATTTTCACACACGCTTTTCCTTGAAGGAAGGTCGTAGCCCTAAGAATCTTGGGACACTTCACGGTCTACACCAGCCTGTGATGGTTCTGTATGTTCCATACCAACTTGCACCGTTCTCGGAATCATAGCAGCTGAGACCTCTATATTCGGAGTAGAAGTGCCTCAACATTCAATGCTTTATGAATAACACAGCTGCGCACTTTGTCGCGCCAGCGTTAAGCCGTGAGCTTTTCATAAAATCCCACCTCTGCCGCTTGCGCTAGCACTCTTTTGGTGATTCGAGGATTGAATCAAAGACCGATTTGAAAGCTCAAAGCTCAGCGGTGTTTGAAAGCTCTTGTTTTGCGATCACGGAATGATGAAGTTCACGCAATACTTCGTTTTGCTTTCCCAATCCATTTCTCAGTCTCTTTGTTTTGCCCTCTGTTACCAGTGAATGCCATCCTAAGGCACTTGACCTTTTGCAGTGTATTGCTGCTTGCTTGTAAGCGCCACAGAACTGCGTTTCTAGGGAGTCGTAATATCTTGGTCTTTTTAGTGGTAAATTGTCATTCCACGGTGTTCCTGCGCACTAGTACACCGATCAAGTGCATGTTGGAGACCCTGTGCAGAAGATACAAGCAACCGATTGATCTTGCAGCATTCCAACAGAATGGCAACCTCGTCGCAAGAGGCTGTGACTGTCGATCCGATCCAACAGCAAAATGAACGACTTCCACTTAATGCTGCTGCTTGGGCACAACATCTAAGCAGGACAACGATGACTTGCTGGACAGCAGCAGGCTGCCGTCAACATGTACTCCCGCAACACTCCTCCACAAACCTTGTCTCGAGGGACGAGATCATCTGCTTTTTTCAGGTCAACAAAGCAAGAGTAGATCTCCTTTACATCTTACCCAGATTTCTTGAAAATTAGTTGGAGAGTGAAAATTTAATCTGGGATAGTACGATCAGAACGTAAACCGCACTGAGCCTTATCCAGATAAGGTTCAGCTATGTCGCGGCAACTCTTTCAAATGCACTTGGTCTATATACTATTACAGGGAGGTCGAGGAGATAAATGTTCCGGTAGTTGGTGTATCCTAATCTACTGGATATGTTCACCACAGCTTCCCATTCCTTCGGTTCCCTTCCAGATCCACAAGCCATCTGACACACTAGAGCTAGCCAGAGAATTCCTGTTCTTATCAAGGCTTTAAGCACTTCAGTTTGTCTTTTTTCGGTCATAGACCGATTTTTTTCGTAATGATCGGCAAAAATTAAGTCAAGTCGGTCATAATGTCCGAAACTACAGACTAGTGAATACTGTTACGGCGAGTTTTAACACATTTATGGTACAAATGACCGAAATGTTTCAGCGAAAACACAGTTTCAGGTCCGATTTCAGCCTGTGTGACAGTGGGATGACCTCAGTCGTAGTGATGGCGTTTTCCTCCCCAAGATGCACCTGTGTGTCTGTGCGCAATGTAGTTTTGAAGCAAAATGGCTATCAAAAGGATGATTCCTTGCGAAGTGGTAAAGGGCTTCCACGAAAAACATCGCGAAACAGGTGTGTGTGTTCAATGGCATTTTCTTAAAATTTGAAAGCTGTTTTCCACATTTGCACTCTTATTTGAATTGTGGCGGCATTTTACACGAATGTCGTTTGTTACTTTCGTCACTGCTTGCATACACGAAAGAGTCGATCAAACATTTAAATGAAGCGCGCTAAGAGCAGAGATTGAACCGGTCTAAAAACACTGTGTTTTTTCTCTGTTCTTGTTGGTACTGTACTGGTCTCCGGTAAGCAAGCACGGCGTAAACAAAAGAACCTTAAAAGTCAAACCGACGCGCAGCAGTGCGTAACAATGGCACCGCTCATATTCCTTTTCACTTTGTTTTTCATGGTGCTGTTTCACTGTGTGCCTCTTAGTATGAGGCAAGGTTCTCCAAAATTTTGTGTCCAAGGCCACATAAGCTATTACACAATAGTTCGGGGGCTGGACATGTTACGCAATGTGATTGTTTCGGGATATGTTATTTATTTTTTTAACCAAATCTACCAAATCAACAAATATTTCGTAAATATATATTTATCAATTATTGGCAAAATGGCTTCGCGGGCCGGATTTGGCCCGCGGGCCGTAGTTTGGAGATCCCTGCTATAAGGCAATGCGTGAGTTACAACAAATAGGTCAAAAAAACAAAGCGTACAAGTTTACAATAAATCATACTATTTAACTTCCAACCGGAAAATGAGCATTGGTGATCGAATGAAAGGTTAATATTTACTCAAAACACTAAAGTTTTCACTTAGGCAGTTAACCACTTGTATTACACTCAGCCAATTTTTTTAAACCAACCTCTTCGAAGCGGGTGGGCTCTGGTAGGTCTTGTGAATAGCTGTGTCGAGCTGCTTGCAATTTGCTTGGAGAGTTTGTATTCCCGAAGCGACCATCTCCAAGTGTTCATTGAATTTGTCCGGCATATAGGTCCTGTAAACACAGTTTGAAACGATTCATAGAAAACATCTGATTCTTTTGCAAACGTGGAATAAGTAGGCTACATGCAGGGGACGTGACTCTTTCCTAACGCATAATTATACTAAAGAAAAGCTATAGACGCCCGAAACAAGCTAATGACGAAGTACTCATGCGTCGAACAGCTACTGCACATACCGTTTTCTTCCAGTTGTTGGTTTTGGAGTCAAGTTAGGTGATCCCACGCTCCACCTGTAAGAGATTGGAAGTAGAATGCACTGCTATCGCGTAGTTAATATTAAAAAAAAATTGATGAGTGCCCTGTTGGCTGAAAAACAAGAGTACCATGCTTCAGAACAAAAAGCAAAGAAGGAATTATTTGGAACCTGCTTTTCACTCCAGTTATCACTATTGGTAGATATTTACTGAAGTAGAGATAACAATGAAGTATCCAGATACTTCTACATCTTCTAGCTATGTTGAGTATGATATCAGCTAAACGCAATTGATGGCAAAATTAAAGAGAAAGACATCGGATTAAAAACTGTTGCGAACCAAACAACATTGCATCATTTATTATACGTCACCACCACGCGCCAGGTAAGTCAAAGGTGATATCTCCGCAGCAACCTTTCGTTTCTTCAAAAAATCGACACTAAAAGCGAATAGCTCGAGGCTTATAATTCTAAGCGAAAATGTTCTGTAAAAAGTTGACACAAACTTTGGACTTCTTCATTTTATTGGAAAAGCAAACCCAGTGACGCGTGAACTTCAGCGATCGGATTAGAAGTCCAAACCTTCAATGTTGATCTCAAAACGAAAGCTTTCAGACGTTCCACGCGCACAATCAAAATGCGTTCAAACGTCCCTAAGACCACAGCTTCCCAATCGATTATCAGGGACGAAGAACGCAAAACCGTATTCACCAGCAAAAGCGACAGAGATGGTACTATTGCCTAGGCCCTAGACCTAGAGCTTTGAGTGTGAAACACTGCGAGACTACGTGCGGAACAAGAAATTTGTCAATGATTTATTGTCGATCCACTTCTACGAGGCTAATAAAGAGATCCACTAAAGCGTGGCCGCAAACAAGTCCTTGGATTTATGATGGTAAAAACTTCGTTTCAAGAATGACCTTCCGATTCAAATCACAAAACTCTGTAAGAAACAGTTTATTTCAAATAATGAGGATTGTGTCTCAGCTCATCAAACAAGATATCGATATCAGGAGTCAAAATCGCAAATACATCACAGATGCGATCAGAAATCTGTCGTTACTCTCGCTCAGCTGCATTCTGTTATTGTAAAGTACGCGTGGCTGAACAGCAGTCGAAGCACGCATCTTCCATTAAAATCCGTACTTCGTTCGTTGATTGCCAAACTACACGAAAGTCGTTTTACGACCTATTTAAAAAATGAAGTATTAACTGGGATCATAACACATGACTGTAGTCGAACTGCAAAATCAGCCGAGGTTGATTCTATGCAAAACCTCCAAGATAACAGAAATCAAATTATAATCTGATTGTATTAGGGAGCGAGGAAATACCAGACGCGGATTTTTCGGACATGGGAAAACTAAGTGAAAGTACGTAAAAGCTACTTAAGAACAGCATCTTGAGCATGATAAAGAAAAAAAAAAGTTTTTCCATACGATTTTTCCAACCCACAGAAATCCAAAATAATTTGTTAATATGCAATTCTGTTCATACTGACCAGAATTGGTGCTTCGAATGGTCACATTGATACTGGAAAATTATAGTGTTCCAAATACAAAAGCATGCTTTTCATATGATTACACTTGCAGTCATTGGGCACATGCCCTAGTAAAAATATAAAAGGTACACGGCTGAGTTTGGGAATCGCTGTTAGTTTCCAGGAAAATGAACAGTTTGCAAAACATCCATATTCGTTAGTGAGAGGATGCAAACTTTTTAAGAAACTTTTACAATGAAGATGCGTATCCAGTTTTTCGGATTAAATTGGAATTAAATTAGTGCTACTCAGTGTTAGCCAAATTAGATTACAATCAAAATTAGTGAATTTACGAAAACAAGAATTTAAACCAAATTCCGAACTAGAGCTGCAGACACTATTCTAGTTTGTGCTGAACTGTAAAAAAGTCAGTCAGTTGCTTCTAAGTTATTATCTTCTAATATCATTGTCATAATCTGATAATGCTAGGATACTGTAATCAAATGCATGCCAGTATGCATAACACCTACTTGTTATTAAGTACAACAGCCAAACTGCATTTTCCCCATTGCCAGACTGCATTATTCCGTTGCTGCCTGCTAGGTAGGATTAGCTCTTATACTGTTCATCACAATGTCAGCCATGACTGCAAGGCAAATTTAAGTAATGTGACGGTGGCACGGCACTTTGACCTTTTCCTTATGCTTTCCTTGCGCGCAGTGCGTTCTTTGTATCACTTGCTGAAAAACGCCATTGGACGAAGTAGCATTTTCGGCTAAACCGGAAATTAGATTAGAAGCAAAATGAGATCACACAAGCTTATCACAAATTAGATTAGATTTACCGGCATTTCGCTCAGTTCGTCAAAGTAGACAACAAGAATTCTCTAGCTGTCCAGTCTGTATGCAAGGTCTAGGGGATGGTGGGACTGGTTTAACCGAAGTCAACATTTTATAGGGCTGTGCTAAAACGTGTCATTCCTGGCAGAGCATTCCCAGGAATAGCTTTTAACTTTCTTGCAGAAAATTAGTGCCGCAATAATAATTTAAAACGATTTGCAATCGTGCCAACTGGTAATTAGGTATTATAAGTGCAAAAATATCGAATGTAAAGTCAGCGCAGAAACGCAAGAGTTGCACAAAACCTGAAGGATTTATCTTTCAACGACTAAATCTCATGTAAAACTAATATACACATCTTCCACGCCTTGACTGACTCCAAAGTATACGATGTTTGTTGGTCTAATATCAGTTCACATCATTTCACGCTATAATGTGCCATGCAAACATGGATCTGTGTGTCGATTTAATAGTGCAGTTGAAAATAATGTATCAGATCTATTTGACAGTTGAATTTCCGGCATCTTTTGGAAAAGATTTGATAGAGATGCACCCTATCTTACCCAGCCCGAGGGACGTTGTTGGGTAAAATGTCCCGCTTGTACTGCTTTATCACGAAGTGTTGATGTCTGTAACGAAGCAATTCTGCAATTGACAGGTTAGCTCAGGTTCCGCCGGCAGAAAGCGACATTCAAGACGACCGCATTGAACAGTAGGGTCAAGTGCGCTTTTTTTACTTTTTATCCTAGACCTGAATTCTGAGTAAGATGGCATGTGCAAATAAAGTAACCCCTCTATTTCGCACTTCTGAAATTTCATTGGGAGTATTTTCAGTCCGTAAGTCACTTGCGTTTGGTAAATCTCTCGTCTACTACTCCCAAGCGGAACAACAAAGCTTTCCACGTTGCAACGACAGTCTCAGAAAACATCTGCCTGTCAGTCAGACCAAACGTCATCGAAGCATTTTTCTTAAACTTCCGTATATTTTAAATAATAACACAGTAAACAGTAGTGTGTACATGTATGCAATTTGAACAAAGTAGTATATGTACAATTTTCATGGTACATGTCATTCTGGACGTAAATAACAGTTCCCGTGAACAACGGCTTGGTTTTGTACCCATCGTGTTGCTAATATTGTGGAAAATTGCAGCATTTCCGAGCAGTGGCGTCCAAGGTATTGTCATTTTATTTTTACAATAAAAGCAAATGTTAAATGTCATTTACACAGTCAATTCGGACTGTTACATGGATTTTCTGAAAACAGACTAGGTCTTACGTAAAAAGCTTCTTGTAATCACGTCTTCACGATCAGGGTCTCAATGTATTCGGTAAACTATGGGTGGATACGATATCAACAATGTCAAACGCAGTTTAGAGCATCTTTCGAACTCATTTGCGTTTTCAAGTTCACAGCAGACTTGTACATTTCTAGCCATTGGGCTTGTACGCATTAAAAATTAGATGATCACTGACAGTTTTGTTACATCATTTCTGTTCGGGTGACAACAAATAGTGATTTCACAACAGATCTTTCATACCTTACCCATCTGCAGTTAAATCAATTTAGGCATATTTTTTCTAGAAATAACACAGAAGACCAGTATTACCACAACGTTTAAATGAACAAAGCTTGGCACTTTGAAGCATCTAAAGTAGGACGGAATAACATAGACACACGCATTTTCCTTCTAGAAAACTGCCAGTTAGAGATCAGCGAAGTCCCCAATTTTAAAAACAGTCTTATTTAAATGTTAGCACCAGGCAAAAACCAAGCTTGTCGTAAAGCAATTCCTTTACCCAAATCAGCAAACATCCCAAGCTTGGTGACGAATAGACTAAGAAACAACAGTATTGATGTAGGGTTCAGAATTAACACGCCAGCAACTCTTATTTAATCAAATAAATAAAGGAAGGGCGTTGTACGAACACTCAGAAAAAACGACTCTGTTGCGGAAAAAAAGATTCCACAGTGGAAGTAGCTCGTCTACCTGAAAGAAATTCCTTTTTCAAGAGATTTGTAATTAAATTTAATGACTCAACCACTTCGGTTACATTCATGACTTGGTTCCGTGGAACCACTAAACCTTAACCGGCATCTTGGTTTGGAAAAATCTGCAAATTTCTTGAAAGCATTTACACCTTTCTCATTTTTGAAAAAACGACGCACTCAAGAACGAGCTGACAATTACTTTGAAGTTACTGGTTCTACTACTTGTTCAACTACGGATATGAGTCTTTATAAACACGAGCGTTTTGGTTCGTTCTACTCTTGCAACGAATTCTTGCAGATTGTCTGAAAACCTTAGAATAAATTCTGCACTAAGTTTCAACACCTCAGTGAAGTTTCAGAGACACTTCACAATATAAGGGAAACAACTGAATTATGTAAATTCGGAGAATGCTTTTAAAAACATTGGATACAACGAAAATAGTAGCTTGTAAACCAATAATTTGCTGTAAGAGTTTTTTTGCTGGTTAGGATAAAAACCAGGTGAATTTCGCATATTGATGCAGATTGAAAATTTTTGCTGATTTATTTCTTGTTTATCTCCTTCGTGGAGAGTAGTAAATTTAGCGAGCGAGCTTTAGCTTTCAAAACTTTCACGTCCGAGCAACCAAAAACATAAAAATTTTCCAACAAAATGCATCTCTACTGTGCACAGCAGTGTTTTTCAACGAAGGTTCCGCTAGGGGTTTCAGGGGTTCTGCCGAAACAGACCGAAAATGCCCGGAACGGAATTCGCAACCACAGTTCTGTGCGGTTGTACCAATATAAACACTTGGATCATTGCATAGGGTTCCATGAGGAACGCAAACATTTGCGGAAGGTTCAGCTGCAGCAGAAAGGTTGAAAAACACTGGTGTACAGTATAAAGTGGACAGTTTCGAATCCTCTCAGCTTGTGACAAGTGCTTTGCAAAAACCAGTCAGCATATCCAGTTGACAGAATATACGCTTATTAATATGTCTGGTGCTCGCGCACCTGCTTGAGATCACGGAACCACAAGCGAGGAATGACTAAAAAGGCACGTAGCAGCGTCAAATGAACGTTGAACTTCAATGAACTTGTATCAATCACTCAGGTTTTCTGGCTTCACTTGACAGCTTTTATATTTTGATACGAGATAACTTAAGACAAGGGTCCGCAAATACTTTTTGGCGCGACCCTAAACAATAGTTATAAATTTTTGCGACCCAAACATTTCGTGAGCATGAAATTTTGAGGAAAATACTTTATAATTAAATCAGTTTTTTTAAGGAAAATATTAGGTACCCGGTATGGATCTGTAGGGACCCGATTTCGGGTCCCTAAAACGCCTTGAAAAACCCTTAATTAAATATCAAATTTAAGACTACTACTTACAGCAGCAATTTTCTTGCACTAAATTGTATGAAACGTAGCACATACATGAGTAAATGATAGCATTTATTCTGTTTAAGTGAGAATGGCAAATTTAAAATGTAAATTTGATTTATTTCGCGTCCTAGTGTTGAAGGTGTCGCAAAGAAAATTTGGGTCGCGACCCACTATTTGCGGACTCCTGACTTAAGATACGCTGAGAAGGAAATTTTATTTCAAGTACGATAACTACGCTCAAATGCCTATTTTGGTAAAATAAATTATTGGTAAATCGCTTTGCAACTAGGTTACTAACAGACAGATATGGGCCACGATAGAGAGCAGCAGAAAAGAGCACGTGGTTCAAGGCATTCGTCCAATTCGTGCGACCCTGAGCATAAAGGTAAAGAAAATTTTGAAGAACTCCGATATACGCTCTGGCCGGTCGATGACTGCTTGAAGCACTTTCTAAGAAAACAACGCACTGCGCGCAGCTTCAAGATTTGGCAGAGAAACTGAAATTTCCTTATGAAAGTATGACTTATCGCTTTACGTGAATTGAAAAGTGAGTTGCAATTTTTTAGCACAGCTTTGTTGTTCAGCCTATAATTAACGACATTTTGTACTGACACGGGTTGCATATAAGCAGGTCAACAATGTTATTGCTAGCATTTTTTGATTGAAAACAATTTTAAATTTTAAAACTAGAGACGCCCTGTCTAAGGTATTGCTGACCTTCATCATGATATACGGATATGGCTTGTGTTGGATATTGCTTCTGAAATCTACTAAAAATCAAAATTCTGATATTACTGCTCTTTCCATGCTGCTTAATTGCAAACCTAAATATCCATGAATCTCCTTCGCCTGAACGAAACTTGCTTGTAAATGAATGTTGTGTATACGATTCAACGTTTGCGTACACTTGCTTTCTTTTGCTACTATTGTATTCGTTGTTCCTTACTTTTATTATTACATGTTCTACAACTTTACAAGTTCTCCTTAGACTTTTTCAAAATACGAGACTAGACCCGATCTTCACTTTTTTGTGACCAAGAATACAATCAGAATAATAGCAATGCCATATGCATAAGCACAATTGAAAAAATAGTGATTGATCTGTTTCTGACAGCATTCCAGACATCACAGTATGGAAATAAAGGCAATACGATGCGTTAACGTTATGTACGAGTGATGAGAAACTGCCACCGACTTAATAAAAACAATTACAAATGTACGCGGTCCTTATTGATCTGACTCTTAAGGGTGCTCCACAAATCCGGAACAAACCTGGCTGTTCCGCCAGTTTGGTTAAAAGTTTAGGAAACGTTACGCAATGCCTTTACTCACGTATGCCCAGTAGATAATGACCTACAGTCGCTGTGAGAAATAATTGTTAGCACTAAACGCATTTGAGCAACACCGGTTACAAAGCATTTAAGTAAATAATTCCAACATGCGTAGTTTCCGACATCAGAAGCTGACGACCACCAACTAAGACAGCAAACGTAACAGTTTAGTTAAATGCTGTGGCGATTCTTCAAACAACGATAAAATCTCCTGAGAACTTTTTTCAACGGTTACGCAGCACAAAAGAATTTGAAAAAAAAGCTTCTTGCTGCACACGTCCAGCGTGCAGCAACAAGCAATCAAAACAGAGTGGCGATCACTTACCCGGAAAGCCTTTTTGATCGTCTGCGGTGTGGCGATACTTCATCGAAAGGATTAAC
>Ga0210059_1007966_pt1 | contig 16802 bp, 8 predicted proteins | sample Ectturendosymbi2_FD_188042 | JGI IMG/M metagenome (GOLD analysis project Ga0210059, IMG submission 188042) | Ecteinascidia turbinata endosymbiont from Florida, USA - Sample 2 (SPAdes) (version 2) | ecosystem: Host-associated > Tunicates > Ascidians > Unclassified | place: Key West, Florida...
GCGCGAGCAGCTTTCCTGTCATATTCGAAAAGCTTTGTTAATTCGTTTCTGTGTTATAATTCGTTTGTGTGTTATGCTAATGTTGCTAATTCGTTTATTTGCTATATTAATCTTAAGTACATTTTGAGCAAATTACGTTCTTCTGAAACCAGGGGTGTACACTCCAACATTAAAAAAATATCAGGTGGTACGCGATCTCAAAACGTTTGAGAACCACTGGCGTAATGAGCCACAACGCTGAAGTAAAACTGTGCAATCTTTATCAGTTCGCTGAGGCTGAAGCATTCAATGGTATTGCAAGTTGCAAAATATTTTGCCCATCTTTCATGCTTCATCATTTTACAATAAATTGCATTTGGTTGATGCTCTTTTTGCACGAACTCAAAACATGTTTTGATATTGGTCAAACAGTTGAGCTTCATCAATAGAAACGTTTCTCTCAAGCAGATACTACTCACATGGTTCAACATTTTCCCATGCAGTTGTTTGCAAACGGAGGAATCTAGTAAAAGCATTTAAATTCAGCAAATATAGTGGTCTATTTAGCCAGACGTGCAATACAAGACTTGTGCAATAGAGATACATCTGACATGAAAAGTGCACAGTTACGATCCTTGTCTTCTCTCAGTCTCTACGTTTTCTTAGTGCTGATTTAACTTAGCTTGATATGCACATCTGACTGTCTCTATTGAATCCTTGCCTTCACAGTGCCAAAACACGATAAAACTTTAATAAAAGATGCTTTGGACTTCTCAATAGTCTGAACTTGGCCATTAAAAGCAACCAGAAATGGCTGCAAATATCTTAATGTCTTAAACAGAGTTAACCTGGTTACGCTGTGAGAAATACGTTTTTGGTACTCAATGTCCACAAAGTCACAATAGTCTTTTCACTCTCTTTTGCGAAGTCTGTAAATGAAACCACACGTGATTCACTCAGCTTCAAAATTATTTAGTCCTTTTCTGAAAAAGGGATACTTCTCACGAATTTCGTCATTTTTAAGCATTATACTGATTAGCTATAATTACTAGAAAGTACTACATCAAGCTATGTACAGTACAATACACTGATCATCGTACCACGGTTAATCAGCAAAGCTAGTACAGTACCTTTAATGGAGTCAGAAGTCCGCGCTCTAATGCCAAAGTCATTGAGATATAGAAAAAAGATTTACCACTGTTATATAACGATTAATGTGAAAGCATTCTCGCCTTTCCAGTTGAGAGTTAACCTTAGCCAAAAACATAGAATAATTAGACAACTTGCAGGCCCCCCCGTAAACTAAGCTATGCCACCAGCTCGTATCTTGTTGCAGTTAAGTAGGGACAGCTTACTGTACGTAATTACAATATATCAAAGTCAGTGGCGCAACTGACGGGAGAGGGGCGAATTGCCCCCCTGGCAAGCTAAATGTAAAAACTGGTCTTCCACTTAGCTTAAATTTCCGTTTTAGCATTCTTTTGGTTTCAGTAGGTTGGTATTTTTGTGTGTTTTTCGGATTATTTTCTGGTGATTTAGAGTTTTAGTACAGCCATCCACATCCGGATTCACCATCATTTCTCAAGTTTTTTGCTGAGTGTTGACTATTAGACCCGGTACAGTGGCCAGTGGGCCCCTTTTATCTAAGTTTACCAACCTGGTTCAAACCTTTAGTTTTGCCACTGATGATAGCAATGTAAAATAAGAAATGTATAAAGGAGGATAATTCGAGATTTTTGAATGTCCTCGAAGATTATTTCATTTCTCATGAAAAAAGTGGACATGTACTCCAAAAAGAGGACGTGTGGTAGCCTTACTTAACAATGCTACTCATATGTGACCTGTACAAATCTCGCTAATATAAATGACTAAGTGGCACACATACGTCGTACATGTAGATAAACACATGAACATGGTGGGGGGCTCTGGGCCCGGGCCCCTAGCCCCCCTCCTAAATCCGGCGCTGCGTCCGAAGGCATTTCCACCCTGGAAATTGAGATTAAGAACCAAACATTTCTAGAAATCCTGAAGTCAGCAACATAATTCCGATTGATTTAATTCTTGCAATGACAGTTTATTTGCCTGTGTGACACTCACACTGCACAACGCCAGGTTCACAGTTATGGCGTTGTCAGGGCCCCGACATGGGGAAGTGCCGCCCCCGGGCGAGTTGAAAAGTGCCGCCCCCCCACAGTCGAAAAGTGCCGCCCCCCCAAACCACAGGTAAAAGCAAAGTCAAGCCTTTCAGGATGGAATTATTTCATAACATGCATCATCAGGCTGGAGTAAATTTTGAAAATTTCACTGAAGTGAAATTCCGGGACATTTTGCTAATCGGGACGGGACACCGGGACAGACGTTCAAGCTGGGACGTATGGTAGGGTCCAACCTTGACCAAAATCTAAAACCTAACCCTAAATCTAACTTCAGGTTCACTCGTGAAAGACCATTTGCTATTCCTTCTTTTCACCAAAAGTGCCGCCCCCTTGAAAAGTACCGTCCCGGGCATTGACCCCCCCGCCCCCCCTCGTCGGGGTCCTGGGTGTTGTGCAGTGATGAGCTTGCAATTCACTCATTTCCGCTCCTTTGCCCGCAGGGACGGGTTGCGAAAGTCGCGAGCGGATTGTTGTACTGTTGGTCTTTATTGCGTAACAATAACATGATGGAAACAAATCTTCAAAAGTTCCCTTGAAGATATGGTAGTAGGAGTTTTGTTGCATGTGACGTGAACGCAGACATCTTGGCAGGTAATGCAGCGGGACAGTGACATGCTGATGGCGGTAAGTCACGTGCATTTGTACTTTGTGAAAAGAAGCATTAGTGAGTCTGTAGGAAATAGAATGCTTCCACAAGTTTGAAAAATCCATTATTAGTGCGAGTGTGACCAATGTGCCTGAGTGTCAAGCTACACTTATGCAGGCTTTTTTTTCACGCAGTATAAAATACGTGGCTTTTTTTGTCGTTTCGTGATTATTGAAATATTACTTCATGCCTACTTTGACTAGCTTTTACTGTATATATGTAGGACAATTTTGCAAACAAACATTGCTGAATAACAATGGGTAATCAACCACATCTACTAAGAACGAATAATGATTATTACATTGTACATAGTGTATGCAACACAGGCTTAATACAATATGCGCAGGCCTATGCTGCGTTCTGCTGAAATAATGTAGCTTATATGGTGGTAAACGGACTATCTTGTTCACCGGCAGTTCAATTACATTGCTTAATCTTGTTTCTTGAATGTTCAATTTAACCAATAGTTCAGTAGTTAATAAATTCACAACTGTTCAAGAACTTTCAAGGATGCCGGAAAATACTTAGGACAACAAAATGTTTTTCAAGGATCAAGGACATAACCAGTTTTGATAGCAAATTCAAGGAAAGTCCTTGACGCTCATACACGACTTACAACCCTACTTGTTGAATACGACTATGCAGGCTTGTGGGATTACGTCTTAATCGTTACGGTTAGTCCTGATATCTGAGTAAATACTGAGTGCAAAGCTTTGTTTGCTGAGGGGAGTTTTCATAATTAAACTGTTCAATTTTGTAAAGTCTGCGTGGTGTTCTGATTCTAGTAAGTTGTCCGTAGTCGTTTCAACATACAGGTCTAACAGTCCGGTTTATGTATGATGAGCTTTCACTGCGAAAAAAATAGCAAAGACAAGGAAGGTTTTTATGATCGTTTTGGAGGAGATCCCAGGCGTTTTGCAGCTCCTGTTTCTACGTGACGCTAACAAGTCTTGCTAGCAGATCCTGCAACCAGGGTCAGCGCAATTTCCTCCTTCCCGAAATTTTGAAAAAACATGTTCATTTGTTTGGTACAGCATCAAGCTGCAATCATTTTGCCCCCCCCTTCCCGGAATATACCAGCTGGGTGTGGCCCTGCTTGTTAGGTAAAATAAAGTCATAAGTTGTGGTTTCATTAAGACCATGGCAATGCTTTTCTTTCAAAGATATGGCAATGCTTACTTGATAAGAAGTATCCTACTTTGAAAGTCTGCAGACAGCCTTTATTGTGTAAATTATTGTAGCATACCTGGGTCCTGCCAACGAAGCGCATTTTATGTGATTGTTACCGTAACATGGGGCATTTTCTTTGTGGTGTAGTAAGGGTAAAGCGTTTTGTGAACGTCCATTTACACTGCATTGTCAGCAAATTGAGAATGATAAGCAAAATGTCGACATTACCCCCCCACACGGAAAAAATTCTGCAAATGCCCGTGGTCATAAGGGAAAATAAGCAGCAAACTATTTTTCTCTTAATATACTTTTTAAATTTTTGGCCCGATGGCCACACTCTATTTAAAATCTGGACCTTCCCGCGGGTCACGAAACTTCAGCTCCCGGGCCGCGGGTTGCACACCTCTGCTCTAGGCTATTAGCGCATTAAAGGGAAAAGCAATCCATATACAGGTTCTTACAGCTGATTTTTAATTAGACGGCTGAGAACAGGTCTTGCATACAATGACAGCACAATTACTTCCTTGAGCAGTTTATATGAAGCGCCACTTCAATCTTTAGACGTTAACAGTAGAAGCGCAGAGTAATAAGGTTTCCTGTTCGCTTCAAACAATCCAGATTGCCCGCAGCTGAGGGAACGGGCAGGAGGTGTGACGGAGGTGTTTGTTTTCGGCTTCTTGTTGTGCTCCCTCCGCATAGATGCTTGGCCAGTTTTTGAGACAATTTTGAGGTACCTTCATTATTGCAAAAACTTGATGAATATGCAGTTCTCTCGGAGAGTATACAGATATAAATTTAGTGAAAACGTTGAGAGCCAGTGCAGTTGTGTCCACAGTGTGAACGAGAAAGAAAAAAACAAATTAACTCATTTCAATTACCGCAATGAGGCGTTTGGATAAATTGACGCAATGCATAATTCGTTTCTTTAACGTTTCAACAAAATTTCGATCAGAAAAACTTATTTGTTCGCAAAAAAGCAGTCGCTGAAGAAGTTTCACAAATTTGTTCTGTCAAGCAAAACATTCTTTTGCATATGAAATCTTTTTATATTTTGATACTTATTCTAATGCAAACTACATACTTTTTCTAGAAACAAATTGTAGTAAAGAAAAAGTGGTGAAAAGACTACAATGAACTCAAAAGGCTAAATTTACTGTGGTTCGTTTCACCCACTTTCAGAAAACAAGAATAAACTATTTTTGTTTCGTGAGATTTTTACTTTCATTGGAGTAATTCCATGCTTTCTAGAAGTGGTTAGCTGTTGTTGGAAACAAAAATAATGCTAATGTTTGTGCTGTCTTAGTCTCCAAATAAATTATTTTTATTGTATCTCAATCATCAGTGAAAACCCTATCAGGACAAATGTCTCACTGCACCCATTGGAAAGCAAGAGTGAGAAATTAGAACAACAGACAACTTGTACAAAAGGAGGTTGATTTAAGATATGATGATTATAGTGTTGTGAAAAACTATTAGGTCACCTGAAAATTTTTGAGAATTTTGCATTTTTTTTGCATTGAACAAAAATAATCACGCAAACCGTCGCATATTGTTGCCAACCCACTCACTGAGAGTACTGGTAAAAGAAGAGGAAGTCAGGCAATTCCGCAAGACCAAACCATCGTATGACTTTTGCTAACTAACCGTCAACTCACCAGCTCTGATCTCTGTGAAGTATTACACAAAACTTCAGGGACAAAACTTGATCCTTCAATTGTGCGAAGACAGTTGTAAGAAAACGGCGTAAGAGGGTTCAAAGCTTGCACGAAGTTCAGCATCAATGAAACGCAAACACGATCCAGGATTGCTGGAGCAGAAAAGCATGTGGGTTGGAAATTTGATCTATGGGATAGAGATTTTTCAGTAACGAAACCAGTTTACCATATAAAACCACACTGGAAACAATTACATGGGAAGGAGGCTACATAAAATTCAGTCCTCAAGGTGTGTTCCTCACTGCATCTAACAATTGTGATGATTTTGGGTGCATGTCATCAAATGGCATTGAAAAGTTGCATATCTGCAAGGGAATAATGAATGCCACCAAGCATGGATGCGTGTTGGGTACCGAAATCCTCGCAAGTGTTAGGTATTTTATCTGGTGGAAAATGAACATTCCAAGATAATAATACAACCTGTCATCGAACAATGTTGGTGGCAAAGTGGATGGAAGTCCATGGGATAAATAGGATTACTTGGCCAGGACAATCCCTATGCCACAATCCTGTAGAAAATTTATGGCATCGCATCAAGACAATTGTTGTTAAAGGAAACTGTTCGAATTAAAGAGCGGCAATCAGAAAGATCATCCGAGCTTAGTATTTATGTGGCGACATCGACAAGCTTCGTAACATAGTATGCCAGGACTTTGTAAGGTAGTGATCAAGAACTAAAGCTATCCCGCAAAATTTTGATCGGCCACTGTCATAAAAGCGGCTTTTTCCAAGCCGCCCATGCGTTGTTGAAAAGAGTTTAAGTAGCATTGCACTCCTTATTTTGTACAAATACAAATAGTTAAAACAATCAAAGTATTTGGTTAAAAAACCCCAATATTATGTGGCAGAAACTTACAGCATGTCCATATACTCTGGCCTACTTTGCACAAATTGATTATAAACAGTTAAATATTAAATCTCATAATTCTCAGTGAAATCCTACATTTACTAATATTTATTGTGCCGTGGTCGCAAATTTATGAAATAAAAGGTATCGCTTAAATATCGAAATTATTGAGCATTTGATTTGTGGTCTCATAATTTTACAAAGCACTGTATACGTTAGAACGACCTGCATCGAAAGGTTATATGATTTATTTCAAAACTGGTGGTCAAGCAGATACTGTTGGCCTAAAATCAGTCCGCGCCTAGTTTTTATAAACAGGTTAAAATTACGTAGTTATCCTATACAGAAATAAGTTGGCTTTTGCCTTGCATTAAATTAATTCGAAATCAAATTATGTGAAAAAATAATTTTAAAAGCCAAAGAAACATTTTTAGCAAACGCTGTCGGGCTATAGAGTTTTCAACCCCTTGTTGGACAGGCCAGGAGAATCACTTGTCTGCTATGATCCTTTTGGTAAACCCTAATGAATGTGTTTTTATCTGTTTTTTTGCAGAAATGTGAAATTGTGAGTTAAGAATTTGCCGATTTCTCTGGAAAAGTTTTGCGCAGATAGAGACATCAGCATGAAACCATTAAATGCGTACGTTTGTCTAATTATAGCATCAATGCGGCTTTCTAGTATCTACAGCGCAACTGTCGCCACCACTCTACTGAATGAAGGTACTGGTGTGTCCATTTTTCCAAATCTTATTCTTTGCTATCAACTTCTTGTTAAAATTCTGTGTTGATCTTGCTTATCAGTTTGTGATCCTTTCAAAAAATACCTTTTCGATCGGTTGGATCTAAGCGAACAATCTCAAACAATGCTTGCTTGAACTTAAATTACAAAAGCGAATCTTTGTCTCTCGTGAACGATTGTTGATATGCGCTTGTGCGCTCACCTCTAATGACAAACCCATCAACTGTTACAAAAGCTTGGATGTGCTCTACTGGTAAAAAAAGCAAGGTACGCGTCATTCAGCTGGAAAACAATTGAGCAGATCCTGATTGCTAGTTGAAATTGTTCGTGGCTCAATCGTTTTCTTTCATGTGGATATGTCAGAAAGATTTATCGTTAGTTGAGGAGTTTTCGTTCAATTAAATTGTTTGTAAGCGGGCAGCACTTAACTCACCCATCTAGTCTGAAAATATTTAACGTCGCAAATGCTGCATGAAGCCATTTCGATCACATTATGCACATGCAAAATCTTCCTTTCCCATAATGTTCAACTTTTTAATAGAAACAAAGCTGCTTTCTTTGTGAATAGTAAACGGATATCTCACAGCTCAAAAAATTTGATAAGGCAAATTTTTCTATTTTGTTTACTCCTAACGGGTTGTCTGCAGCTGAACCGATTCAAGTACAGTGAAAGACAAAACCAATTATTACAAACGCTGTTTTCATTTATAGACGCGCCACACATATATGTTACGCGATGCTGAGGGTGTCACTTGAAAACAACAGCTGAAATGCGAATAAATTCCTTTCAAAAACTTCCGCAAAGTCACTGCGCATTGTCAAGTCTAAAACGAAAAATTTCAAGATTTTATGTCGTATGCATTACACGGAGGTGAATCACAACCGTTTAAAGTGTTTGTTGGACTCCGACAAGGGTGTGTGCTGTCACCACTACTCTTTATAGTCTATATCAGGGTTTGACAACCGCGGCCCTCGGCTCCCTCGGGGGCCACGAAGCGGTTCTCCGGGAGCCATGAGCAGAGGTTTTTGCAAATAGCTCTGCCGTGATATTGCAAAACCCAAGTGTAAAAGCTAAACTTAAAGGTATTTCTATTGATGAGCAGGGGGCCACAAGTGTGGAGAGTCTTTGGAAGGGGGCCACAAACCATGAAAGGTTGAGAACCACTGGTCTATATAAATTGGACACAGGCACAGCCGAGTCTACGAGGGTTTCACTGTTGGAAACTTCAGGATCAACCGTTTGCTTTTCGTAAACCAATTGGTGCTGCTTGCATCCTCTGAACAGGATCTCCAACATGCACTTGATCGTTTTTTTGCTGCGTGCAACCAAGCGGGAATGAAACCTAGCTCTAAAAGACCGACGTATTGTGTCTCTCCAGAAACCCAAGCCAGTGTACGCTGCAAGCAAGCGGAAACACGCTGCAACAGTTTCATTCACAGAAAAACATTTCAGCAATGTTGTTTTCTAAAAAATTCACATATCAATTTTAATTTTTTGAAAACGCACGTGATTAGGACGAAAACCATCTTGGTACTAGTCTATGCGGTTTCCATGTAATTTGTCAGAGAGTGAAAGATTGTTTCATCATTAGGCTTGTGCTTCCTAGATCAGCTAATCTGTTCCCCTCCATGAGCAAGTTATGACATGCGCTATTATGTTTCACAATATTGCTATTCGGTGTAGACTGCTTGGCTCGACCAAGTCTAGTTCTCACATTACGATTGCATGAAGCGACCACACAAAGTAGTGGAAAATATGCCACTCTGTTGACGTCTTTGTGGCAACATGACACCTGCGGGATGCAGACTGACGTTTCCTTCATCGAATGAATGCCAGAATGGATGCTAAACTTGTTATGAAGAGTTCACCCAAGTCGACTTCAAAGACCTTGCAAACGTTTTCAACGATTTGTAGCATTCGTGCATTACATTCCTGTCTATGTCTGTTAAATTAAAATTAAATTTGATGTATAGGAGTCTTCAGTAGATTTATGGACAGTGTTGATGAAACGCATCTTGCTATGACGATCCTGAGCAACTTCAACTAAACATTGTGGTTATATCAAGCATGTTCTATTCTATGCAGCTTTGCAACCTCCGAGCAACGTTAGTATCTACTCTGCGAACATGAACCACACCTTATCATGGAAGCACTGGACGGAGAATAACAACAGCAATTTCATGTTTGAAGTTCAATACTACGAGTGAGTGAATGTTGTTTTTGAAGATCTTGTAGCTGGTTTGCATAAAATGACTTGACTTTGACTCGAACGATTTCTGTTATTATTTCATTCATTACACTCACTCCTTGTCTTTCAGAAAAATTCCCAATGCGTTACTAGAGATTTGAACCAGAGGATACACATAGCTGAAAAAGGCCCACTTGCCAACACTCAGAAAAAAATTGAGAAATGGTGGTGAATCAGCAGGGTTGTCCATGGGACATATTTATCTGTCCCGTTCCCATATCAATTTATGCCTGTCCCATCCAATCCCATCCCATGGGACGTTTCCCATGGGATTCCCATAGGAATGACATTCCCATGGACAAGCCTAGGGTTGTCCATGGGACATATTTATCTGTCCCATTCCCATCCCATAGCAATTTATGCCTGTCGCATCCCATGGGACGTTTCCCATGGAATTCCTATAGGAATGACATTCCCATGGACAAGCCTGTGAATCAGGATGTGAATGGCTGTAGTGAAATCCAAAATCACCGGAAAATACTCCGAAAAACGCAGAAAAACAACCACTTAGTGAAAGCCAAAAAATAGTAAAACCGAAATCTAAGCTAAGTGGGGTCCGGTTTTTACATTTAGCTTGCCAGGGGGACAATTCGCTCTTCATAGTCACCCCTCGTCAATTACGCCAATGATGCGTAAATGTGCTTGATTATGCCTTTGCACAGCATAACTTATAATTGCCCTGTATCCACTAGAGGTGAACATGGACAGGATCAGGATTGGATATCCTGCAGGATACTTGCGATTTTTTTGGATCAGGATTGGATTTGGATATTTATTTTTGAAAAAAATTGGATCAGGACAGGATAAGGATATTTGTTTGATTTCTACAACGAAATTTTCCTGAGAATGATTCAAGATGTCACAAATGATGGTGCTGTGGTTTTCGGATGATTTTTTATATTTAAAAAAATGTTGTTTTCTTATGATTTTTATTGTGATTATATTCACAAAAAAATCAAAATGATTTTGTCATTATGTGCTGCACTCATCACAATCGATGATAATAATTCGCGTTACTTAATCGTAAATATTTTCCGGCGAGGTGGAAGTAGTAAGCTGCTCTTATATTGCTGGTATGCTGCTTTGTTTTGATGTGCTGAGGCATATGCGTGTGTTGTGTAGGCTAATATAGCCTATTTCATGGGTAGTCAACTTGTCTTCGACTGGGATCGACTAGAAAATTTCCTGATAACTCGCGATCGACCAGTTGGTATTATAGTCACAAATGCAAAATGCCAAAGTTGAGTATCACATGTGCAAATGCAATGCACCATCGCCTTAGTAAGTGATGCACAGACAGAAGGCAAAATGTCTGTTACACCTAAATCGTGATTGCCACGCAATAACAGAAAAACGTATTACAATACCTTACCTTCACTGCATCTGCCGAGCTAGCCTGCGGTCAGCCATCACAAGAGGCACCAAAGAATATACGTGACCAACCAATTGATGGATAATTTTTATGTACTTTCTGGAATATTGATTGAAAAATGTTCTTTTTAGGCAGCTTGTCAGTTCAATGCAAAAGCAGATGCAATCGACCAAGCGACACTCAGCGATCAAGCGGTTGATGCGATCAACCTGTTGGCCACCCCTGGTCTATTTCAGTGTATAAGCTGCATTTCTTTTGGTTAGAATTTTGAACATTCTACCCCAGGTTTTATGCAATCAACCTTTGCTAAAAGACAGTTTGAGTTTGTAGTTTTTGTAAGCTACATGGTTTCACTATATTTTATACTGGGATCTCCTCTCAGTGTTACAAAATATATTTTCTTTATTTTATCAATTGGTTGAATGCTGGAGCTCTTTTGCAATTAGCTGATGCAGGTGGAATTGGTCACATGACAAGGACTATATCCTTGTATTAGCGGATCTTCTTTGCCATATAACCAAAAACCCTAACCCAAATTGTAAACCTGTGTCTGGTTTTCAAAACTTATTAGAAAAGTGCTGCAGCTTACATCAAAAATTTTTACCATAAAAAGAGTCGTCTCTATCAGCCCAGCCTAAACAACAATGCTGAGGGCTGAAACGACGACCACTCGCACAGCAGGAATTCCTTTTAGGCCAGGTTCAACGTACTAACTGCTAGTGCCACAAACTCAGTCTTATACAAGTGGTGGAAAAAAATCCAGCAGTTCAAATGGAAAAATGACCATAACAGAGCTATACCTCTGGCAGCAAAATATACACTAATTTTCTGTTTTTACAATTGAAAGTGCACAACATGTGATGTTATTTTTATGGATTAGGTCACAAAATGACAGGGTGTTTTTGTTTGGGAGTGGCTAGAGGTCCGCTGGCAGTGACACAGAATAAAACGCTGAGTTTGTCACATTAGCAACACTGTCATGGTAGTCAGGTAGATGTGTCTTACTGTGTGAATGGTGTTCGTGCTGACTCTTGCCATAATCGGGCACAATTTGTTTCGGTTGTAGTGGTTGCACTTTTCATGGTACCGAGTTTTATTTACTTTTTTCAAAAGCTTCCAAACTTTTGTGGTCAGATATGTGGTTTAGGTCTAGTAAGTGTTAGGTTTACTAAGTTTCTAGCAAGTGTAGTCCAGCCTACTGCACACTTGTAATGGATTAGTGTCATGTTACAAGCGATGGATGAATAAGTTTTCAAAAATGAAGGTCCACTGGTGGACCTACAACCACTGCCTGCTTGTTTCGTATTTAACCAGTGTCGCATTTGGATACGGATGGATATCGGATACTAAATTTCAGAAATTTTCGGATAAGGATCGGATATGGATATTCAAAAAATTTATCGGATATGGATCAGGAATTAAAAAATCAATATCCGCTCACCTCTGGTATTCACTCCTACATATTTTCCAACATACTGTATTTTGTTCAGTTCAGTTTCATTTGTACTCGCTCTTGCACACCATTCCGAGTGTCACGAGTGGTCTGCGGCGCCCTCCGCTTGCTTGCGCCTACAAGTATCGCTTTTCATGTTTTCCGGTATGACCCGACCGGGAATCGAACGCAGCCTAGCTTTAGTGACGCATGCTCAACCAAATGTACCACTTTGTCGCCTTAACATATTTTACATAATTTGCACAATTCAAAATATTATAAATTAATAAAAACAACAAAATCATAAAAGCGACCTACGTCAGTGAGGGAGTGTCTTATAAAAGAAATATTCAGATGTTTAAAATATCTTTTGCAGTGACTTCTATCCAGAATGGCAAGACGTGCCAGGGTGCAAGAAAATCCAGCAAAACTCATGCGATGTTTTCGAAGCCATCCACGACTTGAGCGACATGTATTGCCCGGATTTCACGAACATTGGAAGTTACCTGTTCAGAGTTCGAACGTGCGATGTTGCGAGGATCACTTGCAGCAAGTGGACTAAAACCACCAAGCAATTCGTGCTACCTGAAGATGGCAAGATACAAATTATTGCTTGTAACAAGCTCTGTTGCCATAAACATTACTGAAGTTGTTATCAGTTTGCGTTGACACAGAGTGAAAATCACAATATTTTATCTTGATTTTATTACGTGTATTCACCGTAAGAAATTAATTTCTTGCACATTTGTCCAACGACGGAAAAAGCTTTTATTGTTTCAAAAGAAAAAAAGTTCCGAAGTAAAAATTCTTTTTCGTAGGAATAAATCGGAGAAATGAATGAGCATCTTACCAAATATAATATGACTCAACCAATTCTCTCCAGGTGAAATCGAACCTCCAGCTTTTGCTGTTCTCGGTGTTTTCTACAAGACCCAGTTGCGGATTAAAAATAAACCGCATTTTGTGGGGAAATCAAATAAGTCCCTTAACTGCTACTTCAACGGAGACTTGCAATACGCCATAAAGTACTGGGGAATGAAGGATAATTCCCAGGCTTTAAGGGTAAGAAAGCTATTTGTCATTTACAAGAGCATGCCTTTCGAACTTTTGCTGATTTCGAAAACAAAGTGTACAATGACTTTAGATGAAAACAGAAGAAAACATCACAAGGAAGGGTCACTTCACACCTAATTTGTTCGTAAGCTATTCAGATATTTTCAAAAGCTTTCCACACACGCTTTTTGATAATAAATTCATCCTTTGCTGTATTAACTAAGACCATCAGTGATACTTATACCAAACAAAGTTAAGCTTTTCAATTGGTGATTTTTTTACTTTTGTTATATTTGCCGACGCTTCATGCGCCTTTTCAAGTAAGATTCCTCAGAGCAATATTCTGTGGTCACATCCCAACATGATATTTCGTAGACTGCACCTCGACCTTTGTTGGATGGCAGGATATTGTTTCGTTCATGTAGCATCACTCTTGTAGAATTGAAAAATATCCCTATATGGCGGGGCTCGGCATCTTTTTTTAATAAAAGAGCCATTCTGCTTCATTGTATGCGGTGAGGAGTCACAAAACGTTGACACCGTTTTATTTTTCATGCGACTTCATATGGACATCAGCTAAGTTGTACTCAACTTTATTCTAATAGTAATCATAATGCAAATGCGAATTTAAATTCGAAGTTTTGACAAAAGCAGAAAGTGCCACTTCAGAGGAGCCGCAGGTTGCCGACCTCTGGTGTATACGAGACTACACGTTTATCGCAAATTAACTTCAAATGTAAAGACTGATTTTTGTCGTGTTGTTCTTTCTTTTAAACCTGGTGGAACTGCCAAGCAAAAAGAAAACACGTGTTAAAATGTTGCCCTAAGAAAACCTATTTCAGTATTTGATATGAAAAGTTGACAAACAAAGAAAATAAAGAAATTACCAGAATAACTTGTATGAAATTAGAGTTTGGTGGTAGCTGCTACGAATCAACATGAGTAGTGGAAAAAACAGCAATATTATCAGTTTTTTTCAAGGTGTTTTAGGGACCCGATTCGGGTCTCTAGAATTGAAAATCGGGTCTCTAGAATCAAAACACCTGAAATTTAGTCGGAAAGCTTTTGGGTTTCTGCAGGTCCATACCAGGTACCTAACATTTTCCTTTAAAAAAACTGATATTGTTTATATGTCGAAACTTCAGGTCGTTTTCGAGGCTCTTCTAGCTTCTTATTTGAAGTTCACGAGCAAACGTGAAAACTCAGTGCTTTAATGAACGATTCAAGCAACAAAAATTCCCATCAACTGCTTCTTTTACTGATAAAAGCAGTCATAACGCATCATTAGAAATTAACACGAAGTACACTTTCCGCAATTCCTTTCTGAAAATTATACATTTTAAACGAAATTTCTTTGCATACTGCAAGCAACACTGCATGATTCATGATTTTTTAATCTGCCTTTCCTTTTGAGTAAAATGAAACAGACTCCATTTAAAAGCCCAATTCCTCCATCATGGATATTTTCTAATTAAAAAACATATTCTTCGGATGTGTATTGTTAAGTATTTAAGCTTTTCGCATTCTTTTATGCAACAACAGGTTCAGCCATCATCACTATAAAAATAAATTTTTTTTTTTCAACAGGAAAGAGTGGCTAGCTTCAATATGACTTTAATCACTCTACCCTTGTTCAAAGAACCAACCACCGGGGTTTCTATGTGTGTAAAAATGAAGATTGTTGATCGGCTAACCTCAGCCACTTCTAGTAAATGGAAAACTCTCTGCAAAACAGTTTTCAAGGCCTCAGGTTTGCTAGTGATTTCCTAAATTTATACAAATTGCTAGTTTAGAATGTGTTTGTCTTCATGTACTATAGTCATTCTTAAACTTGTGTTTGAGTTACCTGCATGGTTAAGAGAAATATTACAACAATTGTTTTGAAAAGTTTTTTCTTCAGTTCTATGCAGCAAGTCAGGAGTTATTTAGTTTTCAGCAAAAACTGTTTCCATTAATTTCATGATACGAACTTAAAGTAAATTGAAGACCTTACTTCCATGTTGCTGAACTTTTGAATAATAGAAATGTTTTGAGCTTCACGAATGAAATTTTAAAACATTAAGACGTATTAAGACATAAAGCAAAAAATGGAAAAATCTTATTGAAACTTGACGTAGATATTGATCAAAGATACTCAACAATTTTAGCAAATGTCCTGTTAGAACAGTTTAATAATTTCTGAGGTTCAGTGAAATATTTTTACATGAAACCATGTAAATTAACCTACCAAAAATGTAGTACCAGGTATTGAAATGCACCCGTATGAAGATTTTTTAGTTAAAATGTAATGGAACTTGAATTTTTTTATTAAAAAAATGAAATAATTTAGTTACAAAATTTTCTGTTTTTTGTAAATGCTTGCAACTTTAGCAGTCGCAATTCCAAATTTGCTGCAACATCTTGTCGCGCAATTTAAAACTACTGACATTGGCTGTAGATGACACGAGGCTGCTTTTCCCCAGCCAATACTTTGGTAATGCACTCGTGATCGTGAATGTAAAATTTGAATACTGCACAAAACAACAGTTTACATTTCTCGTTCCACGTTTGTTTCTCGTCTAGAATTTCGCGAAGACACTTGTAACTCAAATATTTTGCAAGAAGTTTGCAGTTTACTGTTATTTTTAGAAAATATGTGTTAATGCAGGGGTGCAAAAATGCTGTCGCGCGTCACGCGACCTAAATCTTGGAGTGCGCGAACGGGATTTGCAGCAAGGTATATCAAAGCTAATGTATAGCATCACGCGGTACCAAAGCTAATGTATAGCAGTGCCTAGTTTATACTTTTAAGTGCAATATTATGGCAAAGCTAGTGTATGCTACTAAATATTTCCGCGCGCTGCTAAAATTCACAGAAAATTTTGCACGCCTGTGCTAACGTGTTTGTTTGTTATTGACAAATGCTCTGTTTTAGGAATATTTTGTGAGTTTGCTTGCAGTTAGGCAATCAATACTTTAGCAATATCACCTATGAATAGCAGAATAACAGAAGATGTCGAGCTTTGGGGGGGGCTTGGGAGGACTTCAGAAGCAATTGTGATTGTATTTGTGATTATAGACGATTTAGTCTTTTTCATCTGGACGCACGGAGTTCTGTTGCATAGGTACGATTGCATCAAACATTTCTTATTCTGTAGTTCTCAAGTTTTGCCAGCAATTATGGAATGATTTACTGGGTCAAAAACTATTCATAGGTTTAAGCAAATCGCATTAGATAGATAGATAGATAGATAGATAGATAGATAGATAGATAGATAGATAGATAGATAGATAGATAGATAGATAGATAGATAGATAGATAGATAGATAGATAGATAGATAGATAGATAGATAGATAGATTTATTTGGCGGTACTGAATTAATTGCGATAAATGTACTCGCTAAAACAGAAGAAAACGCCGGGGCACCGAAAAAACACAGAGGTTATCTAGTCAGGTGCCCCAT
>Ga0210059_1007968_pt1 | contig 16800 bp, 7 predicted proteins | sample Ectturendosymbi2_FD_188042 | JGI IMG/M metagenome (GOLD analysis project Ga0210059, IMG submission 188042) | Ecteinascidia turbinata endosymbiont from Florida, USA - Sample 2 (SPAdes) (version 2) | ecosystem: Host-associated > Tunicates > Ascidians > Unclassified | place: Key West, Florida...
CAAATTAACAAGCAAAAAGTATGCGAAAACACTTAATCTCCTTGCGAAGGTAATAAAGTTTTTGTAAAATATCAAGCTCAAGGGGGGGTTTAACCCCAACCCTCCCCCCTTGCGTACGCCCTTGTGTGTCAAGGAAATTGTTTACACATTAGCCCAGGGTAAGCGCGTACGTGAGAAACAGCTCATAAGAACTGATGCATTGGAGATAACAAGCAATCAGACGATGGCATCACAACCTGCAGAAATCTTTCATCATCAAACAGAAGTTTCATGCAATGAGTAAAAATGAAAGCTTGTGAAAAGCATCATGCATTTAGCATTTTATCTGGGCGGAAATCATCCTCGTTAAAGATGTACATCGCTTAAAAAGAGTTAAATAGTTTTTTACTTCTTAATTTTATTTACTTGTTTGGCTCAGACACATGGTCCATATCACAGAGGTTAGTGAAAGAATACAAGGATACAAAAATTCTTAGACACAAAACATCGCAAGGGAGATGTGACTTGATTCGCACAGACAATAATTTAAGACGAACAAACATTGAAACAACGCACCAGTAACTACTGCATGCGGTCATTCTTAAACAGAAGGGTTAAAAGGAAGGAGAAAATGCAGATTCGAAAAAGGCATCAGATAATCTAAATGAGCTGATAAAAAAATTAGGTGAAGATGTACATCGTTGAACAAAAGCATACAAATCGTTCCTTATCAAGGCGTCAAATGTTCTGACAAAATAGGTAACTTGATGTGAGCGAAAACTTTCATTCCGTGGAATGTAATGCAAAATGCGGTATATGCGTTATTGTTGACAACTGGGATGCGCTAATACCAGACTGTGTGTACTGGCACCATAGTTGGCAGACGTACATTGGAATACAATAGGCACGATACAGGGTGAGATTTAAACTGAACAAAGGTGCCACTGAGTTTGTTTGGCGCCTAATAAAGCATGAGCGTACGCAGAAATTTTTGCAATGCAAATGAACGTTTATAAAACGCTTTACGCTTTCTACATCACAAAGAAAATGCACCCTGTTACGGCAACAGTCAGGCCCGCAACCAACGGGAAGCAACCGGGCAATTGCCCCCCAAATTTTTCAAAAATATGTTTATTTGTTAGGTGCAACAAGTTACAATCATTTTGTCCCACAAAAAATAGCACAAAAATAGGTTGCAATAATTTTTCGCCCACCCGAAAATATCAGCTGGTTTCGACATGACCTTTTCGTTATTGCCGCCCGCATTACGTTTGCTACCAACAGTAACAAGACTGCACTTCGTTGGCAGCAGTAACCAGGTATATTAAGATAGTTTACACGATTGGCTATCTGCAGATTTTTAAAGCAGAGTTGCCAACTTGGTTTTGTTGAAGCCAGATGTTGAAGTTCTGGCTTTTTTGAGGTGCTTGTTTTTTTTCAAAAATCCCCAAAAAACAGACAAAATCAGGCTTTTTTCAGTTGGAGACTTGTCCCTGAAAAACTATTGTCAGAGCTGCATATTCAACATTACAAATTTCTTCTGACGAGGGTCAATGGCCACGCAGGGTGCGAACTCCTCCTCTTCCATGTAGACTTTGGTTCCGAATTCCTGTCTGAAACTTATTAATGTTTATCCCAAAGACATACACATGAGATAGAAGAGCAGCATAGAAAGCGTATTTTGTTGATTGAGGAAACGAGGTATTTTCAGGCAATATACCTTTAGACCAGGGGTTCCCAACCTTTCTTTTACCGTGTACCCCTTCAGCATTCCGATAGATGAAAACGTACCCCTTCAGCATTTCGACAGATGAACATGTATCCCTAAAAATTTCTTATGACAAAATATTTTATCATGATTGTTCATAGATATATTTAACAATAAACATGTAAGGATATTTGAAAATCTTATTCACTGATATATTTAAAAATATTAGGAAATAAAGAATATGTAAATTCATTTTTCTATTGCTAACCGTAAATGTACCCCTTCGGATAGGCAAATGTACCCCTGGTGGGACATGTCCCCAGGTTGGGAACCCCTGCTCTAGACATACAGTAGTAAAATTTAGGTCGGTGTGAGAAAGTACAAAAATGCTGCAGGAAAAATCACTATTGATAAGGTTGCAATGTACGAGTACGCACTATCATGCTTGGCATGACCAGTTTCAAATACCAATGGAACAAATTTTCTCAACTATAACTTTAACAAAATCAGCGTTAGGGAATAGAATGCAGTTTAGGATGCTAGTCAGATGCATTGTTACGTATGAAAACGAATCTCAATTTTGAAAAAATAATGTTGCAAAGATTTTACTGTTACTCTAAATATGCTCGATTTATTTAATGAGAAACAAATGTATGAAAATGTAACCAGGGAGTAAAAAATGCTTTTAAAGATTTGGAATTGCATTACATCGATGACTCTGACAAGTTGTAATACAGTCAAAGGCGGATCCAGGGGAGGCTAAGGGGTCTAAAGCCCCCCTCTGATTTTTTAAGGTACGTTTTTTGATCGATGGTTCCCGACACAGAAATGCCAATTGGGGTAAGTTTTTGTATAGCCTTAAATACACCATTTCTTGCACAGGGATAGGGACGAAAATATTAAATGCAAGGCTTATTTTGCTGAATTTGGGCAGTCCGAATGTGCATATTTCACTATAAATGAAATTTATAATAAACAAATTTTTATATAAAAAATATGGTTCCAATGTTATATCGATACGTAAGTGTTTACGAATAGTATTACATTACATATACGTTAAATAAGACGCACATCCATAGGCGTAGCCACGGGAGGCCAGGGAGCCATAGCCCCTCCAAATTTTTAGAATATCTAGTCATTTTGTGCTTTAAGAGGCAGTATCTCAAACAAAATAGTGTTGCTCAACTAAAATCAACCATTTTGACCCACCCCAAATTTTGGGCTGGCCATGTCACTGCGCACGTAAGTATTTGGTTCTTGCTTTATTTGGGTAAGATTGGGCTTCTTGTGGACAAAAGACGAATAAGCAGCAGATTTAAAACCGTCGCTAGAACGTTTTCAATAGGGGGGGCTTTGCGTTTGTGCGGGGGATTTGACATTCTAAAAATTGACAAAACCTCCACTGATTTAAAGTGTTTCATGTTTCAATTTGGGGGACTTGGAGCTTTGTTTGGGGAGCTAAGCTCATCAAAGCCACCCCCCGTGGCGACGGGACTGAGCAGACTGTGGACAAAAGTTGAATAAGCTGCAGATCATACTATTTTTTCTTACAAGCTTTTATGAATGAGTGCAGTTCATGTTATTACTGTAGCTAAGTGAAGGCATTAAAACTACGCTACAACGAACTTGCAATGCAGTTATCTAAGGCTTGGTTAGAGCGCTCAGTGACAGCGTAAATTCCAAAACACCAAACCTAACCATAAAACGTCGCCTACTTGTCAGGTAGGTTTAAAATGAAGCGCGCTAGATTAGCTGTAGGCTATATGCTAAAGATAACTACTGATTAGCATCAGACCTGCCAGCAAGGGTGTTGTGGGGTGGGAACGCGTGGCAACGCGTGGCAACGGTCTTCCCACACCTTTTTGCACTATAGTATCGTTACTTGAAGATTTAGATTTTTCATTTCAATTTCTACGTGTAGCGCCTGGAGCAGCATAAATAAATAAATGACAATTTATCTCGTGTATAGCACCGCAGCACTAAAGTGAAACAGGAAGATCCTGTGTGGAAATTCTTGTAGGCGAATCAGTTTTCCTTTATGTTTGGTGTGGGAACGGCGTTCCACACCTCTTTTTTAGCAATACACCCCTGCCTGCCAGCAACAATTTTTGGACAAAAGTTCAGCTCAGCACGAAATCAGACGCTTTTTTATCGACCATTACTCTTCTGTCTCTAATAATTTTTTTCAACCTACCGTACGGTATTTCAAAAATTGCGTTACCGCGATATAGTCGCGTTTCGTACAAAAATTTAAATGGATGAAAATTTGGTCACTGACTAACTGCAAATTTCACGTTTTCCGCTGTGACATGGAAAAATATTGTCTGCAGTGGCGTAGCTAGAGTGTGGGGTGCCCGGGGCGGCCCTTGAGTTTGGCGCCCCCGAAGCCCATAAAAATACATACTGCACATTGACTGGCTCTTAAAGCTGTGTATATACATTAACTAGTTTGTGCACCATTATTATATTGCAGTACTCTCACATACTCAAACAGGGTCGCAACCAGGGAAAAATTTCGGGGGAGGGCAAAGTTACTTTTAGCAACGATTATGACGTCATCGATGTGCAGTTAACCATGATGCGACTTTTTTGCTATGATCAGCTTACCAACATTGGTGGAGGAACCTTTTCAATAGTGGGGGGCATGGGCGTCCGAGTGTGGGGACAAAATGGGCATTTGCTGCCCCTGGTAATTGGCATACGAACGAAATATGTCTAAAAAACGGATGGTTTCACTTCACAACTAACGCCTCAAGCTTGTCTCTGGTTCTGTGCTGGGAGTTTGCGGAAGCATGGTACATTGATTGGTTAATGGTTTTATCAGTTTTTTTAAGGAAAATGTTAGGTACCCGGTGTGGACCTGTACTGACCCGATTTCTCTGATTCTAGGGACCCGATGATACTTTTCTCTGATTGTAGGAACCCGATTTTCAATTCTAGGGACCCGAATCGGGTCCCTAAAACACCTTTAAAAAAAACCTGGTTGTATCCAATATGACGCAGTACACATGTATGCGAAAAAAGTGTCTTGAGAAGTTTACGTAGAGATAACACAGTCTCGAGAAATAACTTTTCATGTGAAGTACGTGAATGCCATCATGTTTGCAAAAATTTCGCGGGGGGCAATTGCCCGGTTTGTCCGGTCCTGGTTGGGGCCCTGCGCCCAAATATGGTATGCTTTAATTACACACCAGAAAACTCAAACATTGTAAGTAACAGTTAAACAAAAAGCAAAAATTACACATAGGGAAAAACAGTAAAAAAGTGTACAAAATTAGGACCATTTTTATTTCTGAAATGAAAACCACAATTTTCTACACAGTAATTTTTCTTGCCTTTTTGTTGGCAAATTCTTCAGTGGCAATGTCAAAATTAATTCTGTCTGTCAATTGTTGCTCTATAGACAGTATGGCAAGATTTCTCAACTGCAAGGTGCTCATACTAGATCTTAAGTAATTCTTGATCAGTTGTATTTCGAAAAACCCCTCTCACAGGTAGCAACACTAATGGCAATTGTGAGGAAAATCCGCAGCTTTATTACTATACTTGGAACAGAGTTTCCAAGGTTATACTTTTGAATAAACTGTAAAAGTTCAAGCGGGCCTTCTGCTGTGAATTGTACATCGGCAACATCGTATAACTGTGATGCAACAATAACGTTCTTTTTAATCGCACAACAATGAACAACAAGCAACGCAACAACTATCAATTTTCTTTTTCGGCTATTAACTGCACTCAGCCTCCTGCACAACTAACTCAGGGGTTACCAAACTGGGTTACATGTACCCCAAGGGGTACATTTGCCAATCTGAAGGAGTACATTTAAGGTTAGCAATAGAAGGGAAAGGGTATGTTTATATATTTTTCATTTCGAAGTATTTATAAATAAATAAGTCAAAATTATTTTCAAAATTCATCATACGCTTGTTGGTAAATATACTGTATTTTTGTTATTTTCCTCAATCTTTTTGTCATAAAATTTTCAGGGGTCCATCCTTATCTGCCTAAATGCTGAAGGGGTACATGGCCAGAGAAAGTTTGGGAACCTCTGAACTAACTAGCCTACTTGGAATCTGAATGCAACACGGTGATCCAAAAATTGTCATAATGGCGCATCAACATACTGAGCAAGAAATAATTTCCCCTAAAAAATCGAGGAACACTCATAACCCTTAAAACTCACATAAACCCACTACACCTTTTGCGGAAAACTAAGGTTCCACGGAACCCTTGTTGAAGAATACTGAGCTAGATTTTATTTATCCACCCACACGGAAATCCATTTTGACGAGCACAAATCCAAGTACGCATTTACTAGATTTACACAGAAATACTTTTTAGACTCAACAATGAGCTTTTACTCGCAGGTACAAAACTTAAGAGCACTTACAAAGCCAAAAGCTTAAGAACGTTCTTCCACTACGAGTAGTGTCCCGGCATTAAAACCACTTTTATTTCAATACAGCCTTTGCAGGTTTATAGCCCATAGTGCCGCCCCCTTAAAAGTGCCGCCAGGGGTGGACCGCCCCCCCTTAGCTACGCCACTGATTGTCTGATCATTTTCAATGCCCTTGTGATGCAACAAACACCTTCCAGGGCAAGGTGCCAGCATAAATATTGCTTTCGAGTTTTTTGGTATCTTTGTCTCTACGCATACCCCAAACGCTTTTTTGGGGGAGGGAAAGTCGTGCTTGTTTTCGAAATAATATACCTTTTTTCGACCATCAAGTTATTTTCTATGGTCAAATGTCTTCGATCATCGAGAGCATTTTGTTTTAAACTTGCAAAATCTCATGAAGATCACCAACGTTCGCAAAGAGAGCAATTACGAACCTTAGTGACGTTTCAAGGCGTCGCTTATGTCTCCAGTAACCAGCGCTCGCATGTGGTTTGACTGACGGTTGCCTCACAATGCTTTCAGATGGCCAGGGTTGCGAATTTCTCCCTTAGTTCTCATTCTATAGTTGAGTCTTAATGGACGAGAATCCAACATTCACAATGCATGCAACTGCGCATGCTTTTAGAGCAGCGGTGAACCTTAAAGCCCTTTAACGCCTGCGCTGGCCACTACAGTGGCCTGTAAACCTTTGATCAGCCATAACTCCTGAACAGATCGGGCTAGAGAGCCAGTGAAAACATCCTGGATCCACGAGACAGCAAGGAATCGAATGAGAATAACAAAAACATACCTTTACATTTGAAAGTTTTTAGAAAAATCCATATATTTGTGCATTTGCCGTACTAAATTTTTGGCAAAATTTCGAGAAAATCTAAAAACTCTTTCCCCACATCTCGTTTAGCCGTACCGATCCGGTTTTTGCGCTTCGCCAACCGCCGGAATACTCAAAAACAGGATCCTTTCGAAAAAGTCGGATCGGGCGGTTTTGGGAGGTAAATCATGAGGTCCAAAAGTGTAGGTCAGAAAACTTGACTTCTAGATCACGGTTTGGAGTCCAGAGAACACAATACAGGGGTTAGTGACTTGTTGAGTGGCTAAAAATGATCTAGTAGCTATTCTGAAGCGTTAGAGACCTTGATTAGCCTGCTAGTGTAAGGGGTTGGGGAGTTAGGACCAAAAATCGACCCTGAAAAGTCATCAGCCACCTAGCGGATATTTTGATTTTTCTCCCAAATAAAATTTTTCTGTTAATATTTTGGCTTGAAATTTGGTAGGATGTTGTAAGACACCCAAACACACCTTTTCTGCAAGTTTCGTGGGGTTGGTGGGTGCTGGCTGGCAGAAGTGGCTTGTACCTCAAAATACCCCAAAATCTGAGGTTTTTGCCCCCTTTGACCCCCACCAAAAGAAGTATCAACTCTTTTGATGATCATTACATAGGTAAGGTCTTCAGAAATATTTTTATGTATAAAGCTTGTTTGCAACGAGTTTTGTTTAGGCTCTGTAGCCTACTGCATGGAAGCAATTAGGCTTTGTAGCCTACGCGAAAAAGTTTTTTTTCCCCGGAAATGACATCACAGTGAATTCACAGGTGGGTGCGACCTATCGCAAGATGTGCGGTGTTGTCATACGGATCCAATGATACCTTCGACGACTTTCTAGCTCAATCCGTTCGGAAGTTATGATCGCTCATAGGTTTACCGCCCACTGTAGTGGCCGGTGCGGGCAAAGAAAATTCCCCATGAAAGCAAGCGCTCCATTCGCATTTTTTGAAACCGTATTCAGATGGAGTTGTATTCGAGTTTGCGAAAAGGTAGCAGGCTGCTTTCTGTCATCCTTTACACCTTTTGCCGACTTGGGGTATCATACAATATCATTATTATTGTGAAATGCAGACAATTGGGCCTGAATTGGACTTGAACTATCCACAACTACGTTTGCGGTGCTCACATTAGTCTGTGCGACTCGAACCTCACTTCACAAAATTTAGTCTGGATTGTTTTCTACACTTTGGCTATCTGAAATGCTTTTTCTTTTCATAAACTACTTCAGAGGTCACCAACCCGGTGCCCGCAGGTACCAAGTCGCCCGCATGGACCACGTGGGTCGCCCGCGGGCTTGTTCTGACAATAGCATAAACATAATCAGAAGGTCAACGAAATCTCAATAAAGTAAAATTTTTTCTGCCCTTTTTAAAGTTTATGAAACGTCCACAAACCAAATTTCACGCTCATACCATGAGGGAATCCCAAGTAATTAAGTCAAAAAAGTCAAAATTAATCATTAGGTCACAGTTTTTACTCTTTATCGGTATTTTATTGAAACTACAACAACAGATATCGATATGCTTTTGCAAGTGTTGTTGCAATTCTGTAATAGTAATGGGTATGTGTTTTCGGACGTAACGATGTTGTTTTGCCCACTACTGGACGATTGAATGTTATGTAGGTTAGGCGTGGTAAGGCAAGAAACGACGTCTTACAGCACATGGTTTAGTAAAAGCTCAATCCATTGTGCATTTTGTGTTTCAAGTTCAACTTCATGGTGTTCTCAGGTATGACGTTATTTTAGTTATTAATGTACTTATCAATACAAAATAAATTGCTGAAAAAGTTGAATCTAGATTTTATCATAACTTTGTGCGAACTTAACTGGGATGCGAACTTAACTAGGATATTACTGTACATATGTGTTTGCCAGCTCAGTCTAAAAAGCTTTTAGCATTTTATTAAAGATATAAAAATTTTGTTCGAAACCTTACGTTCTCGAATTTTGCTCGTCGGAGCATTATTATGACGTAATAATGTATGACAATCAAAGCGCTGTGAAGAAACCTTAAACGGTACGCTATGCAATTTAGCTTGATATTTGTTAGGCTAAGGTTAGGTTGTTGTAAGTGCTGTTTGTATTATGTATTGAAGTCAGTTTCTAGTTCAACAAAGGTGTTAGGCTAGCTGATATTAATAACTATAGTGTGACTAACTGTATCTGTTTGTATCTGCTGCTGATCTGAAAATTGATACTGTTGAGAAGTATGGCTGCACCAGCAACCAAGGGTGATATCAAAACCATCTTTGAAAAGGTCGACAAGATTTCCCGATCTCTTGTGGACAACAGTTCCTCGCTAGCTCAACTCACTGAAGAGATAAGGGAGCTGAAGAAGAGCCAGCAATTCTTGTCAGAGCAGTAAGAAGATGTGAAGGAAAAACCACAGTGGAAGGACAAAGGGTTGAAAGACTTGCAGACTGAAAACCGTAGCCTGAAAGAACATGTCCAGAAGCTTAAGGTGCGGTCTAGGCAAACTGAAGAGGACGTTTTAATGACCTTGAACAGTATGTCCGCCGTGAGTGCCTAGAGTTTCAGGGGCTGGCCTGGAAAGAGAATGAGAGCACTGATTACCTCCTTGTTGGTGTCTGCAAACTGTTGAATGAGGACTTGGATAGGAGGGACATTAGTGTCTCACATAGGCTGCCCCTAGCAACTGAAAGCAACCAGCAGCCTATCGTCATTGCTCGGTTTTGCTCCAAAAAGGTACAGGACTCTATATCTAGCCAACGACATCGGCTGCACTCTTACAACCGATCACACCCATAAGCACGGATGTTCATCAACGAGAGCCTCACCAAAACCAATCGACGACGTTTCAATCAATGTCTGCGGTACAAGAAGGAAAAGAGCTTCAAATACATCTGGACAAAACAAGGTAACACTTTTCTGCATCAGACTGAAGGGTCTCCTGTGATAACTATCAAGACAGAAAGTGGCTTGGTAAAGTATGATATAAACTAGGTTTTCAAGGTAACTAAAATGACTAGATAACTTAGCAAATAGTCATGGAGGCCATGAATATGTGTCGAAAATGTAACAAAGTAGTTAAATCTGATGTAACAAGTATTTATTGTGATATCTGTAACAGTTGGATTCGTTTCAGTTGCTCTAATTTAAGTGAAAAACAATATGATGAATTTGTTTCAAGCTCAACACCATTTTATTGCCATGTGTGTATATCACATACTTCGTCTATTGATGCAGTAAATGAAAATAAAAGCAAAGATATAAACTATCAAACCTTACTCGAGATAGAAGAAGAATACTCAGAAACCAAAAGTGAATATCATGATATCAACTCATTTAATCTCCTGAACAGCAAAATAAAAGCAAAAATACGTTATTTTCATGTCAACATAAGAAGTTTAGGCAAAAATATTGATAAGCTATCCACAATGTCAGATATGAACAATCCACCAAAGATAATTGCTGTAACTGAAACTAAAATCAAGAAAAAAGAAAACATTACTTTCTCACCAAATATCATGGGCTATAATTTTTGCATTCTGATTCTGTAACAAATGCTGGAGGAGTAGGTGTCTACATTCATGATATCTTATCGACTGCGAACGGATATACCAAACTCATTACATTCTTCTGAAAGTCTTTGGATCGAGGTTACTGCACACAAAAAGCAATAGGGGAAGATGGGGTACAGTCGACACTTTTTTGCATTTTCGACCACTGCTACTTTGTTTCAAGTCCAAACAAGCTCAAAATTTGTCACACAGTAAAGCAACTCTATATACACAATATCATGCCAAAACATGAAAACAACGCACTTCAGAAAAAATTTTACCATCAATTTAAAAAGAGTACTTTTTCTGTCGAGTGTGCCCCATACATGTGGCAAGCAGCAGCAAATAAATGGCAAGCAGCAGCAAAGAAATACGGAAAAAGATCTTTAAAACATCTTGGCCCCAAAATCTGGGACTGTATTGATCCCTCCATGTACGAGCTTTCCTCATTTACATTCAGTAACGTTATGGAGACAACCTAATCGCCGCGTATTAAGTCAAAGTAAATGGTGCTGATGCTGTGCACTTTAAATTTGCCCTCAGTCCTCTCTTTACAGCAAACTTAATTTTTCCTCTTGTACATATTCCCGTGATTTTTACACTTGAACTTCTCTCTTTGTGTGTGTGGTTGTAGTGATTTGTTTTTTTCTGTGTGGCTGCTGTTGTTCTTTTGTTTTGCAGGAGCAGTGGCAGTGCGTTAGACTCAGTGGATCATTTCTGGTGGTGGATGAAGTTCGAACACGGGGATTTCAGAATACCCGACCCCAGGATCTTCCAGCCTCTCCATTCCAACGATATTATGACTGCATTGGATGACTCATCCTAATTCTACAACCGCTGCAAACATTTGTAGAGCTTTCCAGATGCGAAAGCGTTATGACAACCCGGGCAGAGTTTCATTTTAGCTGGGTTTATACTTTCTCTGTCATGCCCAGATTCTTGCGGATCTGAGCACCTGTTCCACCGAGAGAGACCGGTTGCGACCTAGCACTCCCTGCGCAACTGTGTTGATCGGCTGGCAGCTCTTTCCCACATAGGCTATACGATTCGATGTAAATTTGGCTTGCTGTGCACCTTTATTCACCAGTCAAGGTGCAACGACTCAATAACCTTCCAGTTTTTTCGGTGTCCTGGTATTTTTGCAATTGCTATGGTTTCTTTCTCGTCTTTGAAATTCTTAATTTTCGCCTCAACTCTGGATTGTGTTTTTTGTAAGAGCAGAGTAGCAGTACCGTGCTGACAGATACTAACTTATGCGATTATTTCAATAATGTGCCCTTGTAAATCGTAAGCTGCTGGTTTTGATAGTTATGTTTGTCAGCAAGTTCATAGATGAGATAGAGTCCAGGCTCTTCTGGAAGCGGAAGCGGTGGAAGTGGAAGCGATAGGTGTGGAAGTGGAAGCGGTTGACGAAATAGCTGCTTCCACATCTTTGATTTATACACGACCAAGATTTGCAGTCTGATGTACAATTAACCATAGCCTCAGCAGTTTTTTTCACAAGAACGCAAAAGATGTTCTTTTTTTGAAGTTGATTGTCAAAGGTAGCGAACTCACTGCTTAAGATGGCATTTTCACATTTTTGCCACAGCGAATTTGTTTATGATACTGGTAGATTCTATTTTACATAGAAGTTCATGCTTTATACTCTTTAGAATCAGACCGTTCAGCTTGTTTTTTCTAATGGTGCTCCTTTGCTCATTCTACCATCTTAATTTTAGAAATGGCCATTCTCCACTATGGTTGGTCAAGAGATAAATAAATGCGCAAATCAATGCCCACATTTGTAAAAGATATATAATCGGGGGCGGATAACAGGGGAGGCGAACGAGGCGGTCGCCCCGCACATCCTATTTCAAAGATGCCGGGAGGGTCCCCTATTGAGAGTTTCGCACTTAGTTTTTGCATTGTTTTGTTAAATAGTTTGTTAATCACTCTTGAGCTACGCTTAATAAGCTCTGAAGCAAGTCATACGTTTGTCAAATCAAAACAAAATTTTTGTGCAAATATGCCAAAAGGGCCCTCAACAATTTTAATGTGTAGACAAAGAACAATTTAAAACCAAATGACTTTAAACAATTTACAATGTAAAATGTACTTTCACGCAGAAGCAAATTCCCAGGCAAAATGAAAAATTTACCTTGGTTTCAACGAATAAAGTTTCTGTAGGCTATAGCATGTGCAAAATATAGGGCTCCTTTTTGGGAGATTTCCTCGGGCATCTTAATTTTATCATCCGCCCTTGCATATGTTAAAGAGCAAATTTCACACAAAGGACCGTGGGGCCCGTAGCAATTGCTATATTTGCTACTATTGTTAATCCGGCACTGCTTCTTCCCATTTGTTGTACCAGCATTGAAAGCTGATGTCAATTTGAAGCAAGCCTGATGTCAATCTGTGTTCAATTCGCATGCATTTTGTGTTTTTACAAAACCGTATCAAACATGTTTTTTTCTTATCCATATACTGAGTGCTTCTCTGGATTAGATCATTTTATTGATCTGTGAAAACACTGATATAGAACAGATTGCAAGTAGGTTACAACAGTTTGAAATCAGTACAACAGTTTGGAAATGGGCTGTGGTTCACTGCAGCTGCTAGCATTGACGACGAGTTTTTTGCAATGAGCCTTTTACTTTTGCTCCTGAAGATCATTCCAAGTGCGGGAACTGGACGTTAAACGATTTTCAGCAACAAACAAGAACAATGGTATGAAGTTTTTTAGTAGACTATACTGTATCTCCTTACTCAATGTACTATTGGCGCATCCCTATGTGTTTTGTTATTTTGAAGAATACTTGTGAGTTGGGACGTGTTGCAATATGGTTGTTAGCATACTGTAGATCTCGATATACCAATTTATAAATAAACTAGTGAGGTTTGTGCAGGCCCGTAGCCATGATGGGCATTCGAGAGCAACTTTTTTATGCCCCCGAAATTTCGTTGTGCCCAGTTAGTTTTAAACATATAATAAGAACGAAAACCATCCCCACCTACAAATGTATTTTTCTCCCCTAAACTTTAAAATCTGGTTACGGGCCTGGGTTTGTGTAGTTCAAAGACATGCAGACTTATTAAAAAAAGCAGAAGCACAGCAGGTAACTGACGAGAAATTTTTACCAAACGTTATCTACTGTTGGTAACATATAAAAGTAGAGATCACCCTGCCCATAACTTGTAGGCGTCCCTTTCAAATTGCAATGGTAATGGTTTATTGTTTCATATGACTCAGCCAACAAGCAAAAGCACTACAAAAAGCCATTGCATAAACCAGGGCCGGCCTCAGCAAGTGCGGGGCCCGATGCGAAGCAGTTTTGCGGGACCCCATTCAGTGGCGTGTGCAGAAATTCTTGAAGAGGGTCATGGTAGAAATCATGAGTGATGTGAAACAGCGAGACCCGAAGGAGTAATGCCAATCTATGGGTATCTGGAGGCCTCCTAGTTTCACCTCTCCAGCAAAGACTTTCCATATCCGTTCCATGGACATCTCCGTAACACCACATAAATCCATGAATTACTAGGCTCAATACCTCCTCTCTGGCATGGTACCTACCGCAGGTACGGCAGGCCGATTGGCCATGCTTTAAATGAAATTAACATGGTTGATATGAGCAGTCAGCAATGATAGTATATCACAACTTAGTTACAAAAACATAATCAAACGGAAAAACGTGACAACAAGCACCCCTGGATTTTAAAATTTGATATTTTCCTATTAACTTTTTAGTAGAAAAATGTTTGTCTCCTACTTTCGAGATGGTATAATGAAATTTTACCACTGTTGGTCCATCCCTAGAAAAATGCGTTTGGCCACCACCTGGAAAATCCACTGTTGCTCCCCATGGTAGAAGCCTTTTTACGAAGTTTTTTGTTCTGCGATCCCACTTCAAAAATGAATTTTCTATGCAATCCAATTGATGGATAACACAGAGTCACTTAAGACGTTAATGATACTTGTAAACGTTCCGTTTCAAATCTCAAGTGGCATTTTTGTCTATGGCGAAATAATAAAAATGCATACAGTCCACGAAATGGAAACAGTAAAGCGAATAAAAAATTAACAAACAACGATTTAGTTTATAAAAGTTATCACGCCCATCTAACGAAATGGATGCTGTTCATGATTTTTTCACAGATCATCCATTCGTAGAAAATGCAGGATGAAGAACATTCTCAACACTTTTCAAAAAAGATCGTTTTTTGCACTTGATGATTCTCGATTTTGAAAATGCTGCTTCACATAAATATGTTATACAAAAGGGCAAGGATTTATTAAGGCTATTTCAGAATTGGCTTTGTAGTCATTTCTTGTTTTTATTCAAAATTCACATAGGCTAAACTCTGTTTTGAAAATTCCAGTCGCTCTTATGTCGGAATGAATGCAATAAGGTCGATATCGGTCAGTACGTTACAACAACGATGAGGTACCAACGCATAACGTGTTGTGCTTAGTTGATTATTATCATTCGATAGCTCAGGAAGACATCCTAATAAACAGCTGACAGCTTGAAACACAGTTTTGCCCGTAAAATGCAATAAAAGTAAACAAATAATTTCACAAGTCCAGCAAAACGTTTTTTGCTGATTTGTCAAGCAATATTGTTTCGCGACCCCAAATTTATATTTCGTGACCCCATTTGGGATCGCGACCCACAGTTTGAGAAGCCCCGATGTAGTCAACCTACCCTGTTTATCACTTTTTGAAAAGTGTTGTAAAACAACAGTTAGAGATCAAATAAGCACAATAAGAAAAATGAACAAGCACAGAACATGGTGAAGAAAATGTACAGATGAAAGTGCATGCTTACGTTCTATGTACACAGATGAGTGGATAAAATTTAATTTATGGAATTTGGTGTGGTTGAGAATATCTTTAAACATAATATGAAAATTTAAAAAAAGTAACAAAAACTAATTAATGAGGTACAAATGAAAAACAAAGCAGAAAAAAATATGGAATGTAATTTTCTTGCGTTTACCATCTTCATATCCTGTTACTAGTGATTTACTCATTTTGTGGTAGACTACAGCTAGATCTGCTACATTTTTGTATCTCCTATTTTCAAAGCGTTCTCTTCAGTTCTTGCTGTGATTTTTCGATTTGTCCTTTTGAGTGCGGTTGTGGCTAGCAAATGTTTGCAAGAAACGGAAAATTTGGTGGTACACTTGACAACTATGCATAAAATGATTGGCACACGATTATGTCACACAGGATCAGTGGCGGATATGCAGGGTGTTCAAGATGTTCAGTGAACACCTGAAAATGAAGAAACAAATTAAAATTTCCATAATTCAGCGATATTTTTGTTGTACTTGCATGTAAGAGACAACCAAAACACGTCGGAAAAAAGTCAGAAATTAAAAAAAATTCAGGTCAGAAGTGATGACGACATTTATTAAAAGAATTTCGACGAAATGCACATATTTTGATGTCTCGAGTCTCGGTCTCGATCTTCAAGTCTCGGTCTTGGAGTTTTTTTATGAAGTCTCGGTCTCGTCTCGGAATTTTAACCAGGTCTCGGTCTCGGTCTTGAAGGTAACGGTCTCGACTACATCACTGGTATTTACAGCAAATCAAACATGACAACTGGTCATAAAAAATGTTAAACACGAAACATTATGTTGTTAAAGTTCACGATTTGATATAATTGTTCAGCAAGTTCGTTTGCTTTCAAAATCGTTAGTGAAGGTGGAAGGGACAGTTTGCTCGATGCATGTTATCAATCCAAAGAAATACCTTACTATCCAGCTCTGTTCATCTGGACAGACGCACTAACTTTTTTTGTATGTGTGTCTTCAGACATTAGGGCAAATAACGTTTGCACATAAATTCCCGTTTCGCCCAGACTTACTACAACAGCCTCACTCCGTTCTGTCGTGCGATGTTTCGTTAACTTGGATCAGTTGGAAGATTTGTCTCAAAATGACTCAATTAACGCTTGGCTTTGCCTAACTTTGTTTGTGAAGTGAATAGCATAATGTAAGTGAATACTACATGCCTTAGTGAAAAGCATCAATCAGTCTCCAAAAATTAGCCCTAATGATCAGCATCTGTTTGCTAAGGCAGTCAAAAGCACAACTGCTAAGTTCGCACCTACCACATAAGTTCGCACAAACAGCTTTTACGGCCAGAGTCTTATCGTGGTTAGTAAACGCTAGCTCAATCACACATGTCCACGAAAGACTTGGACGAAAACATGCTACCATAGTGCGTAAGGGTTAACATTTAGCACTAATATCGCATAAGTTATATAATCGTAGGTTCTCGAGGCTAGTCCTACTAGAGACCCCAACACAACAAAGAGCTGAGGTCAATGTCATTAACCCTAGCTGTCAATGACAGGACCCTTGCCCAATTAACACATCAC